>Ga0224522_1000362_pt1 | contig 16101 bp, 14 predicted proteins | sample CFST25metaG_FD_182733 | JGI IMG/M metagenome (GOLD analysis project Ga0224522, IMG submission 182733) | Peat soil microbial communities from Stordalen Mire, Sweden - C.F.S.T25 | ecosystem: Environmental > Terrestrial > Soil > Wetlands > Peat | place: Sweden: Norrbotten County, Stordalen Mire...
GAATATGGATGAGTTAAATAAAATCGCTGTTGAAAATAATTTATTTGTTCTTGAAGATGCAGCATGCGGTTTTGGTGCGAGGTTTAATAATATTCACGTCGGCAATTTTGGAATTGCAGGATGCTTTAGTTTCCACCCGAGGAAAGCAATTACAACAGGTGAGGGCGGAATGATAACCACAAATGACTCCGAATTATCGGAAAAACTGCGCTCAATGAGAGACCACGGAGCTGCAATTACGGATTTGCAAAGGCATATGCAAAATAAACCTTATCTGTTGCCCGAGTTTCCTTATCTGGGATACAATTACAGGATGACAGATATTCAGGGTGCGATTGGTTCGACACAGATGGACAGAGCCGATGAGATTCATAAAAAAAGAAATAAAATTGCCCGTCATTATATTGATGAATTAGAAAATATTGAATGGCTGAATCTTCCGTTTTCCAACGAAAAGTATGTTCACGGATTTCAGTCTTTTGTATGTTTATTCCAGAACAAAAAAATCACAACTGAAAATATCGGAGAAGTGAATAAAAAAAGAAATGAGTTTATGGATTATTTATTTGAGAAAGGGATTTCGACAAGACCCGGTACTCACGCTGTTCATAATTTACAGTACTACAGGGAAAAATACAAAATAAGCCCGCAGGATTATCCCGAATCTTATATTGCGGATAAATGCAGTGTAGCTTTTCCTATATTCCCTTCCCTGAGTGAAGCAGAACTTGAATATATAATTAATAGCATAAAAAATTACAAATGTGCGGTATAACAGGAATATTCAATCTCGACGGTGAATCGATTTCGATAAGTCTCCTTAAAAAAATGACTGAAGTTATAATTCACAGGGGACCTGATGCCGAAGGATATTGGGTAAATTCATATGTCGGATTCGGACACAGAAGATTATCCATCATAGATGTTTCTTCGCTCGGAAATCAGCCGATGCAGACCGAAGACGGAAGATTTATAATAACCTACAACGGAGAAATTTATAATTTCGGGAATCTCAGGGTTGAGTTAAAATCCAAAGGTTATAATTTCACATCCAAAAGCGATACTGAAGTTGTTTTAAAATCCTACTCCGAATGGGGCGAGGAGTGTGTAAAGAAGTTTAACGGAATGTTTGCATTTGCAATATGGGATAAAAAAGAAAAAACACTTTTTATTGCACGAGATCGGTACGGTATAAAACCCTTATATTATTTTCACAGCGATGATGTTTTTCTTTTTGCATCTGAAATTAAATCCATATTAAAGCATCCTAAATATAATGTAAAGGTATCACTTGAAGCGCTTAATGAATATTTTTCTTTCCAGAATATTTTCACGGATTTAACTTTATTTAAAGATATAAAAATACTTCCGCCTTCAACTACTATTACAATTGATTTCAATAAAAAAGGAAAATTGGATTTAAAGAAATACTGGGACTACGATTTCAGGGATGATAACAGCATAAGCGAAGAAGAATGCATAACAGAAGTCAAGAGACTTTTTGAACAGGCAGTTGAAAGACAGCTTCAAAGCGATGTCGAAATAGGTTCATATTTAAGCGGAGGACTGGATTCAGGCTCTATAACCTGTATTGCCGCAAAGAATTTCAGTAACCTGAAAACATTTACATGCGGATTCGATTTATCATCGGCTTCGGGACTTGAACTGGCATTCGATGAAAGAGAAAGGGCCGAGTACTTATCTTATCTTTACAAGACCGAGCACTATGAAGTCGTACTGAAAGCAGGAGATATGGAAAGGGTGATGAGCGAATTAATATGGCATCTTGAAGATTTGAGGGTAGGGCAGTCATATCCGAATTATTATGTATCCAGGCTTGCAAGTAAATTCGTTAAGGTAACTTTATCGGGAATCGGCGGGGATGAGCTCTTTGCGGGTTATCCCTGGAGATATTACAGGGCTGTTAAGAATATAGACACAAATAATTATATCGATAAGTATTATAACTACTGGCAGAGACTTATCAGCGATAATGAAAAAAATGAATTTTTCACACCGGAAATAAATGCTAAGGTCAAGAATCATAATACAAAAGATATTTTCAGGAACGTAATCGACGGTAAAAAATTGAAAATTGAAACCCCGGAAGATTATGTGAACAGGTCATTATATTTTGAAATAAAAACTTTCCTGCACGGATTATTACTCGTTGAAGATAAATTAAGCATGGCACACAGTTTAGAAACGCGTGTCCCGTTCCTCGATAATGATTTAGTGGATTTTGCCATGAGAATACCCGTAAAATATAAATTGAGAAATCTGACAAGCGCAATAAGGATAAATGAAAATGAACCCGGATTAAAGGATAAAAAATATTATGAGAAGACAAATGACGGTAAAAATATATTAAGAAAAGTTCTCTCGCAATACGTTCCGGAGGTTTACTCGAATAATTCGAAGCAGGGATTCTCTGCGCCTGATGCAAGCTGGTTCAAGGGGGAAAGCATCGAGTACATCACAAAATTACTTTTTGATAAGAAAGCAATGATATATGATTACATTCAGCCAAAGACAGCACAAAAACTGATGAATGAACATTTTGAAGGAAGAATTAATCACAGGTTATTCATATGGTCGTTGCTTTGCTTTGAATGGTGGAATAAAATTTTTATAAGCTGATTATGAAAAAAACGGAAGATCTGGATATCTTAAAAGAGCAATTCAAGAAACTTTATATTCAAGTCCGCAAAGAATATAAAAAGAAATGGAAAAGGGATTTGCCGGTTGAAGAGATTTTATTTGACAGATGGGAAAGAGCGAAAGAACTCGGGTTCGGAGAAAAAACCAGTATTTACCATAACAGTTATGTATATGGTAAAGTGAAGGTTGGGAAGAACACGTGGATTGGTCCTTTTACTATTCTTGATGGTACAGGCGGAATTAGCATTGGAGATAATTGCAGTATCTCATCAGGAGTTCAGATTTATTCCCATAACTCCGTAAAGTGGGCTGTATCGAATGGGAAGGAAAAATACGAATTGAAGCCTGTAAAAATTGGCAACTTTTGTTTCATAGGTCCCGGCAGTATAATCAGAAACGGCGTAACAATAGGAAAACACAGTGTTGTCGGAGCTTTAAGTTTCGTTAATAAAGACATAAAGCCATTTTCGATAGTAGCAGGTAACCCTGCCAGGGTAATTGGAAAAGTAAGTTTTGAAAATAAAAAAGCCGTTTTTAGTTATTTAAAAGACAAGAAAGAAAAATGATAGTTATTATTGATTACGGGATGGGCAATGTCGGGTCTATACAGAACATGGTAAAGAAATTTACAAAAGATGTCGTAATAACCTCTGACCATGAAATAATAAGAAATGCCAGTAAACTTATTTTACCGGGAGTCGGAGCATTTGATAACGGGATGAAAAATCTTACCCGGTTAAATCTGATTGATATATTAAATGATAAAGCGTTAAATGAAAAAATACCTGTATTGGGTATTTGTCTGGGCATGCAATTATTAACAAACAAAAGTGAAGAAGGCGAACGTGAAGGACTAAAATGGATAGACGGTGAAACTGTAAAATTCAGATTAAATAACGGTAACAATGACCTGAAAGTACCTCATATGGGCTGGAATTATGTGAAAAAAATCAGAGAATCCGCTTTGCTTGAAAATATGTTTGAGGAATCAAGATATTATTTTGTTCATTCCTATTATGTAACCTGCAAGAACGATAAAGAATCAATCCTGAAAACGCTTTACGGGGTTGAGTTTACATCGGCATTGCAAAAAGAGAATATTTTCGGCGTGCAATTCCATCCCGAAAAAAGTCACAAGTACGGACTTCAGTTAATTAAAAATTTTGTAAATTTAAGTTATAATGGTTAATATCCGGGTTATACCCTGCCTGCTGCTTCATGATGAATCACTCGTCAAAACCATAAGGTTTAAAAAAATCAATTACATCGGTGATGCAATCAATACTGTAAGGATATTTAACCAGATGGAAGTGGATGAACTGATATTTCTGGATATATCCGCATCAAAAATGAAGAGACCTCCCGATTTTGAAATTATTGAACATATTGCAAATGAGTGCTTCATGCCATTTACTTACGGTGGGGGAATTAGGAATGCCGATGATATTCAAAGGATACACAAGATAGGTGTGGAGAAAATTGCACTTAACACATTTGCACTGGAAAAACCGGAATTTATCAAAACTGCTTCATATTTGTTCGGAAGTCAGAGCATAATTATATCAGTAGATATTAAAAAGAATTTGCTCGGTAAACACGAGATATTCTATCAGGGTAAACAGAAGATTAAAAAATATGAGCCGCTTGAATTTATAAAACTTGCGCAGGATTATGGTGCAGGGGAGATTCTTTTAAATTCTGTGGACAGGGACGGAACATGGAACGGATATGATATTGAGTTCATAAGGAAAATTACAAGAGAAATCTCAATTCCGCTGATTGCATCCGGCGGTGCAGGAAAAATCGACGATTTTTACAAAGCTGTCAGCATAGGGGGTGCTTCCGCAGTGGCAGCCGGAAGCATGTTCGTTTATCAGGGAAAAGACCTTGGTGTTCTGATTAATTATCCTTCAAGAACCGAGTTAGATAAAATATTAAGTTATAATAATTCTAAAACTTACTATAATGCCTAATCATCATAAATTTAATTTCAGTGATTTTACGAGAAAGAATTACAGAAAAATTTTAAATATTGCAAAGAAAAATTATTCTTTTGTTTTTTATGGTGAGCGGAACTTAAAAAAGAAGTCCGTATTTCTCAGGCACGATATTGATTTTTCTGTGAATTCAGCTCTGGCACTTGCAAAGACAGAAGCGAATCTTAAAATCAAATCCACTTATTTTTTGCTTCCTCACAGTGATTTTTACAATTTGTTAGAGCCTGAAATTACAGATATCATCAGGAAAATTATAAAAATGGGTCACAGGATTGGATTGCATTTTGAAGGACAGTATTACGGAATTAACAATGAGAAAGATTTGGTTAAAAAACTTTATCTTGAGAAAAATTTTCTGGAAAGCATTTTCGATTGTGAAATTAATGTCTTTTCGTTTCATAATCCTGACAACTTTGCATTGAACTGCGTTGAATACAGGTATGCCGGAATGATAAATACTTACGCGGAATATTTTAAAAATAAAGTAACATATATTTCAGATTCCAACGGTTACTGGAGATATAAAAGGCTTGAGGATATTCTTGTCGAAGCTAAAGAAAATTATTTGCAGATACTCTTGCATCCTGAATGGTGGCAGGAAAAAATTATGTCTCCCAAAGAGAGAGTATGGAGATGCATCGACGGCAGAGCGGATAAAACCAAAAATAAATACGTTTCAATTTTAAAAAAATTTAAAAGGGAGCATATAGACTGGTAGCTATGAAAAGAAAAAAAATTGTAATGTGCGGATGCCATGAATCCGGCTGGGAAGTTATAAAATATTTGCTTGAAAACGGAATAAAGATTGAAAAGTTTGTTTCTATTACGCAAGAGAAAGCGAAAAAACTTAATGTATCGGGATATAAATCATTCGAAGATTTATCGAAGAAATATTCAATTCCATTATATTATGCAAAAAAATATACCCTTACCGACCCGAATGATATCGGGTTTTTCAAAAAAGAAAAATTTGATTTGCTGATTCAGGGAGGCTGGCAGAGGTTGTTTCCGTCTGAAGTTCTTGCCGAACTAAAAACAGGTGCCGTTGGTGTGCACGGAAGTTCCGAATTCCTGCCTAAAGGCAGGGGAAGGTCTCCGATAAACTGGTCATTGATTGAGGGAAAAAAGAGATTTATCATACACTATTTTTTAATAAAAAACGGAGTTGATGACGGTGATGTATTTCATTATGAAAAATTCGATATTAATGACTGGGATGATTGCAAAACATTGTATTATAAAAATTCCATAATCACCAAAAGAGTATTACTGAAGTGGATACCAAGATTACTCGAGGGTGAAATAAAAATAAAGCCTCAGACCGGGATCCCGTCGTATTATCCCAAGAGAACACCCGAAGATGGTCTTATTGACTGGTCAAAATCTGTTTACAAAATCTACAATTTTATAAGAGCGTTAACAAAACCTTACCCGGGAGCATTCACGTATTTGAACGGGAAAAAAATTACTATATGGAAGGCACAGCCTTTCGACACACAAATTGATTATGAAAATTCCGCTGAAGGCGAGATTGTGGAACATTTTGAAGATGGAAATTTTGTAATTAACTGCAATTCGGGATTACTGCTGGTAACAAATTATACAGGTAAGATTTTTTTGGGAGGAAAACTTAACAGTATAAAAGGGAAATTTTAATCGATAAATTCATACTTATAAATAATGGATAACAAAAAAATGTGCAAAAGATGTATTTATGACGAAAATGTGCCCGGAATCGTTTTTGATGAAGAGGGTATCTGCAATTATTGCCGAACGATCGAAATTATGGAAAAAGAATATCCGATGGCGGAAAATGGCCACGAAATATTGCATAAAATCATTGAAAGGATAAAACATGAAGGAAGAAAAAAGAAATATGATTGCATGATAGGAGTAAGCGGCGGATGTGATTCGTCATACATGGTTTATAAGATGAAAGAATACGGGCTGCGTCCACTTGCGGTACATTTTGATAATACATGGAATTCGACCATAGCGACGGAAAATATTAAAAATGTACTAAAATGTCTCAATGTTGATTTATATACTCTCGTAGTAGATAATAAAGAGTATGATGATATATACAGGTCTTTTTTGAAAGCAGGGGTAAAGGATGTAGAGGCTCCGACTGATATTGCCTATGCAGCAACGCTAAGGATTGCCGCAGAAAAGTACGGAATTAAGTACATTCTTGAAGGGCATAATTTCAGGACAGAGGGAATTTCACCTTTAGGTACGTTATATATGGACGGAAAATATATAGAATCGGTGCAAAATAAATTCGGTACAATGAAATTGAAGACATATCCGAATATGAAAATGGCCAGATTTTTAAAATGGATGATAATTAATAAAATTAAAATGATCCGTCCTTTATATTATGTAAAATATGACAAAGAAGAAGTCATGAAATTTCTTGCAAAGGATTTCGGATGGAAATGGTATGGCGGCCACCATCTTGAAAACCGTTTCACCGCATTTTATCACAGCTATTTCATGCCTAAGAGATTCGGTATTGATTCAAGATTAAACGGATTTTCGGCTTTGATTCGCAGCGGGCAAATATCCAGAGAAGAAGGATTAAATATGATGAAACAACCGCCTTATCTTGAAGATGAAATTGTGAGCCTCGTAAAGAAGAGGCTTGGATTCAGCGATGAGGAATTCGATAATATTATGAACCTTCCCAAAAAAACTTTTAAAGATTATAAAACATACAAGAAAACATTTGAATATATGCGCCCGTTTTTTTGGCTGATGTATAAATTAGACAGAATACCAAAAAGTTTTTATGATAAATATACCAGGAAACTGAAATAGGAAAATAAAAATGGATACGGCAAAACCGACAATAATACATTTACTTTCACACTATCCTAATCCGATTTGTCTGAACTATAAAACACCGGATGAATACATCAAAAGACACGATAACGCCGAATATATTAAAATTGACAAATATCCTTACTGGGTTGGATTCTTTGAGGACTTTAATCATAAAATAGCGAAGGATACACTGGAAAGGACAGATAGATTCAACCAGGAGTGCTGGAGGCCTTACTGGAACAGCATTGGCAGAAGCTATGAGAAAATGTTTGAAGGAGTTCTGCATAAGGCTTTTCCGACAAGACAATTGAAAATATCCAAAATAGGGAATTGGCTATGGTCGAAAAGTTTTTTAAGTGAATTAAAAACAAGGATAGGAAATAAAGAAAAATTAGTAATTCATATACACGACGGACATTCAAATTTTATAACCTGGTTATTGCATAATCTTAAACCTGCTACCGTTCCGGTGATATATCAGCACAGGGGAGGATGGATGTCGAATTTCGATTACAAATTCAGACGTAAAAATCCTGTTGCACTTTTAACTTACAAAAGACAAAAAGAAATTTTGAAATATATTTCCATATACATGTCCGGTTCTAAGTTTGAATACGATTTTTTAAAGAATGATTTAAAAATTAAAGATTCATGCTATTATATGGACGGGGTTGATTTTAATTATTTTACTCCCGGAAATAAAATGGAAATCAGGAAAAGGTTAGGTTTACCTCTTGATAAAAAAATAATTTTATATGTTGGCAGGTTCGATGCTTCAAACGGAGTAGATAAATTAATCAGGGTATACAAAAGAATTAAAGAAAAAGATAAAGGTGTTGAATTATTGCTTGTCGGGGGATATAAAAATAATCTGTCATATCAGTTAGCTGTGGATTCCGGCGCAATAATTGTTGAGCGTGTGCAGGAGCCGAAGTTACTGAGCTACTATCAGGCAGCGGATATATATTCACTTGCAATAGAAGATTATCTGTACCAGACATTCGGCGGATTTGGTACAGCGTCGGTTCAGGCCTTAGCTTGCGGATTGCCCGTCCTGAGTTATAATATAATACATCTCCCGGCTCCAATGAGCGAAGTAAATAAAATAGGAAGAATTTTCAGTTCAGATGATGATATGTATAATCAGGCTGTATATATGCTGAAAAATATCGAAGAATTTAAGGATTGCCGTGAAATTGCGAAAAAATATTTTGATAAAGAAGAAACGATGAGATTTCTGATAAATAAATACAGTGAATTAATTGATAAATATTATAAGTAAAGATGTATTTTTATTCCACAGATAGAGATCAAAAAATATTTTTTAGTGGACAGATAAAGATGAAAATAAAAGGATAAATCAATGAAGCTGGCAATTGTTAGTTTTGGGCATGCTGACGTGAGTTTGCATTATGCAAAAACCCTTTCTGAATATTACGATATTGATTTGATTTTCGTGTTTGCATTGAATAAAAGATTTGAGAGTGTGCTGAATTTTGAGAACGAGCATTTACATACAGGATTTCTTGAAGATGAGACTGCTGACAGAATATTGGGTAAGCCAATTCTAAAATTCATAGATAATAAATTCCGGGTAAAGTTTTTTATTAATTATAATTTAAAAATCCGTTCTTTAAAAAACATCAAATTAGCAAAACATTTTGTTAAAGCACTTAATGATTATGATGTTGTGCATTTTAGCGGGATGGATGCTACGCTCCTTCTTTTTAATTACTTTCTGAAACATGACAGGAAAGTATTTACAATTCACGATGTTAAATTGCATTCGGGTGAAAAAGGCAGGAAATATATTAATATCCCGGAAAAATTCAACCGGTGGCTGATAAATTCAAAATACCGGGTAATAATTCAAAATAATCCTGATTACGAGGAAACTATAACAAAATATCCCCATAAAAAATATAAGATTGATCTAATTCCGTTTAAAGTATTAAGTATCTACAGATATTTTCTTAATGTCAATTCGCCAAGCGAAAAAAGCGACATTTTATTTTTCGGCAGGATTTCACCTTATAAGGGATTGAAGTATTTGATCGAAGCAGTAGATATAATAAAAAAAGTGCATCCGAATATTCGCGTAATGATTGCAGGCGGAGGTGATATTGAAAATGATATACCGCAGGAAAAGATGAGCGATAATTTAATTATAAAGAACAGCTATATATCAAGTGAAGATTTGGCGGGTCTAATTTCAAATACAAGAATGGTAGTCTGTCCTTATATTGATGCTACACAGAGTGCAGTGGTAATGACGTCATTTGCATTCGGAAAACCGGTGATAGCATCTGCTGTCGGGGGATTCCCTGATGTAATCGAAGATGGTGTCACAGGTAAACTGATTCCGCCGCGTGATGTTAAGAAGCTGTCAGATTCAATTATAAGTTTATTATCCGATGAAAATAAAATAAATAAAATGTCTGAAAATATTAATGAACGATGCAAGAATGGATATTTATCATGGGCATCAATGAAAGAGGATGCAATGAAAGTTTATAATAAGACATTAAATGTAAATAAGCAAGCATGACTGAATATAAGACAATAGATGATTTGAAAAATGCGATGAGTGGAAATACTTTAAAAGCATACATGAATTACTGGGGAAATGACAATGAACTGTACAGGTTCTTACCCGATTCATATGTCAACAGGAGTCTGACTGAATATATTAAATCAAGAAAAATAGAGGTAAAAGGCAAGCGGGTTTTAGAGTTCGGATGCAGAGACGGTTCTTCATTTATCACTTTTTTATCATTGGAAGCGGAGAAAATAGTCGGAATGGATATCGATAAAGAAATGCTTGAACTTTCCGGAATGATTTATTCCGATTTCGGATATGATAACATAGAATACATAAAAAATGAAATTAATGAAAATCTGCCGGTTAAAGATGAAGAGTTTGATATCATTTCCTGTAATGCTGTATTCGAGCATATACATCCCGAAATGAGGAAAAAATATATACTCGAATTACAAAGGAAACTGAAAACCGGCGGATATTTTATAGTGTCAGATACACCGAATAAACTTTGGCTGAAAGAGGGGCACACGACAGGAATCTGGTTCCTGAATTTTTTTCCTTTCAGGCTGAAATGCTGGTTTGCATCAAAAACAAAAAGATATGCAGGTGTAAAACCGGGTGATTATGATTACTGGATTGAGCAGGGGATTGAAGGTGTTTATTACGGAAGCGTTATAAAATATTTCAGCAGGAATAAGTGGATAAATGATGAAGACAAAAAATTCAAACGTGAATACTCCCGGCAAATATTTAATGACGTGAACAGAAAATTCGTTAAACGGATTTTAAGGTATATTTTGTTTTTATACGCTTTCTTTTTCGATATTATTTATTTAAGACCAAAAGGATATCCCGGTCTTGCAATATCGCCTACCCTGATGTTTTCTTTTAAAAAAAGAGAATCAATTTGAATATACTTTTTATTGTAAGCTCTTTGAAACACGGGGGTGCAGAAAAACAGGCTGTTACAGACGCGAACCTGTTTTCCGAAAAACACAATGTATTTGTTGTGACGTTTGTGAACGGAGAACTTAAAGGCTTATTAAATGATAAAGTTAAATTAATTGTGCTGGAAAAAAAAGGATATTTAGGGACCGCAAAAATATTAAGAAATATTTTAGAAAAAGAAAATATTAATGTAATTAATGCATCGCTTTTTGCCTCTATGATAATATCCTGTTTAGCCGCAAAAAAAAATAATGTTCCCGTAATCTGGTATTTCCATTCGCACGAATACGATATACAATTAAAATCAAGGATTGCATTTAATTATTTTTCAAAATACGGTTGTTTAAAGAAGATTCTGTTTGTCAGTAATGAGCTGAAAGATTCAATGAAGCTTAATAATAAATTCAATTTCCCTGAAATTAAGCAGGATGTGCTCTATAATACTTCTACAGTATGCACAAAATATGAGATTGAGAAAAAAAATAATGACACTGTTATTATAGGTTTCCTTGGAAGACTTGCAGGTTTAAAAAGAGTTGATTATCTGATTGAACTTGCTGTATATCTTAATAACAACAAAATTAATAATTTTGTGATTAATATAGCAGGGGATGGTGAATGCAAGAATGATTTAATTGAATATGCAAAAAAATCCGGAGTAAGTGATAAAATTAATTTTCGGGGATTTCAATCCGATGTGAGCGCGCAATATGAAAGTTTCGATATATTCGTGCTGCCATCGAAAGAAGAATGCCTTTCTATTGCATTGATAGATGCCTGCGCGAAAGGTCTGCCGTGTGTCGCATTCGATATTGGCGGAAATAATGAAATAATTACGAACGGCAAATCAGGCTATCTTGTAAATAGTAAAGATGAATTCTTTGATAAAGTGAAATTACTAATAGGGGATGCAGAGAAAAGAAAAGAACTCGGGTCTGAAGCAAGAAAATATTGCACGGAAAAATTTAATATAAAAAAAAGAATTGATTACCTGGAAAAATTATTCCGGAATTAAATTGATATAAATGAATATAAGCAAAGAAAACATAAAAATTTATTTTGATTCCACGGCAAAAAAAAGAGACAAATGGAAAAGAAGAAATTATTATTACCATAAATTACTCGAAAAATATTATTCATTTTTAATACCTAAAGGATGCAGAGTACTTGAGGTCGGATGCGGAACAGGAGATTTACTTAATGCCGTTCAGCCCGGATACGGCGCAGGTATTGATTTCTCGGGAGAAATTATAAAAATTGCAAAAGAAAAGTATCCCGGGTTAAATTTTATTGTTTCAGATGCGGAGAAATTTGAATTGCAGGAAAAATTCGATTATATAATGATATCGGATTTGACAGGTTTTCTCTGGGATGTGCAGGAAGTATTCAAAAATTTGAAAAAAGTATGCGGCGACAAAACAAGAATAATCATAACTTCCTATAATTATCTTTGGGAACCGGTTTTAAGACTAACGGAACTTTTGGGCTTGAAAGAAAAACAACCATTACAGAACTGGTTATCGATGAAAGATTTTACCGGACTGCTCGAACTGGAAGGATTTGACATAGTCAAAACAGACCGGAAGATATTACTTCCGAAAAGAATACCTGTACTGAATTTTATTTTTAACAATATTATATCAAATTTACCTCTCTTGAATCATCTTTGTCTTGTAAATATTATTGTTGCAAGGCATGAAAAAATTGAAAAAGAAGAATTATCTGTCGCTGTTTTAATTCCGGCTAAAAATGAAAAGGGCAATATTGAAAATGCAATATTGCGGATTCCCGATTTCGGAAAAAGCATGGAAATTATATTTATTGAGGGAAATTCAGATGACGGGACATATGAAGAAATGATAAGGATAAAAGATAAATATAAGGATAAAAATATTATTGTAAGTAAACAATCCGGAAAAGGAAAGGGAAACGCAGTAAGGGAAGGATTTGAAATGGCATCGGGTGAAGTTCTTATGATTCTCGATGCAGATTTAACAACTCCGCCGGAAGATTTACCGAAATTTTATGAAGCTATAAGGAGCAAAAGGGGAGAGTTTATTAACGGTTGCCGGCTTGTTTATCCGATGGAAAAGCAGGCGATGAGACTTTTGAATCTTCTTGCCAATAAATTTTTCGGAATGTTTTTTACGTATTTACTAGGACAAAAAGTCAAAGATACACTTTGCGGAACTAAAGTACTGCTGAAAGAGGATTATGAGAAAATCAAATCGGGCAGAAGTTATTTCGGGAATTTTGATCCGTTCGGTGATTTTGATTTGTTATTCGGTGCGGCAAAACTAAATTTAAAAATTGTCGAAATTCCGATAAGATACAGGGACAGGGAATACGGTTCTACACAGATAAGCAGGTTTAAGCATGGCTGGCTGCTGCTGAAAATGAGTTTATTTGCGTCTAAAAAGATAAAATTTATTTAAACAAAATGCATATAAGTATATTTGGATTAGGTTATGTGGGTTGTGTAAGCTTGGGCTGCCTGGCCAAATTAAATTATAGAGTTACCGGAGTAGAGACAAACAAGAAAAAAATTGATTTAATAAGTAAAGGGAAACCTACAATTTCAGAGCCGGGTCTTGATAAATTAATAAAATACGGATTTGACAGAGGATTGATAAGTGCAACTTATGATTATAAATCGGCTATAGTCAATACCGACCTGTCATTTGTCTGCATAGGAACACCGGGTAATAAAAACGGGAATTTAAATCTTAATTATTTATTTAACGGATTAAAACAAATTGCGGAGGGTTTAAAATATAAAAAGAGTTTTCACACAATAGTTATAAGAAGTACTGTAATCCCGGGGTCGTTTAATAAAATTATAAATATTCTGGAAAAGCAATCAGGCAAAAAACAAATCCAAGATTTTTGCGTGGTAATGAATCCCGAATTTCTTCGGGAAGGCTCGGCTGTACAGGATTTTCTGACTCCTCCGTTTAATATAATCGGGACCGGATGCGATAAGGGGTATAAGTTACTCAGGAAAATTTATTCGTTCAATAAAGCACCCGTTGAAAGAGTAAGTGAGCAGGTTGCTGAAATGATAAAGCCTGTTTGTAATTCTTTCCATGGTTTAAAAATATCTTTTGCAAATGAAGTGGGGAATTTGTGCAAGAAAATCGGAATTGATTCAAATGAAATAATGAGAATATTTTGTGAAGATAAGAAACTTAATATATCTTCTGCATACCTGAAACCCGGTTTTGCATTCGGAGGTTCCTGCCTGCCAAAAGATATAAAGGCAATCAGCAGACTTGCAGGAGATTTAAAAGTAAAGGTGCCTGTTATAGTGAGCATAAAAAGCTCAAATGATTTGCAGAAAAGAAAAGCATTTGAAATGATTAAAGGATTTGGAAAAAAGAAAATAAGTATCTGGGGATTGAGTTTTAAAATAGGAACGGATGATTTAAGGGGGAGCCCGATAATAGAAGTGATTAATATGCTTGGAAAAGAAGGTTATGATGTAAAAGCGTTCGACCAGAATGTCCATTTAGATAAAATTATTGGATCAAACAGGGAATATATTCAAAAAAATATACCTGCCATAAATAAAATTATCGTTAGGGATTTTAAAGCACTAATTAAACATTCAAAATTATTGGTCGTTAATTCATATGATAAGAAATTAATCGGTGAAATAAAGAGAAATGAAGATTTAATTATTTTGGATTTGGTGGATATTGCAGGGTTAAAGAAAATAAAAAGTTATACCGGGCTGTGCTGGTAAACTTCTGAACGGAATAGTACTTATTACAAAGGAATAAAATATTTTATTAAGACTGTCTATAACGAAAAGAAATTATTAAACTATAAAGATAATGTATAAACAACTAAATATCGATGAAATTCTTACACCGGAGAAATTTTTAGAATACGAAAGACAGTTTATTGGGAATGAAAGAATAGATTACATATTAAAATGTATTGACAAAGACGGAATGAAGATAATTGATATTGGTGGGGCAAGTGGTTTCTTTCTAAATGAATTAATAAAAAAGACATCATATTCTGTTGATGCATCAAATCTTGATGTTGATAATTTTTATTTTGATAAGCAAGTAAATTCTAATATTAAATTTATTAATAAATCAATTTTACATTCAGCTCTTAAAGACGAAACTTATGATATTGTTACCTTCCGGCATATTTTACACCATTTAGTTTCTGACAACGTTAAAAAAACGCTTGAAAATCAAAAGCATGCAATGAAAGAAATGCTAAGGATAGTTAAAAAGGGTGGTTTTCTAATATTCGAAGAAGAAGTAAACAATGTAAAATTATTTTCACGGATAATCTTTTTGTTATCAAAATTTGCCAGCAAAATAAAATTTAATATTGAATATTTCGAAGCAGGAAAAGTCGTTGTATCTTTTCTTACTAAAAAGGAAATAAGATTTATTTTATCTAACCTAAATAATAGTTCTAAATATTCACTTGAAGTGTTTAAATATATTAAGTGGAATATGCCTTTTAGGTGGAAAATAACTTTATTGATGGCATCGGTTGGTGCTATGTTTGTTGTACTTAAAAAAGAATAAAATATTTTGAATATAGAAAAAAAAATAGTTCTTAAAGTATTTTTTATCCAGACTCTGATAGTATTCTCTGTTTTTTTTATAATGAAGATTATTTTTAAAGTTGATAACTATAAATTTATTGAGGATGACGGCTATTTATTAATTGCTAGGGAGTTTTTTAAAGGTAATTGTTCTTTATCAGGCAAAATACTGGGGCCCGTTCTTCCTTTTTTATTTGCAATTATTTACATTTTTCCTGATTTTTTGTTACCTGTAACAAGAATATTAATTGCTCAGATATTTACATTGGGAAATTTATTTATTGCGTTTCTTATATTTTCGAAATTGTATCTGCATTTGGGTGTTAACAAAAATAAATATTTATTTTACGGTTTACTATTGTTTGCAGTAAATCCTTTGTACTTATATTTCACTTTAAAATCAACTCCAGAGATTTATGTCACTTTTTTCCTGCTTGGAACTATTTATATTACTTATCTTTTTATTAAAAATTACGAAATAAAATATTTGCTATTATGCATTTTATTTTACGGTGTTTCAATTTTTCTTAAACCCGTTTTAATAATGATTC
>Ga0224522_1000363_pt1 | contig 15985 bp, 14 predicted proteins | sample CFST25metaG_FD_182733 | JGI IMG/M metagenome (GOLD analysis project Ga0224522, IMG submission 182733) | Peat soil microbial communities from Stordalen Mire, Sweden - C.F.S.T25 | ecosystem: Environmental > Terrestrial > Soil > Wetlands > Peat | place: Sweden: Norrbotten County, Stordalen Mire...
AATTTAGTTATTTCCAAATTAAAATCCACCAATAGGCTTATCAACGTTCATATCATTTTATCATGGTTTTTGTCGTTGGAAAACAATTACGAAAAGAGTATGCTGAGGCTGGAGAGAGTGTGAAAGGAGAATTCAAACATGAAGGAAGAGAGGAGGTTGGTCTAGATGAAACTACAAAACAAGGTTACTATAATCACAGGTGCCGGATCAGGTATGGGCAGGGCAATGGCGCTACTTTTTGCTAAAGAGGGGGCTAAAGTTGTTGTATCAGACATTAATCTTGAAAACTTGAACAAGGTTGTCACCGAAATTACACTTGACGGTGGTATAGCCACCGCTGTAATGGCAAATGTGGCGAAAGAGCAAGATATTCAAAATATAATCGACACGGCAATCGATACATATGGCACCCTAGATATCCTGGTAAATAATGCTGGGATAATGGATAATTTTGTTCCCGCGGCAGAAGTCACAGATGAGCTTTGGGAAAGAGTATTCGCTATTAATATCACTGGCCCCATGCGCGCTACAAGAAAAGCTCTACCGATATTCATAAAAAAGGGATCAGGCATTATTATTAATATCGCCTCAGCAGGAGGACTCCTTGGTTCCAGAGCAGGAGTATCATATACGGCTTCAAAACACGCGGTTATAGGCTTAACCAAAAATGTCGGTTTTCAATATGCCAAGCTTGGCATCCGTTGTAACGCTATTGCTCCTGGTGCGGTCAACACAAATATTGGGAAAACCATATATAACCCGAGTCAATTTGGTATGGAACGAGCCATGGCCGGTATGAATTTGAATCCCAGAGTGGGCGAGCCGGAAGAAATTGCCAAGGTTGCTCTTTTTCTGGCTTGTGATGATTCCAGTTTTATAAATGGTACAGTTATTACCGCCGATTCTGGTTGGACGGCTTATTAAGAAAAGATCTTGTTCTAATATTAAAAAGCAGAGGTGAATAATGGGAAACAGCATCAATATTTTGGGCATTTCGGGGAGTTTAAGAAAAGGTTCTTATAACCGGATGCTATTACAATCTGCCATCGAATTGGCGTCTAAAGACATGGCTATTGAGGTATTTAATTTGGACGAGATCCCTCTTTTTAATGCCGACCTCGAGCAAATCCTGCCAGTTAAGGTTAAACAATTAAAATCTAAAATCAGAGCCGCAAATGCAATCCTTATCGTCACACCGGAATACAACTATTCCGTCCCGGGTGTCTTGAAAAATGCTATCGATTGGGGTTCTAGACCGCAAGGAGATAATTCTTGGGAAGGGAAACCAATCGCAATAATGAGTGCTTCTATAGGTCTGCTTGGCGGAGCTCGAGCTCAGTACCATTTAAGGCAGACGCTTGTTTGTCTCGATATGCATCCGATTAATAAACCTGAAGTTATGATTAACTTTGCTACCCAGAAATTCGATGATAAAGGTAATCTTATTGATGACAAGGCTAAAGAACTAATAAGGATGCTTTTGACCAACCTTGCCGCTTGGACGAAAAAATTACAGCCAATTACATAGACGCACTTAGGGATACAAAAGCGAATAGGGCATGATAGAGATTGAATAAGCAAAGATTACTTCAGATTTAACATTGATAAGCGCAGGTGAGCACACTCTAAGGCTAAGAGATTTCCGTGATAAGAAAAATGTGGTACTGTGTTTGTTCTTACACTTTTGAAAGCGAATACCCATTTGCCTCTGTGTAGATACCTACGGTATAGGAACAGGAACGCCCATGATGTTAATCACAAAATCTGCAATAATATGTTGACCAACCAGTTGAAATACAATTCAACTTGGTAATACTGTGCAGCATGCAATTCAATTAATAATTATCGGGAAGTGCGGCAATGACCACTGAAGAAATAAAAATCAAAGTGCGTGAGGCCCAAAGTAAGGAGATTACGGAACATTTAATATACATGGAATTGTCGCGCCGAACGAAAGATAAACATAATAAAGAAACTCTCAACAAGATGGCAGAGGACGAATTAGAGGATTACGGTATTTGGAAAACGTATACCAAGCAAGAGGCAAAACCTGACCGCATCAAAGTGCTTCAATACGTTGTGATTTCAAGATTATTCGGCATGACTTTCGCGATAAAGCTATTAGAAAAAGACAGTAAAAGAATCCGCGACGCATACGAGTTCCTTTCTTCGTCGATTCCTGATGGCAAGAATATAATAAGTAATAGATTCGTTCGAGAAAAAGACCTCATCGGATTGATAGATGAGGAACGACTCCGGTACATTGGTTCTATAGTTCTCGGGCTCAATGATGCGCTTGTTGAACTTACTGGCGTCCTGGCTGGATTTACCCTCGCATTTCAGAAAACACACGTAATCGCGATGGCAGGCTTGATTACTGGAATTGCCGCATCTCTGTCAATGGCCGCCTCAGTATACCTATCAACCGAATCCTCAAAAAGCCCTTTAAATCCCATTAGGTCCGCATTTTACACTGGCATCGCATATTTTCTTACGGTTTTGTTTTTAATCTACCCTTATTTGATTTTCTCAAATCCTTTTGTGAGTCTGGCTCTAACGATTTTCGATGCAGTTCTGGTTATTGCAGGGTTTACTTATTACAGTTCTGTTGCGCAAGATACCGACTTCCGTGGAAAATTTCGTAAAATGGCGATTGTCAGCCTTGGAGTGGCGGCCATAACCTTTGGAATTGGAGTATTAGTAAAGAAAATATTCAATGTGACTATATGAGTACAGATTCGACTTTTCGTTGTTAGATTAAAGCAAAGGCAAATGAATATCAATTTATCCTCAACCGAATATAGCTGAAAGTCAGGGTCATTCCAGATTTTTAGATGAATCGACTAATATTTTGTTACGTCCGCAATATAAAGTCAGCATTTTAGCAAGGCAAACTTTATTTCTATCCTACACTTTTGAAAGCGAATATCCATTTGCCTCAGTGTAGCTATATCTACAGCGGAACAGTGATGCCGTTATTTACATAGCGGATCAGCGTAAATCAAAAGATATTCAGAACGGAATTTAATCCCGACCAAAAATTGCCCAATCCCAGCGGAAACAAAGACCGAAATAGTATAACCTGACGTTACCCGTTAAAACAAGAAAGCCCCTCGAATTAAGGGGCTTTCTTGAATCAACGATAATCTGTGTTTTAATGCGTGGTTGTTGTGGTAGGAGTTGTGGACGTCGACATAGTAGTTGTTGGGGTAGATGTAGTAGTAATAGTCCGAGTGGTGGTTGACTTTGGGGTCGACGTAGTGGTTGTTGTGTTACCTGGTGCAGGACTGGATTCATTTTTGTTCACGGTAAACCCCGCCTTTAAGGCATCTTTTCCAGACGGGCCGGCCACCCCGACGAACCTGGAACCGACATCTGAGTGGGGACCAATGGTGATATTGGCGGTGATCGCGGTATCACTGGTGGCTGTAAAACTGTTTACTTTGATACCACGGCCAAAAGATACTCCGGTAGCACCGGTGAAATCCGCGCCACTAATAGTTACATCCAGTGTAGCCCCTTGAATAGCTTCATTCGGACTGACTCCGGTGATAACTGGTCCGTTCTTTTCTACGGTAAATCCGGCCTTTAACCCACCTTTCCCTGAGGGATTAGCTACGCCAACAAATCTGGATCCGGCATCTGCATGGGGGCCGATGGTGATGTTTGCGGTGATTACCGTGTCACTGGTTACACTAAAACTGTTAACCTTAATACCTCTACCAAAAGATACACCGGTAGCGCCGGTGAAACTCGCACCATTGATGGTAATGTCCAGCGTAGCCCCCTGACTGGCTGTATTCGGACTGACTCCGATAATCACTGGTCCGTTCTTTTCAATGGTAAATCCAGCTTTCATCGCGCCTTTCCCTGACGGCGTGGCGATGCCCACGAATCTCGAGCCGGCACGTGCATGGTCGCCGATAGTGATATTCGCTGTTATGGCGGTATCACCGGTGACGCTAAAGCTGTTGACGGTTATTCCTCCGCCAAAGGAGACACCAGTGGCGCCGGTAAATTTAGTTCCGCTAATAGTAACGTTTAATGTATCACCCTGACTGGCTTGATTGGGATTCACCCCAGTTACAGTCGGCTTATCTTTCGCCGGAGTTTGGGCGGTTGTGGCTGGTGTTTTTGGTGTTGTTGTGGTTGTAGTGGTAGTTTTAGGGGTTGTGGTGGTAGTTGTTGAGGTGGGTGAATCAGCCATAACCGGAACCGCTGAAATCGCCAACAAAGTCAGAATTACAATGGATAAAACACCGATTAATACAAATTTGCGTGATAATTTACCTGTCATTTTTGCCTCCTGTCTTTAGCCTTTAATCATTTTCTGCCTGATGGTTTAGTTAGTGTAAAAAACCATTTGTTTATTTTTTTATATCCTCCTCATTTGCGCTCATATAATAGACAACGGAGAAGGAACACGTTTTGTTACACAGTTTTTAAATTATCGAAAAATAATCTTTTTCCAGATAGAAAGACGCAATCCAATGTGGTTTGGAAGTTTTTCACTGGACCAGTCTGACTTGTACCAGTGAAGCTGAAACCAAATTGCCGTTTTTAGATAAGCCGTCCAGTTTGATTTCATGACCGATTAGCAATTTAAGTCCGGCAATTTTTAGTGTCGTCGTATCGGCAAAATTTTGGATTTGTGCATTATTAATATCAACCTTGACCTGCCTTCCGGTCAATTGGACGGTAATCGTTCCATTAACGAGATTAACCGCAGTCAGGACCCCGGTGATAGTAGTGGTCTTGACAGTGCTGCTTTGTTGACCGGTGACATTCAATTTATTATCCTGTGTATTCCCCTGCAACTGCACACTGTCTCCCGGAGCTAAAGGTGCGGTATTACCGCTATTGATATTGACCGAAATGCCGCTGATATTTGACGTCCCGTTTTGGTTAGTACCTTCGAATTGGCCTTCAACCTCAGTTACTTGCGGCGTATCCTCACTGACTGCAATATTACTGATGAAAGTATTATTACCCACTACCAATCCGGTTAGTTTCACATGGCTGCCTACGGCTGGTATTGTCCCCGAGTAATTGATATTCAAGATATTCGTGCCGCCAATATCCCAAATGTTATTCTGAACACTCAAGAGGGTACCTTCGATTTTAAACTGTCCGGCATCCAGTACCGCATTTGTTATAGAAAGATTATGTTTTAATAAATCATGGTTAGTATATGCGACCTGAGCAATCGTATTCGCTCTGCCCGCTTCAGTGATGATTTGCTGCAATAGCGGCTGATTAATCTGGGAAGAGTTGGAGACCACTTGTTTGAGTTCCAATTCTTCGTTAAGTGATGCAACCGATAAATAACTCAGCGTATTATTAATTGCTTGCATGTTGTTTGTTGTGTTTAATTCATTCAAAGCATTATCGAACAGGCTCGTAACAGTCTCTACAGACTGCGAGGTAATATTACGGTTTAGTTTAGTCTGTTGCGTCATCTCATTGATGCGTCGCTGCGCTAATTGAAGATACAGACGGGCTTTGGCTGCCGGACTCGTTGTTAAAGTTAATTGAATATTCTCTACTCCCGTCTTGACCGGATAAAGTATTTGACCCGGCGTGCTGCTCTGAGCGGCATAGACCGTACCGCCGCCCGCCACGGCGAAAATCAATACGCCCAATAAAACCGAAGCGGTTACTTTGACCGGCGTCAGTGTAAACCAATTCCGGATCCGACTCGGTACTTTTGCAGGAGAAAATTGCTTCTCCCCGTCAAAAAGGTGCTGTTTGGCACGTTCCTTGAATTCAGCAGACGGTACCGTGTCATCCGGCTTCAGACAGAGCGCGATTTCAAGGAGTGAGCGCAATTCTTTCCCAACAGCAGGATAGCGGCGAATACAGTCTTCGATAGTGCTTCTCCCGCTCTGGATTTCATCTATACAAATAGCGAGTATTTCTTCTTTTTTCATCTCATTCCCACTCGATCAAACCTCTTAAATCGCTTAATGCCCGGTATTGAATTACCCTGATAGCGCCTTCATTTTTGTTTAGAGCTTTGGCAATCTCCTCATAACTTAAACCGTCGATAAAATGCATTAATATCACTTTCTGTTTGTCGCCGGTTAATTTCAAGACGGCCTTTTTTATCATTGCATTGTCAAAATTCATTTCAGCCTGTTTTTCCGGGCCGGGAATCTGGTTACCCAGGTCTTTTTCCGATATTTTCTCTATTTCATCCGTAACAAAGACCTTTTGCTCTCTGCGATAATGGTCGATTACAAGGTTACCGGCAATGGTAATAATCCAGGTAACAAACGGGGCTCCGGTTCTTTTGTATTTATCGATTGCTTTCCATGCTTTGACAAAAGCCTCTTGTGTAATGTCTTCGGCCTCAGCATGGTTTGAGACTCTGTAGTAAACATGCCGATAAACCCGGTCGATACAGCGTTCATAAAGCACAGTAAAAGCTGCCCTGTCTCTTTTGGTCGCCTGCTGAACCAGGTATTCTTCTGAATCGTGTACTGGAGTTGTTGATTCCATAAATCGTAATTATTACCTAGTTCAAGTATGTTACACATATGGGCCTCTTTCAAGTCCCCGGGACTACCGCAGCGGCAGCGCTGCGATAATAACAACGATTACCATTTTGTTAACTCTAACACCTTATTCAATTTTCCCCACATATAATAAACGGGGAAGTACCGTTTTTGTTACAACGGGTCTTTGTGGTATCCGATTAGGAATTTATTTGGATAATATTTTTAGGTAAAATATGCTAAGAATTTACACCAGACAAAACCCGCGCTATAATAAAAAAGGTTAGGAATTCAATCAATTCTCAGGTTTTCGTAGTTTCAAACATGGCAATTCTTGATAAAGTAAAAACCAAGTTTGTTAATAAAAGATTTCTTAAATTAGAACTCCTGGCGCTGGGTATTCTCTCGATAATAGCCTGCACCCTGTATGTTGCCGATGTTCCTCCGGTTATGGCACAAGATGCGGCGGCCGCCTTGCCTGACGTCGTGATGCCTCAGGGTGGTCAAAGAGTTTTGGTATTCTCGCCGCATCCGGATGATGAATCAATCGGAGTAGGCGGGTACATCGCCCAATCCATCGAAAACGGCGCAGACGTGGAGATAGTACTGGTTACGAACGGCAATTTTCATGGTAACCAGCAGGTACGTTACGCCGAGTTTAGAAAGGCAACTCATATTCTGGGAGTTCCCGAAAGTAATGTAGTTTTCCTGAGTTTCCCAGACGGAAAATTGGATGAATTGGACCCGGCTGTCCTTTCCGTAGCGTTACAATCCCAAATCGAGCAATTTAATCCGAATATTATAATTTATCCGGATGTGCAGGATGCGAATCCCGACCATTCAACAATCGGTAAAGCGGTACAGAAAATATTGGCAGCAGACCCTCCACAAATAACCGGTTACGAATACCTGGTCCATTTTAAATTGATTTGGCCCCGACCCAGGGAACTTGCCCCAAACCTTGACCTTTCCCCGCCGGAACGTCTTATAAATGCGGATACTACCTGGGAGGAAGTTCCGTTATCCCAAAATATTGAAAACATTAAGTCAGAAGCTATTCACACTTACCGCAGCCAACTTGAAAATGAATGGCTGCATGGGCTGTTACTGTCGTCCGTTAGAAAAAACGAACTACTGGCTATCCCTAAGAACTTGTATACACAATGATTTACGCTATCCATTTTGATCAATGAGTGTTAAAACTACCCTAGCGTCAGTTCTAAGGAAGCTATCATCCTGGTGGAAGGGTGGCATCCGTGAAATTACGTTGTTTCTGGTTGTTTACACGGCTTATTCACTGACCCAGGACGCTTTGCCGGATCGGCAATTATTAGCTTTTCATAATACCTACAATGTCATCGATTTTGAGACACGGTTGAAATTTTTCTGGGAACTAAACATACAGTCTTGGTTCCTGAGAAGTGACTTTCTGGTTCAACTGGTAAACTCACTATACACACTACTATTCTTTCCCGTGCTTATCAGTTTCGGTGTTTGGGCGTACAAATATCATCGACCGCAATACTTGATTGCTCGCAACTCTATTTTCATTTCTGCCGTTATAGCCTTTCCAGTCTTTGCTTTTTACCCAGTGGCACCCCCTCGTTTGCTCTCCAATCTGGGTTTTGTTGACACTTTAGCTAAATACATGAACCTCAAGACATCATCAATGCCTACTCACTTGGTCAACCAATATGCAGCAATGCCGAGCTTACACATGTGTTGGGCGCTCTTGATTGGAATAGCGACGATCCATATCGCCAAGACCTGGTGGTTGAAGATGGTGGGTATCTTGTTGCCTCTGCTGATGTTTGTAACCATAGTAGCCACCGCAAACCACTTCATTCTTGACGCCATTGTTGGCGCGGCAGTTGCAGGACTGTCTTATGCCCTAGCCTTGTTATTCGCCAAATTAATTAAAAGAAGTTGAATTGACAAGTGCTCAAACTCCTTCCGGAGAAATGTTTTTCAAAGAAACCAGATTAATTATTGAATGTAAATTTCGGTAAAACATACCCATTTGCCTCCGTATAGCTATATCTACAGCGGAACAGTGATGCCGTTATTTGCGGGGGCGATGTAGCCATCGATATCCGAAAGGTTTACCTTTCACCCGCTGGTTTTCAGTACTTTCCATCACGCTAATCCCTGTAAGTATCCGACGCGCCACGTTTGAGGGCTTTTGACATAGTCGGCAAAAGATAACCGACGATATAATGGATGCACACGGTCGCGGATTTGTTTCACCATTATCCTATTATTCTAGCATTACCTCACATTGATTACATAACGATGATATGATATAGACAGCGGTATCGGTATGTTTATGTTGTTGTAACACACTATGAGAAAAATATTCCGGGCACTGGAAAGAATCATCCTGTTGGTGGCATCCGGACCGTACGTTTTATTGAAACGGGTCTGGGTGCAGTTATTAATCATCGCGCTGATGTTTTTCGTCGGCGCGGCGGTATTTCACCATTTTCAGGGGCTGGACTGGCTGACTGCCCTGCTGGGTTCAGTCTCGACGGTAACTACCATTGGCCTGTATTCTCCGAATATCGTCGCGATGGCCAACCCGGAAAAAATATTGCTGATTATCATTATTGTCGCCAGCGTCGGTTCGGCCGCCTCATTACTGCAAACCCTGATTTCGGCTGTGACCAAAAAGGAGTTTTTTATGAGCCGTTTAGATGGAGTGCGGGTCAGTACGATGAATAACCATATTATCGTGATGGGATACAGCTTCCTGGGAAAATATGTGGCGGAAAAACTGAAAGAGATGGGCATGGAATATGTAGTGGTGGCGAAGGATGAGGAACAGGCGGAAATCGCCCGCAACAACGGGATTACGGCGATGTCCTCGCCGATAAATCTGGTCTATGACGCCCTGAAAAAAGCCGGCATCGAACGCGCCGGTTCGCTGGTGGCGACATATGATGACGACGGCGATAACATGCTCAGCATCATGGTGGCGAAGCAGCTGAATCCCAAAATAAGAACGATAACGATTATTAACGAACGGGAACTGCGGGAAGGCGCCAAAGCGGCCAAGGCGGATGTGGTCATCGCACCTTCGGATATCATCGGGAATATCCTGGCGACAGCGACTTCTTCAAACGAAATCGTAGGGGCATTTTTACCGGGCCGGTTTGGCGGGAAAAATATCGCCGAATTTACCATCACCAAAGAAGGGTTAAATAACGGGGCTATCGAACAGGTCGCGCCGTTATTGCTGATAATCCGCGCCGGGGAATCATTCCCCAATAAAGGCAAGGACTTTGCATTAGAAACCGGCGATCAGATATATGTGCTGGCCGACCATAACGGCATCGTCAAAATGCGCAAGCTGGTGCAGTAATTCTGATAAAGCCGACTTATTAATTCTTCATTTTTCGCTGATAAAATCAGCTTAAAAAGGAATCCATCCGGCCGACTCTGCAATTTTATTTTTGAGAATACCCTATGCTATACTTACCAATGACAGTCAGCGCCTAAAGCTTGGTAATAAAAACAAGCAAAAAATATAATATTTTGAGGTAAGATTACGAGTATGGACAAAAAAGTAACTGCTAAAAAAGTAACGGTCAAGAAATTAACTGTCGAAGCTTTTCACATGTACGGCTCTTTTGCCAACATGACCGAACCATCCGGCCCGAAGCTGGGATTCGGCCCTGTGGAGTTTTACCGCGATATGGCGATTTTAAGCCTCGGCCAGATTGGCGAGGCTGCATTTTCCATCACCCGCGTGCAGAAAAGAGCGAACGTCATCGATGCGATGGAATGCCACAACCATACCGGTGAAGCCTGTATGCCGCTGGATGGGGACATCCTGATGCATGTGGCTCCGGCCACGCCGCCCCAGGCTGTGCCGCTGGATAAAATCGAAGTCTTCCGCGTGCCGAAGGGAACCCTGGTGGTTTTACGCCCGGGTGTGTGGCATTGCGCACCATTCGCGGAAAAGAATGATTTCGTCAATTGCATGGTAGTCTTACCGGAAAGAACCTATTGCAACGATATCTATTTCTACAAGATGACCAAAGAAGAGGAAATTAAAATCGTTTAATTTGATTGACAGGAGAGCAAACTTGGAAAAGTTCCGTGATTACAAGGTAACCATCGGCATTGCGCCCGTGAGACGCGATAAATTCCCGGATCCGAAAGAAGCATTTAAGAACAAAGTAAAAATCATGGCTAAACTGAAGGAAATCTTCGGCAGCATCCATGATGTGAAAATCGTCGACCTGGAATGGCTGAATAAAGAAGGCATGTTCTTCGAGACAGAAGACGTGGCCAAAATTGAAGCTTATTTCCGTAAAGAAGGCGTGGATGCGGTTTTTATCCCGCACTGCAACTTCGGCCAGGAAGAAGTGGTCGGCAAACTCGGGAAAGCGATGGGCAAACCGTTCCTGCTGTGGGGCCCACGTGACGACGCGCCCCCGCCGAATTACGCCTGGCGCACCACAGATGTGCAATGCGGCCTGTTTGCCAGCGGCAAGGCATTATTAAGATATCACGTCCCCTTTACGTATATCGAGAACTGTTGGCTGGATTCACCTCTACTGAAAGAAGAAATCGAAAAATTTGTCCGCGTGGTCACCATCATGAAAGATTTCAACGGCATGCGCGTCGGGCAGATTGCGCTCCGCCCGCGGCAATTCCACAGCGTTATCGTCAATGAAGACGAACTGCTGGAAAAGTTCAATATTGAAATAGTGCCGATTAATGCCGCTGAAATCATGTCGGTATATAACAAAATTTACGGCAGTAAAAAAGACGCCATCAAACATATTGTCAGCGAAACGACCGAAGCGATTAGCTGCAGCACAATTAAACCGGAAGACCTCGATAAAATGGCCGCCCTGGAATTGGCGGTGATGGAACTGGCGAAGACCTACGGCATCAAGGCGTTTGCCAGTGAATGCTGGTCGGAATTCCGCACGAATCTTGGTATGTCCCCGTGTTTTATCTTTGGAGACCTCTCTGAAAAAGGCTTACCGATGGCCTGTGAAACCGATGTTCACGGCGCCATTACCTCGGCAATACTTTCGGCGGCAGCCCGCGGCGAGAGTCCGAATTTCCTGGCCGATGTCACGGTCCGCCATCCCACCAATGATAATGCCGAACTGCTCTGGCACTGCGGCCCCTTCCCCAAATCCCTGGCCAAAGATCCCAAAAAGCGCGTGATGATAGAATGCCACGGCCAGTGGGAATTAAAGGGCGGAGACGTCACGATTGCCCGGTTTGATGCTATCGGCGGTAAATATTCATTATTCGCCGGTCAGGCGGTCGGCACAGACGGGCCGAGCACCGAAGGCAACTACATCTGGATTGAAACCGACGACTGGCCGAAGTGGGAACGCAAGCTGGTTTGCGGCCCCTACGTCCATCATGTCGCCGGAATCCACGGGAAATTTATTCCGGTGCTGGATGAAGCCTGCAAGTACATCGGCAACATCGAACGCGATTTTGTATAGACAATAATAGTAACGTTAAAGGAGATATATCATGCCTTTAGTCAAAATGAGTTCAATACTCAGAGAAATGGATGCGAAAAAATCGGCCGCACTGGCCTTTGACTGCTACAGCTACGACAGCATCGAATGGGTGATTGAAGTAGGACAGGAATTGAAGCTGCCGGTAATCATCATGCTGTATCCCGAGATGAGCAAATACATGAGCCATGAGGCTTTCGCTGCGGCAACCATCGCAGAAGCCAAAAAGGCCAGTATTCCGGTCGCCCTGCATCAGGACCACTGCCAGTCTTATGAGACGATTATGAGAGCGATCAAAGCCGGTTTTACATCGGTGATGTTCGACGGTTCAAAACTGCCTTATGAAGAAAATGTCCGCGGCACCTGTGAAGTCGTCAAAGCGGCGCACGCCATGGACGTCGATGTCGAAGCGGAACTGGGCCGTGTCGGGATTGCGGCCAACAAAGGCGATTTTGCCAACGAAGACCTGTACACCACCGTCGACCAGGCGGTTGATTTCATTAATAAAACCAAGGCGGATGCGCTGGCAATTGCCATCGGCAGCGCTCACGGCTATTATGTGGAGACCCCGCATTTAGCGATGAAACGATTGCAGGAAATTAACAAAGCGCTTGATACGCCGCTTGTTTTACACGGCGGCACAGGGATTCCGGAAGACCAGTTAAAGCAGTCCTTTAAACTAGGTATCAACAAGCTCAACCTGGCCACCGAATATTTTGCCCTGTTCTACCAGACGACTAAAGATTTCCAACAGCTCAAGGATAGAAAGGATAATCTGTTCGGTATGTGGGATTATCAGAAAAAGATGGTGCAGGAATATCTGCGCAACAAGTTCTTACTGACCTTGCCGGAAAAACCCTCCAAATAAATTAATTAAGTTATACGCGTCTTGTTTCAAACCGGGCGTATTGATATCTTGAACGGATGTTAATACGCCCGTTGAATATAGAGAATAGATAAAGAGGTATAAAGATGGGATTAGACATCATTGGAATAGAAAACCCGGTCATGGATTTTTGTACCCTGATGAATAAAATGCCGGAAAGAGGCGGCTTTGCCGCGCTGATGGATTACAGCTGGCAGGGCGGAGGAAACGTCGGCAGCGCGCTGGTGGCGGCGGCGCGGCTGGGCGCCAAATGCGGCATCGTGGGGATCGTTGGGGACGATGCGTACGGGCAGTTCTGCGTCGATGATTTTAAACGACACAATATCGATACTTCCCATTTATTAACAGACCAGGGAACGAATAATTCACTTTGTATTTGCGTCGCCGAACTGTCGACCATGGAGCGCAGTTTTATCGCCAAGAGCGGAACAAGGAGACAACCCACTAAAAAAGAAATTGATAAAGATTACATAGGTACTGCCAAATATATTCACCTGGGGCCGATGGGTGAAGCGTCAGTGCAGGCGGCGATTTGGGCGCGGGAAAAAGGTATTCCCGTGGTCGATGATGCCGGATATTTTGAGGCGTCGACGGAAGCGAACGTCGGATTAATCGATATTTTTGTGGGGTCCAGGCATTATTATAACGGCCTTTTCAAAGACGAAAACTACGAAAAGAACTGTAAAACCGTGCAGAAACGGGGCCCGAAAATCGTCGTATTTACGCTGGGCGCCAAAGGCGTGGTTGGTCTTGACGGGGACAAATTCTTTTCAATTCCGGCATTCAAAGATATCTCAATCGTCGATACTACCGGAGCCGGCGATGTGTTTCATGGCGCATTTATTTTCGGCTTATTAAAAGGTTGGGATGTAGAAAAGACATCCAAGTTCTCCAGCGCCGTTTCGGCGATTAAATGCACCAGACTGGGCGGCCGCGCCGCCATTGCCGATTACAAAACCGTGCAGAATTTCCTGAAAACCGGCAAAATCGATTACACCGAAATTGACAAGCGAGTGGCATTTTACCATGAAGGCATGATAAATAACGTACTGGCGAACTGTAAATAAAAATCAAGGTGACTGACATTCCTCAAAATGCAACAATAGGTTGATTTCACCCTCATCCTGACCTTCTCCCCTCAAGGGAGAAGAAGATGTTGTAGTCGAACATGGGGTGGGCAATCTCGATTGCCCACCCCGCTTTCTTAGTTAAACGACAGATTTTACAGATTCGCCCCATTGGACTTAATTACTTCCTTATACCACAGAGCAGAATCTTTGAGGATGCGTTTCTGCGTCGGGTAATCGGTGTAGACGATGCCGAAGCGCTCGCGGAAGCCGCTGGCCCATTCGAAGTTATCCAGCAGCGACCACTGGAAATAGCCGCGGATATCAACGCCGTCGTCACCGGCTTTGCGCAGCTGCAGCAGGTAACGATGGAGGAAATCGATCCGCTGCGGGTCGTGGACTTTGCCGTCCAGCGCCACCCAGTCGACATTGGACATGCCGTTTTCGGTCATGTAAATCGGCAGTTTATAGCGTTCGTAGAAATTTTTCGGTCCCCAATAGAGGGCTGCCGGGGCAACACCCCAGTGATAGGCGGTGAGGGGGTGTCCGACGGGGTCTTTGACAAACTCCGGCTGGCCGTCTTTACCAGCACGGACCGTTTCACCGCGGTAAATGTTGGCCCCGAAGAAATCCAGCGGCTGGTGAATGATAGACATGTCCTTGTCGTGAATTACCGGCACATCGCTGCCGTAAAATTTAAGGCCGTCTTCCGGATATTTCCCCAGGAACATCGGGTCCATCCACCAGGTATTGTTCCAGATGTCCTTTTCGACCACCGCATTGGAGATGTCCTTATTAACCGCACTGCTGTTCCAGATATTTTGAGTGCCGATTGAGAACATGGATTTTTTGGCCGCAGCAATATCATCCGGGGAATCGGTGGCCGGAATACAGGCCACTCCCACCGGAGCCAGACCGACGCGGCATTTTGATTTGGAATTAGCGCGGATGGCCTGCACGCACTTACCGTGGGCCAGCAAGGTATTATGGGCTGCCCTCAAGACATCGGGGAACGGCAGCTTCAAGCCCGGCGCATGCGTGCCTGCCTGGTGCCCGTGGTTAATGAAAACCTGCGGTTCGTTGATGGTCATCCAGTTCGTAACCCGGTCGGACAACTTATCAACCACCACCCGGGTATAATCGGCAAACCATTCGGAGCTGTCCGGGTTCAGCCAGCCGCCGCGGCAGGAAAGTTCATAAGGATAATCCCAGTGGAAAACCGTGACATAAGGGGTAATGCCGGCTTCCAGCAGTTTGTCCACCAGTTTATCGTAAAAAGCCAGCCCTTTGGGGTTGACGGCGCCGGTGCCGTTGGGGATGACCCGGGACCAGGAAATGGACATCCGGTAACCGGTGACCCCGATCTGTTTCATGGCATCGATGTCATCCTGATAACGGTGATAATGGTCGCAGGCGACATCACCGGATTGATTGTTCCAAATATTGCCCTGTTTCTTGCAAAATGTGTCCCAATCCGAGAGCCCTTTGCCGTCTTCACGGGCAGCGCCCTCGATCTGGTAAGCCGCCGTGGCGACTCCCCAAACAAAATCCTTTTTAAAACCCATTGAATTACAGCCTCCTCATAGATTTAAATTATTTGTAAGTATCAAACAGACTGCGAACGCGCAGATTTTTCTTAATTTGTGCCGGCGATAACGGTTCCGTGGATGTTATCGTAATTTTAACAGGTTTTTCCGGCCGCAGATGGAAGAAATTATCCGAGAAACGGGCGTCTATATCCGTCAGTTCGAGCCATATCCAAAGAGCCGGTGACTTCGCGGTCAGGGTGACGACAATATTCCCGCCTGCCTGACCAATTTCAGTCTTGATGGCTGGATTACATAGTTCGAGGTGTTTGGGGCGGGCAAAAGTGACAAAGTTGGTGGAGACGGTTTGGCCTTTGACCGAGAGTTCGAGCCAGACCATCAGGTTGCGGACGCCGTAAGTTTTAATATCTTTGGTCAGGTTCAGAACATTAACCCGGCGGCTGCCGCGTTTGATTTCCGTCTTTTCTTTACCTTTGGAGATAGTCGTACCCTG
>Ga0224522_1000365_pt1 | contig 15884 bp, 14 predicted proteins | sample CFST25metaG_FD_182733 | JGI IMG/M metagenome (GOLD analysis project Ga0224522, IMG submission 182733) | Peat soil microbial communities from Stordalen Mire, Sweden - C.F.S.T25 | ecosystem: Environmental > Terrestrial > Soil > Wetlands > Peat | place: Sweden: Norrbotten County, Stordalen Mire...
GCTTCTTCAGATTTATTTAGATCATCTAGAGCACTTGCTTTATTGTACCAAGCTTCTGAATCCTGCGGGTTAATTTCAATTGCTTTGTTATATGCTATTATTGCTTCATCGAATTTATTTAAATCATCCAGAGCAAGTCCTTTATTGTTCCAAGCATCTGAATTCTGCGGGTTAATTTCAATTGCTTTGTCATAAACTTTTATTGCTTCATCTGATTTATTTAAATTCGATACGTTGTTACTGCCTAAGTTTGGGATCCCTGCAAATGATACACAGCCTGAGATACTCACTAGCATTAAAAGCAATAGTACAGTGGTTCCTAAAATAGTTATAATTGTACGTTTTCTCCTTGTTTTATCAGATGTCGGGTTTTTCATTATCAGTCTCCTAATATTTATTTATATATTACTGATAAAAAACAGCTAAGCAAATACACATTGTTCTAATACTTCATATTGTGAATTAAACATTTCTACTTAAAAATTATATTTTTTAATTTATTAGTCAAACTTGGATATTATTTTTTAAAATTTATCTGAACTTTCCAAGATCTATAAATGCAATAATTTTTAAATTGAAAGAAACTATTCAGAAAAAATTTTTAATCGGAATTAAGATACAAGCTAAAAAAAGCTACATTGTAAGGCAAATAGAACTATCCGAAAAACTTGATGTCAGGGCTTTGATGGAGTCATTTATTGATCATCAGGAAAAGGCTTTCACTGTTATAATTCATGAGATTAGGACCATGCAATGTCAATAATAATGAGTTTAAGTTAGGATAATATATCCACAAAAGTATATAATCAATTAAATTAAATTATAATTAATAAATTTCCCTGTATAATATACTGGATCTTCGATCGAGCTGTAGGCATCCCCTTCGCCAGCAGCTCACAAGATCACCTTTTTGACATTTAAGATCAGCCTGATCACCTAACCTAATAAAAAGTAGCCTGCGTTGATACATTTATTATGGTTCCGTTGCAAAAATAATATTTCTACAATTTGACACTATAATTTTCACCTTTATGTAACATTTTCCCGGTGATGAGAATGATTAACTCTCCTAATTGTGAATGTTTACACTTATTTTGTAACAAAGTCACATTTTTTGCACCACAACCAAGTAAACCGCTGTTGACAGTGCTCAATCGATACAATAGTGTATTGATATCAAATTATATCATAAGGCTGGATTTTCGGATTTATCCATGAACAGCGAATTGTACAGAAATAATCAAAATTCTCCTTTAATGAAGCGAAATAATCCATTAATTCTCTATGAATGAAATATGTCCTCCTCCTACTTTTTGTAGGAAGATGTGTTTGACGGCATAGTCTAAAAAATAAGAACAGTTAAAAGGGTTCCAAGTCATTTAGAATTTGCAGAATTTAGGTACACTACCTAATTTAATATTAGTTCATCAATAAAACAATTGAAATGATCTGCAACCGTCATCTGGAAAAAAGTATTCTTCTCTGAACAGCGCTATCTATCGCTAAGAATTACTTTTTAAAAGTATCAAACTCCGGAGTTTGACAAATGGCCTTTATCCACTCATCCACTGTATATGACCCTAAATCTAATTTTGTAATCCAAACTCCCCCTTTTAATTCAATAAAACCTGCTAACTCAATTAATTTTAATGCTTCGAGTATATTTCCTTTATAAACAGACTCAATTCCATATTCCTTACACATTTCAATATAATTTGAATATACATCTACTACACTAATATTTTTTTTTTTCAATTGTGATCTTACAATTCTTAGAACATTTAAAAGTACTACTCTCTGATGAAATGGAAAACATGAACCGATTTCCTCATATGGATTAAACACAGTTATTATCCTCCCTTTATGACTGGGAAATATTCTTTCAACCCTTCTAATTGATAATCCCCATATAAAGCCTGTTCTGTCTGTTCAAGACACACCTTCGGGATTGAAATCATTCTAGTTTTCCCACCTGTCTTCGTCTTTATTTTAGTAGACTGGATATACCCTTGCATATCAAGTGATGTTATCCACTCGGATACTGTCTGTCTAATCGATGGTTTTTGGTTTATTTGCCTGCAAAGCATTTCATACATTGTTGTTATGTCTCCTGTACTAACAGAATCAGTTTGTTTCATGAACTTAGCAATACTCATTAATATGATTCTGTGGTGTAACGGGAGTACTAAAACTGCATTAATAACATCGTTATCTTGCACTTTTTCTTCTGCGTCTTTTATGTGCTGGATGGTAATAGTTTCAGATCCTTCCACGTCTGCTGTTTCTGCAGCAGTTTTTAATACATTAAGAACTTTTCGTACGTCTCCACCTGTATTAGCTGAATCTTTAGCGCATTGAATTATGGTCTCGTCTTCAATTGATCCTGGGGTAAATGCAAGTTTTATCCTATCTTTCAGTATGTGGTAAATATCATCAGTATTATATGATGGGAATCTAAATTTTTTAAATCCAATCGAAGAAAGAATGCGTGGATCAAGTTTTTCCTCAAATTTACGGCTATTAGATATTCCTATAATTCGTATAAACTGCCTTCCATTAAATTTCCCACTTGAAATAGCTCGACTGAATGCATAAAGAACGTCGTAAGATTTTAAAAAGTCTATTTCATCAAGAATTACCATAAGAGACTTGTTCTGTTGATTCATTAATAGAAATAAGGCATCGTAATAATAATCAATTGAATATCCAGATCGTTTTATTTGGGTATTTGGATCTAAATGTTGAATAAGTTTGAATAAAATCCCCATAGTAGTGTAAATTTCTTTACAAGATATGCAAGTCCAATCCAAGTTTATGTCTACTGGAACTACCACTAGAGACTTAAGATACTCCAATTCTTTTAATCCGTCTTCTGATCTCGATTTTTTGTTTGATTCTAACTGTTCAAGTCTCATTAATATTTGTCTATCCTTCTCTAATTTATTTGTTAGGTTTGTAAGTACATATTTAGACGTGGCCGTTTTCCCACATCCGGGTGCACCAAAAATAAGACCATTATTAGGAGCACCGTGTAGAAACAGCGGTCTCATCATATAAGCCAGCTCTCCTATTTGATCGTCTCTCCCGATAAGCACAGGAGGCATATATTCATCCGGAGACAACACGTCTGCTCTTACAACGATACCTCGCTTCCCAACATAATTAAATATTTTATTTTGGGAATCCGTTACATCGTATACCTTTGGAGACATAGTACTCTAATCTACGACATGGTTATATATGTTTTTTTATTTGGTTCAATTTCGCGATAAGGTCACTCCCCCATACGACGACGTGACGACGTAGCTTCAAAGTTTTTATGTAATATTCAAAAACATAATAACAAACTATATATGTAATAAATGTAATAATAAGACACATTGCTTTTTAATTATTTTAAGATTTGCTTAAATTTTAGAGTTGATATTTTTTTATGTCGTCATGTCGTTAGAGGGGAGTGAGACTCTGCTCTCCTAAAACAATCAATTCCTGAAAAAGTAATCATTTAAGCTTATATTTTTATATCATTATAAAATCCATAGGAAAGCGTGCATACAATTTTATATTTAGTTCTGGTGCCTTATGCTGCTAAAGGACCGCGATATTCAACCTATTTTTAAAATGTATATCGAGAATATCCTTGCTACTTCTGAGCTGAATATTTTAAAAAGGCTGCAAACCTTGCTTTTGATAGGCTCCAATGTCTTTAAAAACTTTAATACTAACATCATATATGGTTTTAACCTGATTTTGTACATATATGGTGCCGAAAAACAGAAACTTTCTTTTACCCAAACTTTTCCAAAAATTGAGATACAAATGTTCTCTAATTTTAAATAAGACTGAGAAAATACATATGTTTTACAACAAAAAATCTCTGTATATACAGTCTTGCATGTGATTTTCACAAAATGTTCTCATATTATTACATGCGTTGTGCTATAATTAAAAAGTGCTACGAATTCTTCAGTCAAAATAGTGAAGATCCTGTTTTAGTTTATTTGTAGTGATTTTGTCATTATGTGTGCTAAAGATATTGCAGATAACACCATTATTATATTAATGAAAATAATATTATGTGGTATGTGTAAGGATGCTTGAATTAACAGGGATAATCCATAAAAGAAAATAAGTGAAAATCCAGCTACGCATTTTTTTTTGACTTCACTTATTGTGAATACTTTTCTGAGTATATATGAGTGGGTTGCTATGCGATATAGTATATAATATGAAGAAGCTGCAACCACTAATGACAATTCTTGAATATTAGCAAATAATGGAATATGTTGAACGTTTGATGAAAAGTGAATAGTTTGAGATAGGTAAATTGTTATTGTAAGACCAAAAAGCCGTGATATCACCTCTGCATAGTGGTTTATGGCTTCCATTTTAGGTAAAGATCTTATAAGTGAGATTGCCACTTTATCGTCTTGTGTTGTTATTGCTGTGTAATATGTAATCGCATAAATTAAGAAATAAATTAATATAAAAAACGATATAGTTTGTGCCGTTTTATCAAAATTTTGAGTGCACGTTAGCAACAGTCCATACATTACAATATATATTTGAATCAGCCTTTCTTTTTTCTTAAGTATATTCTCTTGATTTTTGTTCTTCACTTCTGATTTTTCTTCGTAGTTCATATTGTTAGACTTAGCTTTCATTGTTTTTGCCTTTTATGACCAGCAGCATTCTAGCAAGTAATTACCCTCATATATGAACAATTCCTGTTTTGTATTAGGAAAAAAAAGATACATAATCACTCACATTTTACAGAATGTTTGGTACACTGCCAGAACTATATAATTATTATTTCCTTATTTTTCTATTTACGATGATTGTTTGGGCTAATTAATTTCAAGTGTTCCAGGAGCTCCAGATGTTCTAGGAGTTCCATAAGCTCCAGGAGTCATAGATCAACAATATTTTCATATTTAGATATACAGATAGTTGATACTGGGTAGTGGGGTAAACCCATATACCGTTCACACATCCGCATTTCAAATTCTTGTCTATAGGTAGATTCACATGCAATTTTTGAATTAACAGACAACATTACTTATTAAAAGTTTTAAAATTAACAGGAAAACTCTTCGATAGTTAGACTATATTAAGTCTTTAAATTTGAATCAACACTTTAAAACTTTTGATAATACTTTTTAAAAGCAAACTAAAGTAAATTTTTGCTTATGCTTTTTATAACTCCATTATTCCATATAATATAGGAATATACCAATATTCACCGATTTCCTAAGTAAATGCAAAAAAACTAGTAAGAAAGCATAGCAAAATTCAATAAATTTTTTTGCTATCGATTTTAATTAAATCAATTCTTGAAAATTATTTTATCAAAATCAAATCTTAAAAATGATAAGAAGAGAATTCCACATCAGAAAAATCTAATTATGATTCTATAGGCAAAATATGACTTCCAATTTACAGCAAATTTTCAACACTACCTTTTTATAGGGTCTAATACAGTCTTCAGCACCGATCCTGTTCCTTCACATTTTCTGCCTTGTTCTTTATCCGTCGATCGTGAGCCAATTTCAGTAAGTAGCTCTCTGCAGCGGCAGACAATTTACAATATTCACTCCAGAGCCATCCACAAAGTTGTTCTGGCATCAGAATTATTCCCTTTTTATTTACAACGTCCTCAAGGATTATCTGCGCGGCTTCTTCTGCTGGAATTACATCTTCAGGAGCGCCTCCATCTCTTCATGGATGGAACCCAATAGCGGCTTTTTCCAGGTTGGCACAGTATATATACAAGGCAGTGGTATCCTTAGTCCAGGTTCAAGCGTTACAGGAACAGCTACCTACAAAATAACAGATGCCGATATTAATACAGGTTCTGTGACCAATTTAGCGTATGCAACAGGTTCATCTAACAACCAACCAATAATTTCACCAATAAATATTGTGATAGTTTACTATAAACATCCAACCAATGACAGAAATAACAATGGCGGACCTAACAATGATAATTATGGCGGTGCTAGAGTCCCTGTAGTTCCCTGCACCAGTGATAGATAACATTCCTGCGTATGGTAGTAGTGAACCCTATGGGTATGGTAGTAAAACCGGTTCCGTTGCAAAAATAATATTTCTGCAATTTGACACTATAATTTTCACCTTTATGTGTCATTTTCTCCCGAATTAAAATGATTAACTTCCCGAATTGTGATATGAATATAAATGCTGCTGGAAAATATTCGTGTTCTGCAACTATCTTTAAAGCGATTACTATAAAGAATAATCCAAATATCCAACGGAATATCCCACTTAACGTTATTTTAAATGGCTCTTTTGGATTCATTTGTCTACCCACATCAGTTTTCAGACATATGTCGACAAAAATATTGATAAGTTAATAGAAAACCCGAGACTAAGCTGATGCTATAACTTAGCCAACAAAAGAAGATTACATATATCAAAACTGCGTTCAAATAGTGAAGAAAAAGATATTTGAAAGGTCTAGGGAGGGAAGCCCTGGACCCTATCCCCATATAAGGAGAAAACAATATGTTAGAAAATGTATCTAGAGATATCTATGCGATCTTAGATTTTAAATGTTTCGTTCGTGATATGAGTACTAGATCCTTCAAGGAGCTTACAACCAAGGAAGTGGTTCTGTGAGCACTGAAGCGATATTCGGGTCTTCTAAAACAGAAAAGATCAATCAGTTTCTCATGCTGATGAAGGACCCTGATGTCCAACCTACTTTTAGAATGTATATCGAAAATGTCCTTGCTACTTCTGAACTAAATATTTTAAAACGGCTTAAAGTTATCGAAACTATGCTTGAACTAAATGATTATCCAGTTGACGATGACGAATCTGATAGTACAATTCCAAAACAAATTTCTTTACTTTCAAATCAAATAAATGAAGTTATAAAAACTAATAATAAGCGATCAATTATGGAACCAATTCCCAAAGCTATCCATATTGGGATGAGCAAAACAACTGCAAGAGCGATATTATTATTTAAAGATGTGATCGAAGTCGCAATCGAAGGGAAAGATCAAATAGTGATCGAGTCACGCGATATTAAGAATTATCTTACAAACCATATCGAACCAGAATATAGAGTGGGGAATGTTAGTAACTTTCGAAAAGTGAAGAAGGACGTACTAACAACATTAAAAAAGCTGTTACCAGATAATATTTTGTTGGATAAAAAGAAATATGGACGACGGGAGATCAGACTGGTATTTGCAACGTAACCAACTGTAACCACCGTTACGGACAATGTGGAAAGGACTATAATAGAAATTATTTGGATCCCATGAATCCAATTCATAAAAAGAATCGTTTTCCTATAGAGAAGAAAGTCTAACTTTATAATGACTATACTTCTTTGAATATAATCTAAAGATTGATGTGATTAGTGGTAAATATATAAAATCAATTGAGTATTATTGAGATAAATCTCCTTATTGATTATGAATTTCTATTTGATAGTCTGTAACTGGTTACGGTCTGGTTACGTTCGCTCATTTAAAAAATCAGATTGATTATACTCATGTCTTTAGATTTAACGTCGGTAGCTATATTATCGAGCATGTGAGTTCAATTAACAAGTTTAATAGTATTGAGAAATACTTTTCTGTTTATAGCCTGATATTAAATGTTTTTTTATTTTTACGATTATAATGTAGAATGGCCCATGTTCTATAAGGTTGATTTAATCAAGTCACTCAGGACCTTTAACAAAAAAATTAATAGAAAAAAGGGTTCCGTTGCAAAAATCCTTTCTAATGATACAATAGAATAAAAAGAAAACCAAAGATGGCATATTACTACTTTTGATTTCCTTTTTATTTTATTATATTCTTATAAAATGATTTTTTGCAATGGAACCTATATTCTTAACGTCAACGGCTAATCACTATTACTGCACTATTAACCTACCACTCACAAACCTATAAGTATCGAAAAACGCATACCGATCGGATTTTAAATAAACACGTTTATTTTCAGTCCAACAAGTCTTTATGTCAAAAGGTTAATACCAAATGTTGTCTCATTTTAAAAATTGTAATGCAGGATATCCAATGCTTTCATATGTGGATATCTTACCTTAAATACAATTGACTATAGTCTATTTTAAAAATTCCATGTCATCAATTTAGGCCTTTATTTGAATGAATTCAAATAATTTCTACTTATTGAACTTGATTGTTTAAGGCATTAATTGTGTTATTTGCTGCGTCGATCAACATCTGTTTTTTCGCTGACAAAAATGCCACTGATCTACTTCATACTTCATTTAGTTAATCGGATTCTGTGTTATATTGATCAATACATTAGCTGATTTATTTGTACCAATTATATTACTTGCTGTCAGGTTGACGGTATATCGTCCTATATTTGTATAATTATGTGCTGGATTCTGTTGGGTAGAAGTACTTCCATCTCCAAAAGACCAGTTCCATCCAGTTGCATATAGTGATTTATCAGTGAACTGTACATTTAGTGTGGCAAAACCTTTAGTTACACTGGCGCTGAACTGTGCAACAGGTGGTAAAGCAGTTACATTAATATATTTTGACTTTTCTACTTTATCGATTCCCCAATCATTCTTTACTTTTAAACTAACATTATAGTTCCCTGCATTTTCGTATGTGTGCACTGGGTTTATCGGAATTTTACTTGCTTTGTACCCCCCGTCTCCAAATAGCCATTCCCTTAAAGTAGGTAATCCAAGACTTTTATCGGTGAATTTCACTGTAGTTGGTCCATTGCCTATGGTGGGAGACCCCGAAAAATCGGCAGTTGGAATTACTGGACCACTGATAAATTGCCCAAAGGAGATAGGATGTAATCCTACATTTACAGTGGCTATAACAGTGTTTGTTGCTGTGTTAATTACCGAAACAGTATTGTCGTGTCCACTGTAGTTACCAGAATTTGTCACATATACACTTTGTCCATCAGGAGTGACTGCAACTCCGTGAGGATTGATTCCTACAGGCACCGTGGCTGTAACTTGGTTTGTTGCTGTGTCAATTACAGAGACATTGTTGCTTCCTGTGTTAGCCACATACACACTTTGTCCATTAGGTGTGACTGCAACTCCGCAAGGATCGATTCCTACAGGCACCGTGGTTGTAACAGTATTTGTTGTCGTGTCAATTATAGATACAGTGTTACTGCCCGAATTTGTAATATATGCATATGGTGCAGCACCTGCTATATCAACCAGCATTAAAATAATAGCTGTTGCAATAAGGCTATAGTATACAACTTTTTTTTTATTTATCATGCATTTTTCTCCTTTTCCATAAGTTATTAATTAAAAAAATGTGAAAAAAGTTCAATTGGATAGGGAATATTCATCAATACAGTACTTTATAAGACAATATTATAAGTAATCAAAAGGAGTTCATATAAATCTTATTCATCTGAAATTTTTAAAATACCAAAAACGAGAATATAAAAATAATTGGACTATGTATATATCAAGATTGTAGTATAATAGTTAAGTATTGTTATATGTACCTACTATATACAGACGCAAATATTAAAAATATAATTGTATATATAGAAAATCAGTTAATTAATGCAGTGATTTTTGTAAAATCTATGTATTATTCTTTAAATTTGACTAAAAATAATCTATAATTTGGGTTGAAAATAAGAAAATGCAGATATTTTGATACAAAAACTATGCATCAGTAAAAATGATAAATCCTATTTTTGTGGCAAAGAAAAGAGTGTAGAGTCAATCAGAATTTACAGATTTTTGATACATTATAGTGAAAGTTGAGTTGGCTTTAAAATTTTAATATTTTTTCAAGAAAAAGGACTTGATTATTATGCTTATAAGTCTGTGCTTAAATAACGTGGAAAAATTACTTCAAATTAACTTGTTAGTTTTCTCTATTATCAGGGTAAACTATCTCAAAATATCAAAGAATATAATTAAATCAGAAAGACACTTTTTTTCAATTGTTTAAAGATAAATAGATATATTCTTAGTAGTATAAACGGTTTTAATTATTTTTTAAAATTATAATATTTACACCAATTATGTTAACTTTAGCCTAATGCTGCTACTTTGAATCAAAAATGAGTAGATGAGTATAAAGATTACAAATTTTGTGTATAATTATTGTATATTAATATAACTATTTTTAAATTATTTTAATTAAAAATGTATGGACAAGGGGTTTAATGTATGATCAAGAAACAAAAGTCGTGTTCTATGGCCTTCGTTTCAGCAACTATAATTTTAATGCTGGTAAGTACCGCATGTGCAACGCCATTTGCCTATATTACAAACGCCATGGACAACACTGTCTCTGTAATTGACACAACAACCAACACTGCCTATGACAACGTAACTGTAGGAACCAATCCCATTGCCTTCGGACAGTTTATAGGCACTCTTTTAGTTTTTTCAGTAACTAATTTTAGTACCAATGTAACGAGTGGTTATGCTCCTCTTACTGTTCAGTTTACAGATTTATCGACAAATGCAATCGTATGGAACTGGGACTTTGGAGACGAAGCTAATTCGATTCAGCAGAATCCAACACATACTTTTGCAGCAGGAAATTATACAGTTAACGAAACTGTAAGCAACACAAACGGCATAAATTCAATGATATATCAAATATCCGCACAACACACAACTCTTACAATTATCTAAAACAGTTCTGCTGACATAACCTATGGAACAGCATTAAACAGTACCAAGCTAGATGCAAATGCTTTAGTGCCTGGAAAATTTGTCTACACTCCACAATCAGGAACTGTACTAAGTGTAGGTACACATACATTGAATACTACTTTTACACCAACTAACACTATAAATTATACTAAAGCATCGGCGAGTGTTTCGATCAATGTAATACAGAAAACTCCTACAATTACCTGGCATAATCCGGCTGCTCTAGTCTATGGAACACAATTGAGTGGTACTCAGCTTGATGCAACTGCTTTAGTACCTGGAACCTTTGTCTACACACCGTCCTTAGAAACTGAACTAGATGTAGGTTTGAATCAGACATTGAACACTATTTTCACACCAATTGATACTGCAAACTATACGATGGCATCAGCGAATATTTTTATCAATGTAAAACCGGTGACTCCTACAATTACCTGGAGTAATCCTACTAGCATAACCTATGGAGCAGCATTGAACAACACCCAACTAGATGCAACTGTTTCAGTACCTTGAGTATTCGATTAGTCGATAATATTGAATACCAGCATTGGATATGTTCGTAAGCTTCCAAATGATCATTGGAAAAAATAAGAACCAGAAATATGATAGCAAAAGGACAGAAAAGGAACTTTAAAAAAGACGCAGGGTGATAAGAGTATCCCCTAACAATGAATCAGTATTCAGATCAACAGTCTCAATATTCCTTAATAAAAATGAAGACATGATAACAGGAATAAGGTGCATAGTGATGTAGCAGTGCTCTCTATAGAAAAACTGGGTTATAAAGTAGATTTTATATAAACTTAGACATGCTATCTAAAACGACAGTCTATCTAAGGTTCTATAAATCTGATTGACTATGTATCCTTTTTTCGCCACAAAAAAAATAGAATGTATCTTTTTGCTTATGTAGAAGTTTTCATACAAAACCTAACCATTTTAAGGTTTTAAGATAACTCAAACTTTTTAATCAAAACTAAACCGCTGTTCAATTATTTTATCATAAAATCAAATTACTCATAGCACTTACGACAGGTTACAAATTTTCACTGTCTCCGTGTTGCTCGGTTTTCTGCCTGATCTGCTTTTTTCTGACAAACATAAGCGCCGCTCTTTGTGTTCCCATACCAACGTTGACCTTTGTAATGATAGATGCTTGTTCGAAGATTGAGCCAAACAACGGTATCTGTTGGACAATGCTGTTTTGCCAATTGCTCTGTGTTGAATAATTGTAGTCCATTGTTGCTGTGATGGGGTTTGTCCACGCTTATTGCCTGAGCTACAACTGCTGCTGCAAAAAAACAATTAGTAAAATACCTAGCATCTTTTTTGTTTGGTTGATTGTTTGTTTTCCCATTTGTCTAGACTCCAAACTATTGTTCAATCTTATCATTAGTTTCGATAAACGCCATTTTTTAGTATATCAAAAAGTTACTGCGAAATAGTGTATATCCATTTGGATTTGACATTAAAAAGAAAAATATATGTACTAATTTATATATTTATATTTACTATTATTAAATAGTTATTATGATTTTTCCATTTTTTTTGACCGACTTAGGATAATTTGTATAATGCAACTTACTATTTAGATAAATTTATAAATTTATAGTATTGTCTGTCAGTAGCTAACTATTTTACTGCATTTACTCCCATTAGGGAGTATAGAAATAGTTATTGGGAGTATATAAATAATTATTCAGAATATATATAATATCTATTGTTAGAAGGCTTATTATCAATCTAGTAACATATATTGGGAGTGTGAAAAATGATTATTGGGAGTATCGGAATATTCATTGGGAGTATGAATAGAATCACCAGGATTACAAACATGATTATTGGGAGTATAGAAACAGTTATTACTTTTTGGGAGTAATATTACTCCCATGCCAGTTGAAGACAGAAGTGACTATAAAAAAATACAAGTGTGGATTCCATTAAGAATATGGGATAAAGTGGTATCTATGGGATACTCAAGTCCTACAGAGACCGTGTTAAAAGCGCTTCAATTATTGATTACAGACTCCCAAGAAACTCCCGTTTCAATAAACATTGGAGAATTAAAAGCAAGGGTGGAAGAGAAAGACGCATGGATAAGGAAGTTACAAGAACAGATGAAAGTAAACGATATGCATCAACAAAATAGAATAGATGATCTTAAAGCTCAGATTCAAACATTTAATGACCAATTGCAAATCAAGGACAAACAGTTACATACTAAAGATGAACAGCTCAAGGATCAAAATGAGAATATGCATAAGCAAGCAGTCCACATTCAGAGTTTAATCCAAGAGAATAGTAGGTTGAACATAAAGTTATTGCCCGAAGAGATTGAAAAAAAAAACCCATGGTGGAGATTCTGGTAGTCAGGCTACAATTATACCAATGGACAAAATTAGTAGTTAAATGCGTTATATTAAAAATAAATCAAGTTAGGATGAAAAATCTTAACTAGTTAATGACTCGTTACTTTCTCCAACCAGATCAAACTTTTCTAAAATTTATTTTTTAATTCCATCCGCATTATTTACAATTAACTGGATGTTCTGATTCTGTTCTGGTTCGCTGAAACAACATCCATTTTTCGGTACACACGCCTATCAAAGTCTTCCGGAAAACGACGTTCAAGAACCCACATGTAAATCTGGCAGTTTCCTGCTTCAGCAGCATCATTCAGTCGCTGCAAAAGTTTCTTAGCTCCATTAGCATTACATTTTTCAATATGCTGATAAAATTCAAAGTACTTTCCGGATGTTGAATCTCTTCCCAGTTTCATTCATTCATTGTATGTCTTATATATGATTCCAGCAGCTTCGGCAGCCAAAGAATATGTGAATCCTAAAGCAATATTTTCATCGATTAGTTAGTGTACGTTTTCATCATTTGGATTGATTTTCAGAGCAATTTTATACTGTTCTTCAGCTTCTTTATTTCGCTCCATTTCTGCTAGTAAATCTCCATAACTACAATGTATATCTGCATCATTTGGATCGATATCCAGAGCAATTTTATACTGTTCTTCAGCTTCTTTATTTCGCTCCATTTCTGCTAGTAAATCTCCATAATTACAGTGTATATCTGCATCATTTGGATCGATATCCAGAGCAATTTTATACTGTTCTTCAGCTTCTTTATTTCGCTCCATTTCTGCTAGTAAATCTCCGTAACTACAGTGTATATATGCATCATTTGGATCGATATCCAGAGCGATTTCATACTGTTCTTCAGCTTCTTTATTTCGCTCCATTTCTGCTAATAAATCTCCATAACTACAGTGTATATCTGCATCATTTGGATCGATATCCAGAGCGATTTTATACTGTTCTTCAGCTTCTTTATTTCGCTCCATTTTTGCTAGTAAATCTCCGTAACTACAGTGTATATATGCATCATTTGGATCGATATCCAGAGCGATTTTATACTGTTCTTCAGCTTCTTTATTTCGCTCCATTTCTGCTAGTAAATCTCCGTAACTACAGTGTATATATGCATCATTTGGATCGATATCCAGAGCGATTTTATACTGTTCTTCAGCTTCTTTATTTCGCTCCATTTCTGCTAGTAAATCTCCGTAACTACAGTGTATATATGCATCATTTGGATCGATGTCCAGAGTGATTTTATACTGTTCTTCAGCTTCTTTATTTCGCTCCATTTCTGCTAGTAAATCTCCATAACTACAGTGTATATCTGCATCATTTGGATCGATGTCCAGAGCAATTTTATACTGTTCTTCAGCTTCTTTATTTCGCTCCATTTCTGCTAGTAAATCTCCATAACTACAGTGTATATCTGCATCATTTGGATTGATTTTCAGAGCAAGCTTATACTGTTCTTCAGTTTCTTTTGCATTCTTTTCTTCCATAACAAAATCCTCAATTTAAATTAAATCACTTAACTGATTATTAAGTATCATTTAAAGTAATACAGTATAATTTAGGGTAATACAGTATAGTATATTAATACAAACAGATTATCTACTTATTGAATGTTTGAAAGTAAGACTTTTTATTATTTTTGTCGATTAAAAAAAGTTTGAATTGGAGTATATAGATGGATCAAAAAGAACTCATAAAAATAACATTAAGCGGGATACTCCATTTGAGATTTGGATTATTCTTGGTTCCGTTGCAAAAAATCTGACTTTGTTACAAAATAAGTGTAAAGATTCACAATTCGGGAAGTTAATCATTTTAATTAGGGAGAAAATGACACATAAAGGTGAAAATTATAGTGTCAAATTGCAGAAATATTATTTTTGCAACGGAACCCTTTTATTGCTTCATCATATTTGTTTAAAATATATAGAGCGATTCCTTTATTGTCCCAAGCATCTGAATCTTGGGGGTTAATTTCAATTGCTTTATCATATGCTTTTATTGCTTCATCGGATTTATTTAATTTACCTAAAACCACTCCTTTGTTGTATCAAGCATCTGAATACTGCGAGTTAATTTCAATTGCTTTATCGTAAGCATTTATCGCTTCTTCAGATTTATTTAGATCATCTAGAGCACTTGCTTTATTGTACCAAGCTTCTGAATCCTGCGGGTTAATTTCAATTGCTTTGTTATATGCTATTATTGCTTCATCGAATTTATTTAAATCATTTAGAGCCATACCTTTGCCTGTCCAAGCCATTGAATCCTGCGAGTTAGTTTCAATTACTTTGTCATATGCCTTTATTGCTTCATCGTTGTTGCCTAATTCTTTTAGAGCGTTTCCTTTATTGTACCAAGCATCTGAATTCTGCGGGTTAATTTCAATTGCTTTGTTATATGCTATTATTGCGTCGTCATATTTATTTAAATTGAATAGAGTATTTCCTTTGTTGTTCCAGGCTTTTGATTTTCGAGGACTAATTTCAATTGCTTTGTCGTATGCTTCTATTGCTTCGTCGTATTTATTTAAATTAAATAGAGAGTTTCCTTTGTTGTACCAACTTGATGAATCATGTGGGTTAATTTCAATTGCTTTGTCATATGCTTTTATTGCTTCATCGGATTTATTTAATTTACCTAAAACAACTCCTTTGTTGTACCAAGCATCTGAATACTGCGGGTTAATTTCAATTGCTTTATCGTAGGCGTGTATCGCTTCTTCAGATTTATTTAGATCATCTAGAGCACTTGCTTTATTGTACCAAGCTTCTGAATCCTGCGGGTTAATTTCAATTGCTTTGTTATATGCTATTATTGCT
>Ga0224522_1000367_pt1 | contig 15772 bp, 19 predicted proteins | sample CFST25metaG_FD_182733 | JGI IMG/M metagenome (GOLD analysis project Ga0224522, IMG submission 182733) | Peat soil microbial communities from Stordalen Mire, Sweden - C.F.S.T25 | ecosystem: Environmental > Terrestrial > Soil > Wetlands > Peat | place: Sweden: Norrbotten County, Stordalen Mire...
GATTACGCTGATTGCATCGATTTCGTTGATTATTTCAATGCAGGATTCTTATTCGCAGATTAAAAACGAACCGAATTTTTATATCGGGCTGGGCACATCGGTATCCACATTTATCGGCGGGGATTTCGGAAGTACATTTGCCGCGAGGTTCTATTCCGACAGAGATTATTATAATGATTATTATTATCCCGGTCCATACACCATAAACGAACTTCATAATTACAGGCACGAATCATTTTTCCCTCTGCAGGTTGACCTGGCAATGGGTATGGACGTTACGAGATTTACCACTGTTCAGATTGAATCATCTATTATCTGGCACCTCAACGGTAATGCACGTCGAAATTACGAAACAGGCACTATGGGAGATTTGAATTATATAGACAGGAATGATAATTCAGAACTTCTTGCCATTCCGATAATAGCCAGCATAAAATTATTTCCGTTCGGCAGAAAGCAAACTTCATTTTACATCACTGGAGGTTACGGCGTGCAGTACATGCAGGAAAGCGTTGAAAGAATAAGAAATGTTTATGATTACAACTATTACGGATACAACAACTCTTCGACTTTATACGAATATCCGATTTCAGATACGAAGGGAAGAGAGTGGCTTCAGGGATTTAAAGTCGGAATGGGTGTTACATTCAGATTGAACAGGAATGTAACCGGCGATGTAGAATTGAAGGCAACCAATTTCTATCCGCCCTTCAGGGATAATTCAAGCAACCTGAGCATGTACAGATCACCTGATATCACAAATGTTTCGCTGAGTTCAAAAATCTTTTTTGGACTGTAGTTATTATGTAGTAAGTAGAAGGTAATAAAGATTTCCACTCTACGAACTCTATAGACTAATAAGGTACTTTATCCGACTTATATTCCCACAATTCAAAAGCTTTCAGAGCATCTTTGCGCATCGACTGGACAATCGGAATTGTTCTTTTATTTAATGGCGCGGAAAATTCTTTATAGATATGGTCATCACGGAATCCTATTTTTGCAGCATCCTTTTTCGTATTTGCATAATATATTTTATCTATGTTCGCCCAGTAGATAGCCGAAAGGCACATAGGACAGGGCTCACAGCTGGTATAAATCTCGCATCCTTTTAAATCGAATGTCTTTAATTTTTTCGAGGCTGCCCTGATTGCAACAATTTCTGCGTGAGCGGTCGGGTCATTTTTTTTCGTGACATTGTTCGTACCTTCGGAAATTATTTTCCCGTTCTTCACAACGACAGCTCCGAAAGGTCCTCCGCCTTTTGTAACATTAACAATGGAAAGCTCAATGGCTTCCCGCATAAACTTTTCGTTAAACTTTTTCAATATTAATCCAAAATTAGCTTATTTAATAAATAATAGATTCCATTAAAAAAGTAAAATCTGTAAAGTAACGATTTCTACTTTACAGACTCTACTGACTCAATGGACTCTACAGACTTAATTATTTATCTTTTCTTTCAAATCTTTAAACGCCTTTGCATCTCTGACCTGCATCGCTTTATCTATTGCGATGTTTGCGTTGTCTTTATCCTTCAGGTTAAAATAAAACATAGCCTGCATATAATAGGCGCTTCCTTCGTTCACGCTTCCTTTTGCAAAATCTATGCATTCGTTGCTTAAATCAATTCCTTTTTTCCAGTCTTCTTCTTTATCGCTTTTGGTAAGACCGTTCATAAAAGTAAGCAGGTATTGTATATAGCTTGTATTAAGTTCTTCGTCTGATTTGCCGAATTTTTCAAATGCTTTGTCATAATACATTTTTGCGGTACCGTAATCCACATTATCCTGCAGATATTTTTCAGCAATTGCGATGTAAGCATTTTTTAATTTAGGACTGTCAGGATAATCTTCGATGAATTTCTTAATATTTCCCGCGTCCCCGCTTCCGATTGCCTGGTATAACAAAACACCTTCTTTATAACCTAATTTATTGTCAGGGTCCTTATCCATTACTTTTTTAAAGTATGGTGCCGCTTTCTTGTTATCGCCTTCATTATTCATAATTCTCTCGCCCATCAGGTAATTGGCTTTTACATCATCGGGATTTTTTTTCAAAGTCTTGGTAATTACTCCGTAAGTATCCGTTCCCGCAGTGAATAATTTAATTTTTTTTAAAAAATCTTTTGCAGGAATATAACCGACAATCCTGTCAACTTCATCGCCGTTCCCGTCGACAAACACAATCGTCGGATAGCCGTTCACGGCATATCTCTTGGCAAGGTCGATTCCTTCGCCTTTTTCCGCATCGACTTTCCAGTTAATTTGTTTTGTATTGGCAAATTCAGCGACTTCTTTATCGGTATATACTTTCTTATCAAGCTCCACGCACCATTTGCACCAGTCCGTAAAAAAATCTATCATTAAAACTTTATTCTCCGATTTTGCTTTTGCGAGCATATCTTTGAACTGTCCGCTTTCGAATTTAATTTCTTCGGCTTTTACGTTCAGATTGAAAGCAAACATTATAACAAGTATTAAAATACCCGATTTTATTAAGTTCTTCATATTTCTATCTTCAAATTTATATTTTAAATTAAAAACAAATTTTTAAATATTACGTTTATAATATCATAAATTTCAATCAAATGGTAAATGGAATAATGAATTCCTGTCAAATTGGCTCTCTTATCGTACATTTGAAATTGTACATTGAAAATTGAATTAACATCCTCCAACGACACGTTTGGGTTTATTGTCTCCGCCTGATTTCTGCTTCTCTTTATTTTTCTGAATTAACTCGGGTAAAACCTTGCTCGCCTTCGTCCGGAAACGAAAAGTATCCTTTTCACTTTGAGTAGTGCCTTCACTAATCAATCTGAAATAAAGAATATCTCTTTTAAATTCTTCCATTCCACCCTTAAGAACATAGATATCCGTGAAGCCGAGCTTCATTGCAAGCACAGCTCCCTTTCTTGCTGTCTGCTCATCGTCAGCAATGAATATATTTTTTTTGTTTTTAAGAGATAAAAATTTATTTGCGTCTTTTTCAAAAAGACTTTCGAGCGTGTAATTATTCGATTTTGGTAGACTTAAAGAATCAAAATCTTTTTTTAAGCGCAAATCAAAAATCTGTATATTCTTGTCATCATCTATAATCCTGAATGCAAGCTCGTCTGAAGTCATTAATTTAACTTCATTCGAAGCAACATATTTTTCATCGTTTACATTCTTTAATAAATTCTCTTTTCTGTCGGGTAAGGCAAAAGCTGAAATTGCGATAACAACCGCGATTGCAGTCAGGCTGTAATACAATTTTTTATGGTTTAATTCGGGATTAATTATTCCGTTAACTTTTTTCTCCACAAAGGTAGTTACCCAGAAAGCTCCTACTGCTATAATTGTAAGCAGGAATGCAAAAAGCGATTGCGACATGCCAAGAGATTCGAACACTTTTACATTTCCCCACGATTCACTCATATATAGATGTTCAAACAGCGGATATCCTTCCGCAAAAATCAACACGCCGATAAACGAACCTGCGATAAAAATCATCGCATCAATTTTTCCGATTGCTGCTGCGCAAATGCTTGTCCCCGGGCAGAATCCGCCGATAACAAATCCAAGTCCCATAATCAGTCCGCCGACTATAGCAGACCATAAAAATGTAGGATTCACGTATACAAGGCTCATATCAAGCAAACCCCAGTGGTCAAATGCAATCACACCAATCATGGCTGTTACTCCGGCAGTAAAGAATACACGAAGAACCGTAAAGTCATACCCGTAAAAAAGTCCGACTAATTTTTTCGATGTAGAAAAACCGGCCTGCTCGAGTATGAAGCCGAACGCTATTCCTATAAAAATTGCTACTATAAAATTAAGTTCATTTCCGATTACTTCAGGAACTAATGGTCCCATTATAAAAAACTCCTATAAAATTATTATTAAATCCACATTTTTCTGAAAAAATAAGCAAACAAATATGCACCTCCGAAAATCGCTGCCATAGTAATTAAACCTCCTGTAGAAAGGACTGCCATACCGGATAATGCCGCACCGCTTGTACATCCCCTGCCGAGCTGGGCACCAAATCCGAACAAAAGACCTCCTATTGCTGCACCTGCAATTCTGACTTTAACCGTACTCTTCGGAGAGTGTTCAAGCTTAAATTTTAGCCTGTTCGAAATTAATCCCGAAATAAATGCACCTATAATTACACCGATTACCTCGAACACCAACCAGTTTTTTAACGGATTACCGGGATGTTCTTTTCCGTACTCTTGATAATATAAAGCATTAGAAGTAAATCCCGGAAAGACACTCTCCACAACTGCTGTATATACACTTTTAACTGCTCCGCTTGCACCCAGTCCTCTGCCGGTTATGTATATGGTTGCAAGAAGAATCAGTCCGAGAAAAAATCCCGCTAAATAAGGATTCATAAATTTTTTCTCATTCATAAACTACCTCTTTCTTAATATCTTTAATTTCTTTAGTTTTATTTTCTTCCTTATTTTTTTCTCCGCTTTCCAATTCTTCATATCCTGTAATCATGGCTTTCAGATTTGATGTTACTGTCGTGCCGGTTGTAATCAGATAAAGATGCACAATTAAAAATGCAATCAGCAAAAACGCTCCCGCAGTATGAAACAAAGCAATAACTTCAATCGAATTAATATTCAGTCCTTCTATTATACCCTGCTGTGGATACCTGTAGAACATATACAGAAGTCCCGATATCACCATAACCGGGATAACAAGTAATTTCAGACTGGCATATACCATTTTTTGAAGAGGATTGAGTTTGCTCAAAACGGATTTTTTTGTCGGGTGCGAAGAGTTACTGAATATCCCGAACAGATAAAAGAAAACCTGAGCTTTCAGATTATTCAGTGTGGGTTTATATTGTTTCCATTCACCCGTTATCAAATGCCAGAATATCGCAAATATAATAAGGATTATAAAAGAGTACGCAGCTATATTATGATATTTAACTGCATTCTGATATCCAAAGAAATTATAAGTTCCGTGAATCTCAAATCCCGAAAAAGCAAGAAAGAATATCAGAGTTGCCTGAGTCCAGTGCCAGAATCTTTCGAATGCCCTGTATATATAAACTTTTTGTTTCATTTTATTCTCCTGTTTTTTCTTGAAGAAATAATTCTTATTGTTCCATGTGAGAATACTCCCACCAATGATAAAATTATAATTGAAAATCCCGCGAATTCTATAAATCCGTTGTAATTTCTTGCAGGCATATAAAAATCTTTCAGACCTGCAAGCCTGCTGTCTTCCCTTGTGTGGCATTCAATGCATTTTACCGTATTTTCTTTTGAGGAAACCATATGGTTCACTGGCCAGTACATTTTTGTAATTATGAACGATACATTCCCGCTGAAAGGCAGATTTACATCCTTCATTCCTTCCTCCGATGCTTTCACCCAGTTGAAATCCTTCCAGAAAGCACCTTCACCTTTTTTCTCGGCAAAGAGTTTCGGCTGAATTATCATTTTTGTTACAGGGTCGAAAGGCTGTCTTGCAGTATGAATTTTTACGGGAATAATTTTAGATTCTCTGTCAGAATAAGAACCATTGAGTGTATTTAATATAACCGGTTTTGTTGTATCTTCAACTTTATCACCGAGCAAATAATGCTGGGCAGTACCGTTAAACCATATGTAATCAGGTTTTAAATTTTTACCCCATGTAAAACTTCCTTTAATGGATAGATAAGTATGATTGCCTGATGAATCATCCACTTCAAACGGCTCACCATCTTTCAATTGTCCTGCTGTAGACCAGTCCCAGTTTGTTTTAGTAGCATTTACTTTTGCATAAACAGGAATGTGGCAGGTCTGGCAGGCAACTTTTAATGTATGCTTATTTAATATTCCGTCGCTGTGAGGATTTTCAGTATGGCATTGCTCGCAGTTCACGCGGTTCCTGTTCATAGAAGACAGCGAATACATTTTACCGCTGATATTATGCTTTTCGGTCAGGTGGCAACCAGTACACTGAAGATTGGATGCATCCGTACCCATGTGAACATCAATATTCTTCGTTGGTTCGAACATGGATTTTTCCAAATCTCCGTGTTTAACATTATTCCCGCCGCCGCCATAGAAATGGCATACACCGCAATTCGAGCGTTTTGGAATCCCAACGTGTTGTGCGATATTATTAAAATCGAGTGTCAGCTCGGGCGCTCCACCTTTTTCGGGAGCCTTTGCATATGTTTCTGTATTATCGTGGCAGACAAGGCAATCGATATTTTTTGCATCGCTGTAATCCATTGCAGACTCCTTCATTCCAAATCCGATGTGACATTTGGCACAGCTTTGTTCGTTCCCTTCCACGCCTATGCAGAAATTATTCAGTGCATTTTTTTTACCCAGATAGACAATTCCACGTCCCTGAATATATTCCTCTCTTTCCCAGTTCCAGTGATTTGATTTCATCACTTCTGTATGTCTTTCGGTATGACAGGATATGCAGGCTTCCGTTACCTGCTGAGGGGAAGCAAATTTTTTCTGAAGAATATCAAACTTTGTATGCTGCACTGAAGCAACTCTCTTTTTCGAATACTTATCTTTCAGAAGAGATAGGTTCGAAGATTCTGTCTTACTGGGGCGCAGGAAAGTATAAACTGCGGCAAAACTAATCCCAATAATTAGTACAATTAAAAATATTTTTTTCATAAAATTCCAACATTCATTGCTTTATTTAAAGCACTATTTACTTAAATATTAATTTGATATGAATATATCTGATAATTTGTTCAATGTATTTTCAAATAAATGTAATTCAGATTTATTGATTTTGCCGAGAATGTCTTTTTCACATTCATCAAGCTTTTTATTTATTTTCCTCCGTATATTTTGTCCCTTTTCTGTCAGGGTAACTTTTAATACTCTTCTGTCTTCTTTATCCCTTATTGCTTTTAAATATCCGTTTTGAATTAGTTTATAGAGCACTCTGCTACTACGCGAGATTGAAAGTCCTAGTTTTTTTGACAACTGGTTGCAACTATAAATTACACTGGGTTCTACCGATAATAATCCATTGTATTCGGCTGGTGAGAGTGAATATTCTTTTTGTATGCTAATTTCTTTATCTAAGCATTTATTCTTTAAATTTGTAATAATATCGAAAATTTTATCTGCCATTTGTCTTATTAATAAGGAGAAGAACTATTTCTTTATTCATCATTATAAAAAGATTCAGCCCTTCTCCTACATTATGAGTTACCTTATTAGTTTTTACTTTTTAAAAGTATATCATCAATTGCCTGCTTGAACGATTCCTTCGGCATTGCACCCATGGACATCTGCGGCTGTCCGTCTTTTGGTATAAACAGTATGGAAGGAATGCTCTTTATTCCGAAAACTGAAGCCAGTTCCTGTTCCTGCTCCGTATCGACTTTGTAAATATGAATCTTGCCTTCGTACTCATTTGAAAGCTCTTCAAGAACCGGTGCTACCATTTTACATGGTCCGCACCAGTCAGCGTAAAAATCCACTATGCAGGGAAGGTCACCTTCGAACTTCCAGTCTTTATTGGTTTCGTAGTTGAATACTTTTTCTTTAAATGATTGAACGGTTAAGTGTTCCATATTGCCTTTCTTTGTATTTTGTTGATTATTATTTAAAACTTTTTGATTTTCCGTTATATTTTTCGGGCTTTCGGTACTGCCCTTGCCGCACCCTCCGGACATCAATAACAGCGCAAAGGGTAAAACAAGCAGTACTATTCGTTGTTTAAGTAAGTTTTTCATGTCTAATTATGTGTTATTAACAAAAGTTGTTATTAGCAACTTAATATAAACGGATTAAATTGTCAAGGAATATTTAAGGGGAGAGTTGCAAAAAAAATTAAATCGGTATTAATGTCATTTATTAACCCATTCTATTTCATTTAAATATTTTACTTTTGATGAAATTATTACCATCTGCACTTTATTTTTATCAAAAAGTTTTTTCACGGGAACTCCAAAATTAGAAGAAATTACCGTCTTTATTCCTTTTTTAATCAAAAATAAAGCAGCCTCCCTTCCGGAATTTTTCAATAATCTCTTTGCCTGATTTTTCTCGAAATAGGATTCCTTACTTTGCCTGTTAATTATGAAAAAATATTCACTTTTACCAAAGCAATCTTCAATTTTAGCATTTTTTATATTTTCGGATACTGTAATTGCAATCATATTTATATATTATTATTTGAAAATAATCGAATACTTTTGCCCGAACAAACGGGGCAGTTTTTATTAAAAGAAAAATCCTCAGGGATATTAAACACTGTTTCACAATCATCACACTTATACCAGTTTTCAACCATATATGAATTTCCGCCCTCGAGTTTTAAAGTTTTTTGTTCAATTAAACTTTCCGCAATTTTCTTTCTTGCTCTTTTGTATATTCTGGTCAATGTAGGTCTGGATACTTTCATTATTTTAGCTGCCTGGAGATGGTTCATATTTTCATAGTCCACCAATTTAATTACCTCATATTCCTCAGACAAAAGAGTAATACTCTCTTCGGGAGACCCTTCTTCCTTTCCGGGAATGAAGGAGACTGCTTTATGAGGTAACAGTAATTTTCTTGGTTTAATTGGTCTTGCCATAATTTAATGATGATACTTTAATATTTATTAATAATTATTTTCTATACGGTTTTTTTATCAGGAAATCGGACACTACTGCAATTATCATTTGATTTTGGTTTTATTTAGCCTATATTGTTATGAACATATGTTCATAATTAAATTATAAAGAATATTAGAATCAATCAAGAGATAAATCTGCACAATATTGAAGTCCGAATAATATGTATTTCAAAAATATATTAAGTTTAATCGAAAACACCGCTTGTAAGATAAATAATCTTATGAAAGGAATGAAGGCAAAGGTTTTTGCAAAATTGAATCCTTTACTCCAGCGAAATTTTGAAAAATTTAATTGATGGTTCAGTATTTTTAATATTAATAAATTTATTCTAAGCAAAACAATTAAAAAATAAATAATTAAAAAGGAGAAATAAAATGAAAGTAGCAATTCCTTCGAATTCAGGAAAAGTAGATGACCATTTTGGCCATTGTGAATATTTCATGGTTTACACGACAAATGATAATAAAGAGATTATCCGTGAGGAATTGATTGCCTCACCAAATGGCTGCGGGTGCAAATCTGACATTGTTGGTAAATTATCAAATATAGGTGTGAAAGTTATGCTTGCCGGAAATATCGGAGGCGGTGCGGTAAATACATTAAGCAGCCATGGCATAGCGGTTATCAGGGGCTGCTCAGGTGACACTAAAAATGTTTTAAATGAATGGCTGCAGGGAAACATAAAAGATAACGGTGAATTGTGCCAGGAGCACGAACACCATCATGAACATATTCGCGAACATCGTCACGAGCATGGCAATACCAATTAATTTGTTTTAATAAAAGAACAACTGAATATTTTATGAATGGAAATTTGAAGCATTGGTATGACGGCTGGTTTTATGATAACTTTATTGCTCCAAGCCAGGACAAAGCATTCGAAATAGTGAAGAATTTAATGGATGATGATTCATCTTTATTGGATGCCGGTTGCGGTACAGGACGGTTTTGTTTTCAGATTATTGATAAATGCAGCAAGATACACGGTGTAGATGCATCGATTAAAAATATAAACACAGCAAATAAGAATTATGATTCAAATTTTCATCATAAAATTAAATTTTATCATAATGATATAAAATCATTTTTTGAAGAGAATAAAAATAAATATGACTATGCAATTCTTTCTTATGTGATTCACGAAATAGATGAAAAAAACAGAGTGGGTATTTTAAAAATTCTTTCTTTGTATGCCGATAAAATAATAATTGTTGATTATCTTTCACCACATCCTAAAACTTTTACCGGTATAAGTAATAGGTTAGTGGAATTTGTAGCCGGAAAAACTCATTACAAGAATTTTAAGACATATCTGAAAAAAGGAGGAATAAAGGGATTAGCTCAGCAGTCTGATTTTAAATTTATAATAGATATTAAGAATAATCCGCCGACTTCACATATAGCGATTTTAAGTAAAGAATAAATATGTTTTTATAATATCAGTTTTATCTATTTAGCATTTCCCGGTCCACCATAGTACAGAGCACCATATTTGCATGATGCTATGCACTCTCCGCATAAGTGGCAATCTCCTTTGATTAATTTTTCATTAACGATTGCATTTACAGATGAGCAGGGAGCCTTCTTTTCGCATACTCCGCATCCATTACATTTTTCTTTATTAATTCTGATTTTGAGAAATGAAAAATGCTCGAGAAACCAGGTGAAAAGACCCATAGGACAAATTAAATAACAAAACGGTTTAAATAATATAATACTCGCAGCCAAAATCAGAGCAAGAAAAACAACAAATTCAATTAAATCCAAAACAGGCATATTGAAATCCCAGTGAATAAGATCAAATAAATTATAATAATAATATGTTGAGGTTTTATAAACAAAAGCGACTATTATGAATAGTACGAATAACCCAATTCTGACAGAATTAGAAATTTTAAAAGGTATTTTAAATTTTCTAAATAGCGGGATTTTATAAATCAATTCCTGTAATCCTCCGACCGGACATGCAGTAGAACAAAATCCCTTTACACTTATCAAAGACAAAACACCAACAGCTGATAGAGTGGCCAGAAATTGAGGTTTTAAACCAAATAAAAAGGGCTTGGTTGTTGCACATACAGGCGAAGGAGTAATGAAAAGATAATGCGCAAACAAGGGCAATACTCCGAACAACAGGAAAGATGTCGATATGATAATAGTTCTGGTTTTTCTGCTAAATTTTGAAACCCATAAAGTTAAAATTGAAATTCCTGCAAACAAATAAACTGCAATGTACTTTACTGAAAATATAAAACCAAGAGAATTATTTCCTTGCCTCATATTCTCGTGTTCTTGTGCAAGGAGAAGAACCGGAATTATTAAAAGCAAAAATGTTATAAAAGACTTTCGTTTTAATGTCATTTGCAATTCAAATAAGATTTTTTAATAACCACTGTAATAATACATATTACAGTGGTTTATAAAATGTTATGTGAATAGAGCTTTATTTAATACTATTTGTTTCTCCAGCAATTACCCCAGCCGTTTCCATTACCGTTTCTACAGCAATTTCCTTTACCCCGTCCATAACCATTACCATTTTGCATTCCGTTATTTCTACCTTTACTGTTACCCCATTTTGGGACACCATTATCATCAGCTAATATTATCTTGGTTCCGCCTTGTTCGATTGTAAAAGGAAATAAATGATATTCCCCTTTTATAGTTTTCACATTTCCTTTTATTGTTGCATCGGAAAGTGATAAACTATAATTATTATCATTCCAGTACCAGATAGGTCCGAGATGAATCTTATAATAAGTTCCGTCGCCAGTTTTCATGTAACTTGTCGGACGTGAATTATCATAAATTGTGCCCGAAATCGTTTGAACATTTTCGTTGCCCCACTGTTTATTTGCTCTTTGAGCAAAACCTGAGGTTGCAATAAATAAAATTGCTAAAGTTAAAAATAAAGATTTCATTTTTATTTTTATTTTTATTTAATTATGAGCATATGCTCATAATTAATCTAATTAGAATTATTTTTTAAATCAAGATATAAATAATCTTAGTAAAAAAATAAAATTACACAGGTTTTTATTAACTAATACTATTTATATTCCTCTATATTGAGGTTTGAACTGCAGAGAGCAGTGTCTTCGGCTTCATTAGTGGCAAGTATGAGGATTCCTCTTTCTTTTTGCTCTTCTGCAATCCTGTATATAACGGAAATCCCCTCTTCATCCAGGTTTGTGCGGGGCTCGTCCATCAGGAGCAGTTGAGGATTATTCAGGACTGAAAATGCGAGTTTCAGCCTCTGTCTCATTCCGGATGAATAGTTCCTGATTAAATCTTCCCTCCTGCTATATAGGCCGACTTTTTCAAGAAGGAATTTTATTTTTTCCGGCTTTTCGTTTTTATTAGCAACTTTTAAGTCATAAAAAAAATCGAGATTCTCCCGTCCTGTAAGTTCATCATACAAATTTATATAAGGAGAGAAAAATCCTATTCTTGTATAATACTTTTCTTTTGAAATTTTTTCACTGTTCACACTCAGTTCAATGCTCCCCTTATCGAGCCTTATCAGTTGGGATATTACTTTAAGCAGTGTTGATTTACCGCTTCCGTTTCTTCCCGTAACAACAAGGGAAGATTTTTCGGTGAGATTAATGTTTACATTTTTAAATATTACCTTGCCGTTATATTTCTTCGATATGTCTTTACATATTAAATTAATGCTGTCCATAATTAATCAGCATTTTGCTTTAACCTGCTCATTCTTCTTTTCAATGCTTCTTCAAATCTTCTTTTTTCCTCGTCTGTTTCAGGAATTATACCGGGTACAGGTATAGGTTTTTTGGTTTCACCATCGACATTTACAAAAGTCAGATATGCGCTGTTGGAATGGAAAGTTTTTCCCGTTTTTATTTTTTCAACTTCGACTTTAACTCCCACTTCCATCGAAGTCGTGAATGTCCTGTTAACGGAAGCTTTCAGCCTGACTATATCACCGAGTTCTACAGGCAGATGGAACTGCAGTTTATCAACCTGAGCCGTTACGGCAACATTATTGCAATGCCTTGAGGCTGCAAGAGCTCCTGAAATATCAATCCAGTGCATCAGCCTGCCTCCCAGCAGATTACCGAGTATATTGGTATCGTTAGGCAATACGAGTTCAACCATTTCTACCTGAGATTCTTTTACTGTCTTCATAGGTTTTTGAGACTGTCTTTAATTTTTTCAACCCTGCTTAAATATTCGCTCTTCGGAAATTTTTTCTCGAACCTGTCAATTTCCTTAAGCGCATCCCCGGGTTTTTTCTTTTTCAGCAATGCCTGTATTTTACCGTATAGCGCATCGTCGGCCCAGTCTGTATCAAAATAATCCTGCAAAACACTTTCATAATAATAAATCGCCGCTTTATAATCATCCATTGTCATGTAAAGTTCGGCGCTCCTATACTGCTTATACGCAAGTTTGTTTTTCAATTCATTTATTTTTTGTTCGGCATCGGCGGCTAACTTATCATTAGGAAACAGTTCAAGAAAATTCTGAAATTCGGATATTGCATATTTTGTATAAGTCTGGTCAAGAGAAAAATCCGGTGACAGCCCGTAATAGCACAATGCAAGCTGATACCTCCCCTGTATTGCAAAGGGACTGGTGGAATAGTTCTTTAAAAGATTTTCAAATTCGGATGCGCCAAGGATGTATTCTTTCCTGTTATAGTAACACATTGCAAGATAAAACTGGGCTTTGTCAGCAACTTTAGTTCCCGAAAATTTTATCTTGATTAAAGAGAAGTCCTCGATTGCCTGAAGATAATCTTTTTTATTGTAATTCTTCATTGCCATCGTCATTGCCTTATCAGGGTCATCAGTTTTGATATCACTTTTATCCGAAGATGAACAGGAATAAATCACCGACATTAAAATCAGAATCGTGAGATAATTTAAAATGCGTAGTTTTTTCATTAAATTATTAATTCTTAAAAAATTATTATTATTTACTTCTTATTATAAAAAACAAAATTATTGTTGCCGCCGAAGTCAGGACCACAATTCCCGGTATCAGCAACCTGTCAAAAAGACTCCTGTCAGGCAATGTACCTTTTAAAAAATCATAATCACCTTTTTCGACATCATCAATTTTATCCAGATAGAATTCGTCTTTATTTATATCGTGAATACTGTTATTGAATACTAAACTGTCATTACCTTTACTTTTTATTATGCATTTATAAGATAATTCAATCTGCCTTTCGACTATTCTGTTTCTTAATACCGAACCGGATATCTTATCATATGCCGTCCCGAACTTCACATTTTCAAATAAAACCTTATAATCCGAACTTGAAGAATCGGATTCCGAGATAATCCTGAAATTATAAAGCTTCTGTTTTATTGCTTTATAAAGAAAATCAGCATTATTCCGGTTTCCGCTTATTCCTATGCAATAAATTTTTTCTTTTCCAAGCAGAACAAATTTATTTTCCAGAACATCGAGATTTTTATTTATCAGCCCTATATAAATATCGTGATTGGATTTAAAAATATCGTCCTTTACATTCTGAGAATGCAAAAGCCCGGTCATCAGAAACACTGTAATATTAACGATAATTATAATTATCCGCATTTTTGCATTTAATCCGGCATAACTTTTTGTTTAAATAGTCAAATTTTTAACAGATTTGGCTATTTAGTTAAAAGTTTATGTCATAAATAACATTTAAATTAATATTTACCAACTCTTTTATCAAGTTAATATGCATCATATAAAATGTTAAATGCCAGATGTTAAATTAAAAACTTTAACCATATCTTTATTGACTTTTCAATCTTCCAATCTTATGAATCTTAAGAATCTTATAATCTTATAAATCTTTAACTAACAAATAATCAATTGAATATAAAGAGTAAATAAATTATTTTGATAAAAAATTAACAATATAATGAAAACTTTTAAATTTATCATTCCGTTTACATTTCTTCTTGCTTTTGCTTTTTTATATTCCTGCAAAAAGGGTGATGACCAGAACCAGCAAATTACACCCCAGAAAGAAATTTCTTCAGATAAGGAAAAAGAGCTGAAGGACAAAGAAGAGTTTCTAAGAATTAAAGAACAGCAGTTAAGAGAATGGGAAGAGAGTTTAAACAAAAAAGACTCTACAGGTAAATTCAAAGATAAAAAAATAGAGACTAAAGACTCGGTTAAAGTCGCAAAAGATACAAGTAAAACAAAAATTAAGAAAGACGATAAAAAAGTATCCGAAAAGGAAAAAGAACTTAACAAACGCCTCGACAATCCCGTTACCGCTGTTAATGACTACTTGGAATATATTAAAAGAGGAATCTCCGACAGCAAAACATTTGATGCCAATATGAAGAAAGCAAGCGAAAACTGGGAATCAAGAAGTGCCGAGAGTTTCAAAAAAAGCTACAAAAATACGAAAAAATTCGTTGTAACGCAGGAACCTGCTGTTGTTACGCAGAAAGACAACAACGCTACCGTAAAAGTAAAAGTTAAACAAACTCAAACGGTAGGCGGAAAAGACGAAGAAAAAGAAATTACCGTTACATACAGTCTTGTTGCAGATAAAAGCGGCAAATGGAAAATAAAAAGCAATGTTGTCAAATAATTAAATTTTTTACTAATGAGTATTCTTGTAAATAAAAAATCAAAAGTAGTCGTGCAGGGAATTACGGGTTCCGAAGGAACTTTCCATACGGCACAAATGATTGAATATGGAACAAATGTAGTAGCAGGCGTAACACCCGGAAAAGGCGGAATGCTTTTTCAGAATAAGATTCCGGTTTTCAATTCGGTCAGGGAGGCAGTTGTTAAGACAGGTGCAAATGTATCCGTGATTTTTGTTCCGTCAGCATTCGCAGCCGATGCAATACTGGAAGCTACTGATGCGGGAGTAAATCTTATTGTATGCATAACGGAAGGTGTACCTACAAAAGACATGATTAAGGTTTACGATTATGTTCAGAGCAAAAATAAAAACGGACACACAGTGCGCTTCATAGGACCTAACTGCCCGGGTATAATATCTCCGGGAGAATGCAAAATCGGAATTATGCCGGGTTTTATACACAAGAAAGGAAAAGTCGGTGTAATATCAAGAAGCGGAACACTTACTTATGAAGCAGTTGACCAGCTTACAAAACTCGGGATAGGGCAATCAACCTGCATAGGTATCGGCGGCGACCCGGTAATAGGA
>Ga0224522_1000369_pt1 | contig 15610 bp, 11 predicted proteins | sample CFST25metaG_FD_182733 | JGI IMG/M metagenome (GOLD analysis project Ga0224522, IMG submission 182733) | Peat soil microbial communities from Stordalen Mire, Sweden - C.F.S.T25 | ecosystem: Environmental > Terrestrial > Soil > Wetlands > Peat | place: Sweden: Norrbotten County, Stordalen Mire...
GCTGGGAATATTAACATGTCGTTCAACACCGCGTCGTCAGCACCGCAGATTGTGTCAATAACGCCTGCGACGACGTCAGTAGTGTGTACCCCCGATGGAACGACGCCGTTAATCGTGACGGTGGTCTGCTTCGATGCTGGCGGGTGGCAACAGTTGGGCGCGCTCCAAATGCAGCTTAAGTCGGGAGATGTTAACGCCGGGACAGTGGTCACCGTTGCCTCCGGCACATCGACGGACGCCAAGGACGCCAGTTATGTCGTCACCACCAATTTCCAGTACTACTGGCTGCACGCCTCCAACTATACGGCGCACTGCACGATCAGCGACATTAACGGCCGAAATGCTACACAAAGTTCGGTTGCGATGACCTACTTGCCGGCAGCCGGTATCACCGTTGAAACGCCGGCTATCAACTTTGGGACGCTCAACTACAGCCAAACCTCGTCGACCTATCACGCAAACTTCCATAACTCGGCGAACACGCCCATTAGCGTCGGAGCATCAGGCACGCAGTTCGTAACTGATGTATTCCAGGGAAGTAATCTACCGATGTCCGCGCTATGGGGATGGAGCTCTACGAACACGACCCCTCAGCAGATGTCGCCGATAGCGACCCTTGCTACCTCCTACGCCGGCTCGTTGAACGGTGGCACAGGTGGTCAGGGGACCCCTCCATCCTTCCAAGGGACCGCGTGGTATGTGGTCGTGCCGCCAGCCAGTCCAACGTTTGTGTTTATCGGCAATTACACCACGACCGTTGTCCTGACCGCAACGTCGACTGGATAGAGGGAGCACAGATGGAGAGACGTTGACTTCATCATCTAAGACTGCAAGTAAACTTAATTTCGGTGCTGCCCCCACAAGCAATAGGCTAGAAGTAATACAGGCTCTTGAAATCAGTTAGCACCCCACCCCTACCTCTCGATCCCACACCGCTGCTAGTCCAGTTCGCAGTGCAGTTTGCTCTCTCAATGGTTCGCCTTAACGCTTGGCGAAACGAACTCCCATATCAAACGCCTTTTGACAATCCTTTGGGAATTCCTCTTTTCTCGTCTTGGCCTTCGCTTTAACGTCGACTCCCATTGATACGTACTTAGAATAGTCATCCCACAGGATAGTATCATAAACAATCAGTGATTCAGACTGCCCGAACTTCCTTGCCGTTATCATTTCATTAAGTCTGAAAATCAGATCCCAACCTATTTGTTTCACCACATCTTCCTTCTGGTTCATCGTGTAAATCAAACCCGTCTTGATAAGCCTTGAGTGATTTGTGTCGTAGGGCAAAGCGGGGAACAACAACCGTTCCATAAAAGACCGCATTTCGCCCGTAACGTCTGCAAAGTAGATAGGAGAACCGAGGACAAGAGCGTCAACTTCCTCAACTTTCCGCAGCACCGGTGTTAATCCGTCATTTACGGCGCACCTGCCGCAACTCTTTCCATTTATTTCCTTGCAGGCACCACAGCTTATGCATCCTTTAAAATCGAGATCATACAGGTGAACGAGTTCAGTCTCTGCTCCCTGTGAAACGGCTCCTTCGAGTGCATAATTCAACAGGGTCGCCGTATTACAGTGTGGTCTTGGACTTCCGTTTATCGCTAAAACTTTCATATGTGGTGGTCTTGTTAGCGCGACTTAACTATTTGTGACGCTACGCGTTTTTAATGACTATGCACGGCTAATGCGACACAGTTACGCCATGAGTGAGCCAAAAAATGGCTACATGAAGTATTCAAGGATGTGCGTTTTCAACTCCACTCGTAGAACACGTCGGTATGAGCCTTAGCGTCGCCCGCGGCTTCCATGACGCAGATGGTGCGGTTGAGCCATGCAAGCCTCTCAGACATCGTCATGAAGGTCACGGTGCCCCTCAACTTCACTCCTGTGCCAGAGGATTTGCCCGCATAGCAGAGTTTCCAGACCTATCGGCATCTTGGCGGTACTCCAAGAAAAAAAGGAGGGCCTGCTCTGCTCCCCACAAGTTCGTCACGACTTGATTCAAGCCGTCGCTGTATGTCAATTTCTGCGGGAATGTGGATATACTATTGCTGTTTGCCTTCGGCGTCGGGCACAGAGAACGACGGCACCTGGGCCACCAACTCGCCGAGCTCGGGGTGCTCCTCGTAGTTTCGGGCTTGCAGCTTCGCGATCTTGTCGCCGAGCTCGGGATCATCGGAGTCCGTGATGTCGAAGGCCTCGAACCGGTCGATGAGCTCCATTCCATTCATTTCGGAGCGGACGTGCGCCGGATGTGTCAGGTACTCCCAGTACCCGTCGAGATCCTCGAGCACGTACACGGCACCCCATTCGAACTCTCCTCCGAGGTCGGGGCCCACGACGTACGACTGCACGGCAGGGTTGGCTTCCCCCGCCTGGCGAAGCAGGTCGAGACCTGCTCGGCGCTGCTCCTCGCTGAGATCGGACTTGAATGTCATGCGGTTGATGTGAAAGATCATTCTCTTCTCCTCTTGCGGGTTGTGCTGGTGTTGTTGTTCTTTATCACTAAGGTATTGACTATCAGTACTTCAGGTAAACGTCATTGACGCTTACAAACGTGTTATGAGGCACGATAAACGCTGCGGTTAGTTTCCCCCTGCGCGGATATGCTTCTTTAAACTCCTTGCACGAAATGCAAGCGTGATGAACTGTCAAAGGTGCGAAAAGTACGCGTATTGTAGGCTGCGAGGCGACAGAGAGCACGTTTCGTACTGCGAAGAGTACCGCCGCCCGCGTTATATCAGAGATTAGCTAGGCGGCCATTTACCCTTTGAAGCTTGTTTGGCACTCGCCGCTAGGAATAACGGCAATTTTAACGCCAATATCTATCAGAAAAAACCACACATGAAATATGTCATGCGGTCCATGTGATTAGCACCGAGTAGGAGGGGAAAAATACTCATTCCCTATGTGTTCTGACCGGGGGTTGCGGGCCGGTGGATAAAGAATGCTCGTGAAAACTACCTTTGTGGGTCGGCTTGTAGTGCAACGGAATCTCATAACTTTAATCTTCGCTCTGCAAAGACCAAAATGAGTGAAAATACGGAGAGGATAGTTTTCACTGAACCTTCAGAGAGATTGGGTCAACCAACAGGAGCTTTAAAAGGCCTGAAACAGGCGATGCGAAAGCATCCCTTGTTCTCCTTCTTTTTCATGGCATACGCATTCTCCTGGATTATTTCTATCCCCTACGTGCTCTCAGTTTGGGGCCTCTTGCCTAACGGGGGCGGAATTGCACTGCTCTTGTTCACCTTCTTAAAGGCGTACGCGGGGCCGGCCCTAGCCGCCATCATCATGACCCGTATCACCGCAGGAAAATCAGGCTTGCGTGGCCTGCGGCACCGTCTTACGCAATGGCGCGCTGGTTGGCAATGGTATCTGTTCATCCTCGTCGGCATCCCTGCACTACTCCTGCTTGGGATCATCATCCAGCCAGGCTTGCTTGCGAGATTTGAAGGTCTTCGCCCCTTCTTGCTGGTCTATCCAGTGGCTTTTTTCGCCGTCTTCCTTCAGACTGGGCTCCCCGAAGAAATCGGCTGGCGCGGCTTCGCGCTGCCCCGTATGCAACCGCGCTATGGGCCACTGCGGGGTACGCTGCTTCTTGGTGTCTTATGGGGATTCTGGTATTCGTTGTGGTTCTTGACGCCGGATCACGGAGGAGGCCCAGGCACCAGTTTCTCTACCGTCCTTACGGGCTTTCTCATTTTTCTTATGATGATCATAGCAATCGCAATAATCATTACGTGGGTTTTCAACCACACTCAAGGAAGCGTCTTCATCGCCAGCGTGCTGCACACCAGCATCAATACCCCGATAGTTGTGTGGATACCACTGTTTCGCCCCGTGAATGAGACGACCCTGGACTTGGCCAACCTTATCGCCTTTGGGGTGCCAGCACTGCTAATTCTCATTATGACACGCGGACGGCTCGGCTATCAGCCGCGCCAGGAATAATTGCAAAATTACGTTGACTCTTATCACCGGTGTCATTTATAGAACGTAGGTTGTTTAAGCGACTTCCTTTCTTCATAGACTTCCAGCAGAGCTATCGCAAGTTTCTCTGCATCGTGTGCGCACATCACTTGTTGCAACACGTCAATTATCTGGCGAAGAGATGGCTCTGCCGCGTCATGGTGCGCTCGCGGCCCTACCAGAATCGATGTGACAAACGTAGTGAGCGTCTGAGCAAGCTGATCTTTCAACTCAACAGCAAATGTCCGCAGATACGACCCGTCAAGCCGTTCAGCCCTGTAAGGCAGTAGCTGCACGCTGCTCCGCATGTCACCACATACCTTAGTTTAGCGTCTGGCGTGGCCCGTTCAACGCGTTCTATTAGCTCTTCAAGCGGCATTGTGTGAATGTAGGCGCTGCTGTGTATCAAGTAGAAAGCAAAATGTAACAGACAGACAATATTGGCTTCCGAAGGTAAGTTATGGAAAAGATATTCACGACGAAGATATCGCTTCAATCATCTAATCCCACGTTTTCATATCCAATCATTCGCTTGCCAAGAGAGCTCAAAGAGCTGGCAGGTCGAATTGCGAATATCTATCAAACCGAGATTGACGGAGTTCAAGGATTTTTTATTTGACTTCAATTAGACAAATTAGACAAACTTGTCGAGAATAAAGAATGTGTGAATACCCCTATTTTAGCCTCCGCTTGTCAAAAAATCAGTCCAAAAGTTTTACAACCACAATTGAGCGCTGCTGCGCCTAGCTCTGCCACCATCGTGCACGAACCACTGCCTGATACCCCGATAGGATCCCGCCAGGAGACCCAAAACAAGTCCGAGGGCGAATAGACATCTGATTTAAAAAAAGACGATGAGGCGCTGTTTTACCAACAGAAGTAGAGAAGCTACGTAGCTTACAGGCTCGACGACGATAGCAGCGGCGTTAGTGAGTCCCTCGGTCGGTCGTTGGAACTATACTATACGCTCGAAGAGCTTGAAGCATTTCTGAGCTTCCGGCTGGCGGGGCTGTCACGCTACTCGCGTGGCAGGCCGCGCCGTTCCGTCGCCGCATTCTGCAAATGCACCGAGGGAGGATAAGCAAAGCGCATATGGAGGCGCTGCGGACGTACGTCCTCGACAAGTTTCACAGCAGCGACACACAGGCGAAATCTCTCTATTATGCTAAGGCGTTCCTCACTTATCTACCAAAACGAGGCTTGACTCTCGTTATGAATCGTTTAGGCTGTTCCTTGAATTGCCCAAAGCCATAAAAACCTTTAAGCTGCTGACCGGACGTATCGTGACGATTGAAGACGTACAGAACGTTCTTGCATTTCTTAAACTGAGCTATACGCGAGGCGAACTCGATGAGCCGCACTAAGTCGCGTATAAAGCCTCAATTATATTTGGGGCCTTTACAGGCCAGCGCCCAGATCGGCAGAATTACAGCTGGGCAGTTTGAAGAGGCATTGAAATTCAGATCCAAGGAGCGACACTACACGTATCGGCAGATCAGGACAAGATTCGAACGGCTCACTATGAGCCGCTGCACCCACGCGTTAATGACGCCGTTGAACCGCTCCTCGACGGGAAAAAAGGTAACGAGATTATGTGTCCACTCTCTGCGCTCAACCAATGGCTCTGGCGTTCACGCCAAGCAGGGCACGAAATACCGCTCAGTCGTTGTGGTCCGTATCTTGTGCTCAGTGATCTTCGTAAGTTCACGGAGCAGCACGGAGACGTGATCGGGTGGGATTTGTCGAATAGAGCGTACATCTTGACACACGGCGTTTCAGGCGTTGAGTGGAGTCATTATCGAAATCCATTGCCGGAGAACGTGTATGATATCTACGTGAAGTACGCACGTAGTCGGTCGTCTGCAAACGAGCGTGCAGCACTAAAGATCGCCGTGTAGCGACCTTTAGTACCCCTTTTCTTTGTTATGCCATATACGACCCACTGACTTTTTTGGAAACCCTTATATCTGTTATGCCATATACGGAGCAAGGATGGAGGGTATGCAAAGGCGATCATCATCAGCTGCAGTCCGCGTAGCTGTCATCTCCCTCATCCTGCTCGCAGCTATTGCAGTAATGCCCGTTCCAAAAACGGACGCCATTGGCATAGCGGTCTCGCCGTCTGAGATATACATTAACGACATGTTGCGCGGCACAAGTGCTGACTATCCGATAACGATCTTCAATCCTGATCCAACGTACACGCTGAGCTACAATCTCACCGTGAACAATACTATCAGCGATACGATATCTGTCTCACCCGCGACGGGCACAATTGCGCCGCATTCATCCGCCGTCGCAATCATTAATGCAACCGTCTCAACGACGAAGCCTGACGGCCTCTATAACGGCACGATCCACCTCGGCTCGACGATCGAGGTGCCCAAGGCGATCAACCAATCAGGGGTTCTCCTGCAGCCCGCCGTGAACGTTCTCGTCTCCTACAGCGTGACCGCTCAGCAAAAGATTGGCCTCCAGGTCAACGACCTGCGGCTCTATGATACGGAAGCAGGTACGGCCTTCCCACTCTACATAAACGGGACGGGCACGGGGAACGTCGATGCACAGCCGGTCATCAGGCTGAATCTCACAGGAGTGGGGAATGACACCGCTACAAGCACGTACAACGTCACTAACGTCACGATCAAGGCGCGGACGACACAAGGCGTGTACACAACGTACCCGAACACACTCCCCGTAGGACAGTACATGGCGCGCGCCGACGTGCTCTTTAACGGCACGAGCATCTTCAACACGACCCAGCTGGTCGAAGTATTTCAACAGGGCGTGTTGAAGAGCAAGGGCGAACTCACCGAGGTGCGCATCGATGGCCCCACGTCTGTCAACACCGGTGACACGGTTAAGCTCGTCGCGCCCTTCACCAACACCGGCCAAATCGGCATCAACGGCTCGCTTGTGTGCGAGGTGCGCGAGGACGTTGGGAATGCGACGGGCGGCAGCCTCGTGGGAACTGCGCAGAGCAACACGCTTCAAGTCCTGCCGAGTCAGACCGTGAACCTGGCGGCGTACTACACCCCCCAGGCATCGGGCAGGTACATCGTGACGGGGCATGTCCAGTATGCGAATAAAGTGACTGAAGATAAAGCAACCGTGTTGACGGTGTCAGAGTCGGGAAGCTACGTCCTTCCCGTTGTGGCGGGCATCATCATTATCGGCGCGCTCGTCATCGGAGGGCTTTATTACCTACGTAGAACGGGAAGATGGGGCGCATAAGTCGTACTAACGGCACAGCTGAGGATCTCGTCGCATGAAACGCCCGTCGACAATGATGGCATTAGTAATCTGCATACTAGTCGTGCTTATGTGCAGTCTGATGCCGGTGCTCGCCATCAGTTCCCTAGCTAATAACTCATCAACCCCCACACCAAAGGTGGAAAACAGCGCCCCGAATGTGGCGGAACTCCCGCCGAGCGTGAGCGTTACAACGGCTACACCGACCGCTACACCGACCGCTGCGCCGACCGCTACACCGAGCGCTACACCGAGTGTGCCGCCCACGGCGGGCGATCTAACCGCAACCGCTCCAGCGAATACCTCTGAGGCGAGCAGCACGGCGCCTGTAGCACAAGCCATTGTCGGTGCCGCCCATCCGGCCGTCGTTTCCGCGACGCCTAACTCCCAAACCATAACCTCTCAACCTGACCAACCAAGCTTTTTGAACCTCTCAATCGCCTGCACTGACCAAGGCGGCTGGCAACAGCTGGGAAAACTGGACGTATGGCTCTGTATCAATGATGTCCCTAAGACCCAAGTCTCCAATGTAGTAGAGGTCCTACAGCCTTCGTCGGGCAGTGGCGTTAATGGATATTACACCGTGACCATTGAGTTTCAGTATTGGTACCCTTACAATCCTACAGGCGGCAAGTATCAGGTTGAAGCAATCGTCTATGATACCAAAGGGGTAGCTAGTAACACCCAGTATCTCGGTAATTACCAGTATACAAGAACGACCGGGTTTACCATTGATACCTCAGGGTCGTTGAACTTCGGACTGCTTACTTATAATCAAACCTCCTCCACACAACAGATCACCATCCATAACTCCGGAAACGGCCCCATCGCGGTAGACGCACAGGCGAGCGCCTGGAACAGTACGGCGCCCGGTGCCTCGCTCGTTCCTGTCGGAAGCCTGCAAGTTTCGGCAACAGGTGCATCGTGGCAGAGCATGACCACGACCGCGGTATCCGTGCAGAATATGCAGATACCTAGCGGCAACTCCACCTCGACCCCGATTTACTGGAGGGAGGTGGTGCCGTCACAAATAACGGTTCCTGTACTGGCAGGCCCTTACGCGACGATTGGCATCCTCACGGTCATTGCCAAGTGATATTTCATCTAAATCATTCGTGCACGGCGATCTTTGCCAGCGGGAGCCCTTGACCCTGCAACTCCATAAAACGCTCTTTCGTCTTCGTATCTTTCATACGTCCGCGAATGCGTGAATTACGATTTAGCGCTAACATGTGACCCCCCTCGCAGTCTGATCCATCCCTCGTGCACGGCGCGCACGCCCCCAGCGACAGTGGTGGCTGGTGGATGCTCTGGATAAGGCCGCGTACGCATACTCGTTGTCGGTCCAGGCGCGAAACGCCGCGCTCACGCAACGAAGGGAACCATCGCGTATGCGAGCAAGACATAGACGTTGTCGCCCGTTTCATCTTTCGTGCTCCGCATGCCCGACACGCCCATCGCTCCAGACCTTTATCATGGAGTACAGAGGACTGCGACAGCCACCAGTATCGTCGCCCCCCGCCAATTGTCCAGCTGCACTAATTGGAGCGTCCGCGTCTCTCAGCTCAGCGGGTAACAGCAACGTGAGTCCGCACCCGACAAAGACGTTTGGATGGACGATCGACACGTCGTCACGCTCCCAGCTTTTGCGGGATTGAGCAGAAACTCTCAGGTACAAATGACAATCTGATACCCCGCGAGCTTGGAGACGAACGGTACCACACGTCGTTAGCGAACAGCACGAGTTGATCTCTGCTTAACTCTTGACTGTTATTTATTTTTTTTACATAAATTATAACTATTGATAACATTAGATAACTTTTAAATACTTTGACAACAATTAAGAAGTAATGCACTAGCGCGGAGAATAAGTCTTCGCAGCTGTGGTTCTAATTCAAACGTGAGTAATCATGCGGATATTAATACTGAATTTGCGCGATCACACGCATCCGAGCGCAGGAGGCGCTGAAGTCTTCACGCACGAAGTCGCGAAGCGTTGGGTCGCTCACGGGCACGCGGTCACCCTCATCGCGTCGAATTTTGCCGGTGGTGCGCCCACTGAAGTGATTGACGGAATCACAATAATCCGCCTTGGCAATTATCTCACCGTCCGGTCGCGGGCGCGTGCGTACTATCGCAAGCACCTGAGAGGGAACTGCGACCTGGTGGTCGATGAGTATACGAACATACCGTTCTTAGCCCCACGATTTGTGCGCGAGCCGGTCATCTTCTTGGTGCACGAAGTGGTGGGCGCAAAGCATCTCGCGGTGCTTCCGCCCGGGATTGGTCATCTTATGCACTACTTCATGGAGCCACGATGGTACGCGTGCTATCGCAACGTCGACACCGTCACGGTCAGCAACTCCACCCGAGACGACTTGCTACAATTTGGCATCACTGACACGCGGATCGTGCCTCAGGGACTTAGTCAAGAGCCTTTGGAGGGGGTGCTGCCCAAAGAAGACGTGCCCACATTTCTGTTTGTCGGTCTGCTGAAAAAGGCCAACCTTGTGCACGACTGTATAACAGCGTTTAAGATCATTAAATCCAAGATACCGGAGGCCCGACTGTGGATTGTGGGCCGCGGTGCGCAGCGTGACAAACTGGAAGCGCAGGCGAAAGGACTGAACGTAGAGTTTTTCGGGTACGTCGACGAGGCTCGCAAGGTTGAGCTGATGCAGCGGGCGCACGCCATGCTCGTTCCCGGAATACGCGAGGGGTGGGGCATGGTCATTACCGAAGCGAACGCCTCTGGCACCCCGGCCATCGCCTACGATATCGTTGGCTACCGGGACGCTGTCAGAGACGGCGAAACGGGTATGCTCACGGAAGCGACCCCCGAAGCGATGGCACGCGCTGCAATTCGTTTCGCGCGCGAGACAGGTCTGCAAACGCGATTGTCAGAGGGCGCTTTGAGCTGGAGCCGGCAGTTCTCTTGGGACACGACTGCTGCCGCGTTTCTCGACGAAATTGAAAATGTTGCTGTGGGGGGCCAAAGACGCCGAACTCCGCACGGAATCGGTGCCCCCGCGGCCGCGGTCTGATTCCATTCGAGTCTGAAACGAACTGAGATTGGACCGGCGTCTCGTCGTCGCTGGGACGAGGATCGCGCGCTCACCTTTTTTCTGCGGTGCGTGCCGTTAGAAGGAGCGACTTCAACGCGAGCTGAATATGGCTGACAGGAAGCGCGTTCTAACGTCATTTTTCCCCCCGAGTTTTCGACCGTCTCCATTCGCGTCGGTGTATGCGAACAGGGACGGACTACTAGAATATTCGAACAGGAACGGACGACTATTAGACACTAAATTGTCCAAAAAAAGCACTGTCGATAATTTTAGGCAATAGAGACGCAATGTTGCAAAGAAAACCTTAAGTCGAACAAGAGCCCTTTGTTTTGAACCTATCGGAGCAGTTTTGTGGCCCTAATATAGGTTTAATCCTCAAAGTAGGGAGGAATGTACGCGAAAAGAGGGGCTGATATTTAGTAACGACAACCCGACTCACGAAATTGGAGACGAGCGATACCACACGTCGTTAGCGAACAGCATGAGTTGATGTCAAATTAACTCTTGACTCTTGTGCTTCATATACATCAAGATTATTAATAGATAGTAGCAACAATTAGATACTGCTCTCTTCGTGAGGGATGGTTTGAGAATAGGAGCATTCTTATGGCGGAAGTGGCTTATGGCCAAGACAAGTAACCCCACGACTCACCCGGGAAGAGCTGGAACGCCGGACGGCTCACAAGTGGCGCTCGTGTAACGCCGGGACGTAGTTAGTCGTCAGCAGAAGCGGATCCACAATTCACAGTTTTTCCGACGAACAGTAGCCCGCCAGAAGCATTACTGGTGATTCGTTTGAATTCAGGTAACGTAGCGGTCAACATGGCGACACACAAGAAATCTAGGTGACGAGCGGCGCCGGGTTTATCGGCACGAATTCAGAAAAAGAGCTTGGAAGGCCACTCTGTTTTTTGTTGCCGATCTTTATCCAAACCAGTCGGAGTATCGCACGACGTCCGGAGCTGCCGACAAGTGGAAAAGCTCTTTGAAAACGCGACATTTGCTGGTAGTATGCCAGAGGACAACGAACGCGCAGACGAGTGACACCGCAATAACCCCTCGCCGCATTCACGCGAGGTGTCAGTCGTTCGGGTATATACGTCCCGTCGGCGGTCAGCGGCTCATCTGAAAACTGCAAAGCGCTGAGAGAGAAAATCGCGACGTTCTAACGCGTCGTTTCCGTCCCGCACGCGGGCTTCAGTCGGCTGCAACGGGTCGGATTGTCCGATTGCTCACGTCAGCAGGTCTCCGAGATCCTTCACGATGAGCGACGGGAACTCGTCCTCGCACAGGTCGTCTATCCGTTCGCGCGTGGTCTCGCCGCTTAATACACAGATAAACTCGCATCCCACGTTGCGCGCCATCTGCCCGTCGGTGTACAGTCGGTCGCCGACGATAACCAGCTGCCCCGGGCGGTATTGAGCGGTCACGCGCTCCAACAAGAGCGGGTTAGGCTTACCAAAAACCGTGTCCGGTGTTCGGCCGGTTGTCTGTTCGAGCACCGACAAGATGCAGCCGCTGTCGGGGACGAAACCGTGCTCGGTGGGACACACGAGATCGCCGTGCGTCGCGAGAAACGTCAAACGGGGGTTCTGTTGCAGCAGCAGCGCCGCGTCTCTCAGCTTTTCGTACGTGAGCTCCGTATCGTAGGTCATAATGAGCGCCTCACACTCCTCTGGATCGGCGGTCAGCTTGAGTCCGGGAAGCGCCCCACGCAGGAACGCGCTGACCCTGGCGTTCGCGAGGAGATACACATGCGTCACCGCGCGCTCGTGCAGGTACGCGATAAGGGGCGCAAGCGGCGTGACGACGTGGTCCGCGTCAGTGGGTATGCCAAGCGCGTTGAGCCGCGTGCAATAATCCTCGGGAAGCTTCGAGGTGTTATTCGTGACAAAATAGAACACACGATCGTCCATATTCTGGTTGATGAACTCAACGGTGCCGCGGATCGGCCGGTTTCCCACGTACACGGTGCCGTCCAAGTCGAGGACGAAACATTGCTTGCCGGACAATGAAAAACGACTGAATCGCTTGTCGGCCGTGTGCAGGTCGTCCACCGTGCGCACGACGGCCCACTTCGTCCCCGCGATGTCGACGAACGTCATCTGAACACGATGAATCAAATCGCTCAGTGCTACGGCCATCGGCGGATCTCTTTTTTCAGCAGTGCGCTCTGCTGCGATACCTCTGAGCATAGTAACCGCGTGAGCGTCAAGCTTGTACAGGTCGGTTGCGACTGCGGTGGCCGCTTGTTTTGGAATATCGGTGCCAATGAGAACAACGTTTCCGTTCTCGGCGATGACTTTTGTCGACGCAGCCCTGTAATGGCTACTATCACCGGCGATGGCGCTCCCGGAGACGCGTGATACGCGCTCGATTGCCTCATCATCGTAAACGCATTCTCCACGGCTTATGAATAGCCCCTCGTCGGCGGTCTGAGGCTCTCCGGATCGGAAGGCGAGGTCCAGGGAATGCAGGGCGCTCGTAGAACGATAGTCGAGATCTCTCACCAGGCGTATTTCGGGGTGCTCGCGCGTCAAGTAGCGTTTGACCCGGCCGTGCCGATAGCCGGAGACCACCGATATGGAAGGCGTTTCTACGCCCACACGATTGTACGCCCGTATTTGGTGTTCGAGCAGAGAAACCCCGTTAATCTTGATCAACGCGGTCGGTTTTCGAAGGTTCAGGGGGCATAGCGCTGGGTTATCGTTCGCGGCGAGTATGATGGCTTTCATGCTCACTTTTGCCCTCTAGCGGATATGGACGACTAATATCACGCACTTCTTGCTTATAACACCAAGCGACGAGCGCACGATCAACGAGCACGCGCATGCCGCGGCTTGGCAGCTCGGTCAGGTGAGCGCCGTGACCGCAGGCTGCTGCGTTAAGTTACTGGGTGTTCGTTGCGCTAAAAACGCAGCGCTGTTTGCAAGAAGAGGGTCAAACTTGGGACCCATTAAGGGAAAGCGATCTCTCGTTAGTTCAAAAAAAGCGTGGCGCGCACGCGTGTCATCATCGTAAGTCACTTATGCGGCTGCGCTAGAGGCGATGCGTCTGAGGCGAATCATTACGGCAAAGCGCGTACTAAGGGCGTTCGCCGATCGCCGCTCTTTCGCAGATGCTGCGGACTGGCACTTCAATCCTAGAATGGGCCACGTGTTGCTCTCTTAACTGAAGGCTTGATCTCTCGAGCACCTCTTTGCCAACTGTCCCACCCTTTGACGTTTGGTTGCACTTGCCGAGATGAAACCTGTACTCTGTATCATCGATGAACGGGTGTTCAAGTCCGTTTCGAAACGTGACGGCGCGTCCTAATTCGAATCGTGTGAGTCGATCGCGGTAAGAACTAGAGCTAAGCCTTGCCTTTTGGACGCAACGAGTTGACGCAAAATTAACTCTTGACTCTTGTGTTATTTATTAACATAGACCAGAACAATTAACGAATTAGAGACCGCTGTGGGGCTTGAGCGGCAAAAAAAGCACCGTCAGCGACAATTCGTCCCAAAAGCTAATAGCTGCCAATGACAACCTGAGACCCCCACACTTGGAGACGAACGATGACGCAAGTCTTTAACGAACAGGACAGGTTGATTCAAATTAATTCTTGACTTGTGTTATGATTTGAGATTAAGTAATAATTAACAACTATTGATAAATAATAATAACTATTAAATACCTTGATAATAATTAAGTTCCAGCGAGCTGGTACGGAGAACGGTCTTCGCGTCGGTGCCCTAATTCAAAGGTGAATCATCATGCGGATATTGCTACTCAATTTGCGGGATCACACGCATCCACGCGCGGGAGGCGCTGAAATTTTCACGCACGAAGTCGCGAAGCGCTGGGTCGCACATGGGCATGCGGTTACCCTCATCGCGTCGAATTTTGCCGGTGGTGCGCCCACTGAAGTGATTGATGGAATCAGAATAATCCGTTTGGGCAACTACTTGACGGTTCGGTCGCAGGCGCGAACCTACTATCGCAAGCACCTGCGAGGCAACTGCGACGTAGTGGTCGATGAGTACACGAACATACCGTTCTTAGCTCCAAAGTTTGTGCGCGAGCCGGTCGTCTTCTTGGTGCACGAAGTGGTAGGCGCAAAGCATCTCGCGGTGCTTCCGCTAGGGATCAGTCACCTCATGCACTACGTTATGGAGCCACGATGGTACGCGTGCTATCGCAACGTCGACACCGTCACGGTCAGCAACTCCACCAGAGATGAGTTGCAAAAATTTGGCATCAACAAGATATGCGTTGTACCACAAGGACTTGGTAACGAGCCTTTGGAGAAGGTGCCGCCCAAAGAAGACGTGCCCACATTTCTCTTTGTCGGTCTGCTGAAAAAGGCTAACCGTGCGGATGAATGCATACGCGCGTTCGAGATCATTGAATCCGAGATGCCGGAAGCCCGACTGTGGGTTGTTGGTCGCGGCGCGCAGCGTAAGAAACTGGAAGCTATGGCGAAAGGACTCAACTTAGAGTTTTGTGGGTATGTTGACGAGGCTCGCAAGGTTGAGCTGATGCAGCGGGCGCACGCCATGCTCGTTCCGGGAATACGCGAGGGATGGGGGATGGTCATCACCGAAGCCAATGCCTGTGGCACTCCGGCCATCGCCTACGATATCGCCGGCTACCGAGACGCGATCCGAGACGGCGAAACGGGTCTGCTGACGGAAGCGACCCCCGAAGCGTTGGCACGTGCTGCAATCGGTTTCGCGCGTGATACAGACCTCCAAAGGCAAATGTCAGAGGGCGCTTTGAGCTGGAGCAACCAGTTCTCTTGGGACGCGACTGCGGCCGCATTTCTCAACGAAATTGCAGCTGTTGTCGGGCGGGGCAAGAGGCGCCAAACTGCACGAGGAATCAGTACCAGTGCGGGCGCTTACTGACCCCTTTCGAGTAGGAAACGGACTGAGAGTGAACCGGCGTACCTACGTTGCCGCTGGGACGAGGATCGTGTGTTCACTTTTTTTGCCGTGCTCACCGTTGAACGGACGGCGACGTCAAAGCTGAATATGGCTGACAGGAAGCGCGTTCTAACCTCATTTTTCCCCTTCTAATTTTTTCGACCGTCTCCATTCGCGTTGATGTATGCGAGCAGAGACGGCCTATCAGGCACTACTTTGCTAAAATAAAGCAATTTTGATAATTTAAGGTAATTTAGACGCCATTTTACAAAGGAAAGCTTAAGGCGATCAAAACTCCTCTATCGTGTACCTATGTGCTCAGAGCAGCCTTGTGGCCCGAGTACGGGGTTTAACGTTCAAGGTGAGGAGGAATGTTTGCAGAAAAGAGAGGTGTGATTGTTGTCGCCGTAGTGC
>Ga0224522_1000370_pt1 | contig 15603 bp, 8 predicted proteins | sample CFST25metaG_FD_182733 | JGI IMG/M metagenome (GOLD analysis project Ga0224522, IMG submission 182733) | Peat soil microbial communities from Stordalen Mire, Sweden - C.F.S.T25 | ecosystem: Environmental > Terrestrial > Soil > Wetlands > Peat | place: Sweden: Norrbotten County, Stordalen Mire...
CAATAAGAGTGTCAAAAATACCGCTGAGATATGGGGACGGATATTTTTCAAGTGAGCATGATACATGAACTCTTGGTGTGCTGACCGGCTGATCTTTTTCATTTCTGAAAGAAATATTTGGAATATCGGATAAACTGCTGTTTTTGTTAAGCGTTACCAGTAAATTCTGAAACGCGTCTTCACCTTCGCCATGTATTAGTATATCTATAAATGGAAAATCTTTCAAAAGAGAGATATCAGGCGGTACATTATGGCCGCCGAAAACGATAATACACTCCGGATACTTTTTCTTCAGTTTTTCGGCAAAGAGCTTGTTGTACTCGTAATTCCAAACATAATTTGAAAAACCGACAAGAAAAGGATTCTCAAAAGAGTTTACTGCCTTGTCAATATCTTCCCGCGTGAAAACCAAGCGTCCAAGCGTGTAGTTTTCTTTTACCGTTTCATTTTCCCAGGCAAAAGCAACCAGCAAGCCTATGGCATAAGGCAGATATACCGCCTTATCGTTGTCACCATAAGCCAAGTCAACTTGGACCATATAAATATTCTTCTTGCTCGTTTTCTTCACGGATTGCATCTCCCAATAATTATTAATAAGTGCAAGGCATTCGTATTATTTTATAACAATCATTCTAATTGTTTGAATTCAAAGTCTCCATCGTTCAAATATATCTTTTTGGTTTTTCGGCCAAACCAAGCGGATTGTTTTGCAAAATCAATCCAGTTGCCGGCATTGTTTTCAAGTTTCACATGCATAATATTATGATGTTTTTTTAAGGTCGGATACGAACGTTTGATGATTCCTGAAAAATACTCATAAAGATTATAGGAAAGCTCAATATTATATTCATCTTTGCCGGGCAGTTTAATCATATTTTTTTGAAAAATCATAATATTTTTATAAATGTCGCTTTCAATATTGAACTTTTCTAAAAACTTCTCAATTTCGATATACAAAGAATCAAGCCGGTAAATGCTTTCCAAAAAAAAGGCTTCTGTAAATGGCCAATATAAGTTGCCGAAAACGGGGTTTAAATAAACAAGTGAGCCTTCACCGTCAAAGACAGACTCATAACCCGAACGAAGTTTATTATAAATACTGCCGCTCACGGTATCCGGATTGTTTTCAAGCCACTGCTGAAAATCCTTATAAAAGTCTTCGTATTTAACGCCCTTTTCGAAGAATAAATACAATGCGAAACATTTTATCAGGCCCATATAGTGGAAGCATTGAACGGTTATGGAAAACATTGCGGTATGTTTCATCATTTCCCTGCTCATCGAGTTTGTGGATATAACAATATTGGAAAACTCCGGTATATCTGAAGTGTTTGGCGCGCTGTGAGGCTGAATATAGGCGGTGCGTACAGTTTCGATACCAAACCGTTTTATATTTTCACAGTTTCCCAAACTGGAATTATAAAGCAACTCATACTCATAAACATTGAGTGTTTTATGCTGCCCAAGCTCCATAAGTTTACCGACGCCTTGACAAAAACTCTCATATGTTTCGCCAGGTAATCCTAATATCAATTCGGAATAGGTAGGTATGCCTGCTTCGTTATATTTGGATATGAGTTTTGAAAAGTGGTTTGCCCCCATATTCTGCCTGCCGATATTTTTGAGAACCTCAGGGGATAAACTTTGAAAGGAGATTGTAGCACCTCTTGTCATTTGAGCGTTGTCGAGCATTTTATTAATTTCAAAAACATTGTTATGTTTAGTTTTTGAATAGTTAAGATGTGTTTTTTTAGGATAGCCGGTTCTCATTTTTGCTTCTGTTAGCCATTTGGTTATTTGAATATCATCATCAAAGATACCGAAATTCGCATCCGCGCCCCAAAGATAGTCTATTTTATGATCTGCAAACCACTCAATTTCTTTGGATACCAGATTAAGCGAGACACGCCTGACTTTTGTGTGAAGCTGTCCCCAATCGCAGAAGCCGCAACGAAATGGGCAGCCCCGGCTGGTTTCAAGAATTGCGGAAAATACATGATCGTCATAACGTTCCAGCAACGGATCAAAAATACCCTCAAGGTAAGGAGAAGGCAGGTTTTCCATGGAAATGTTCACCGGAGTATTTTTTGTAATAACAGGCTGACCTTCGCCGTTTCGATAGGAAATATTCGGAATTTCCGAAAAATCGCTTCCATTACGAAGTGCTGTCAGTATTCTTTTAAATGCCTCCTCACCTTCGCCGTGAACCAAAATATCTATATATGGAAAATCCTCTAAAAGTGAGTTATTATTTGGAACGTGATGCCCGCCGAAAACAACGATACAATTTGGAAATTTAACCTTAAGTTTTAATGCGAAAGCCTTGTTATATTCATGATTCCAAATGTAGTTTGAAAAACCGACAACATATGGATTATCCAAAGAGGAAATTTCATTTTCAATTCCACCACGGATGGAAATTATATCGCCCAAAACATAGGTATCCTTTATTTCATCATCACTTAATGCATACGCGATGATTTTGCCGACTGCATAGGGCAGATAGACGGATTTTTCTTCATTTGCATATACAGAGCCTACCTGAACCATGTAAATATTTTTCTTCACCAGTCGAACAGCTCCTCTATTCTATTTATCGGCAAAAATCTCATTAAAAATTTGCAGACAACAACAGCAAAAAGGTCTATTTAGGCGGTTTTTGTGGTTGTGTATAAATTCAAAATTAATTGGAATGTATATTTACAGTCAAGTTAACAGGTTCACAAATAGCTTTTTAGATCTTAGTTATTACTGAGACATCATATTTACTTCCTGTGTAAAGCGTTGCTTCATCTGTGCGCCCAAACCAAACAATTTCCCGCGCATAATCATCCCAATTATCAACGGGTTTATTATCAAAGATTTTTAATGTGTTTTTAATCTTTACTAAAGGAGTATATTCACCTCTGTATATTTTTTCGAAATAATTGTAAAAATCATAATCCAGATTCAATGAAATACTGTTTCCGGCGGGTTGTTTAATAATACTTTGCTGATAATAAAGCAAAGTAGCAAACTTTTCCGGCTCAATCCGGTAGTTATTTAAAAAAGGCATTACTTCATTGAAAAATATCGAAAGGTTTGAAGCAAGTTCCAAAAAAATTATTTCCTCAAAGCCCCAGGTAATATTCCCGAATTTTTTACTCTCCCAAACCCAAGCATTTTTGCCGTCAACAACGCCCTGTGCCATAGCCTTAACATCATTGTAAACTTTATTGACAAGTGTGCGCTGTGTGTCCTCAAAATACTTAATTAGATCGGAGTAAAAACTTAAATAGTTGATATCATTTTCATAACGAAGATAAACTGCAATGGCACGTAAAAGACCTAAATTGTGCAGTGCTTGTATATAGCAGGAGAAGAGAACGGTTCGAATCCAATCCTCTTGCGTTAAGGTGTTTGTCGCTACAACAAATTCTGAATATTCTTGGATTTCACTGCTGCTTTCCGCAGCTTCACAGTGAATCTGATAATATGGTGTTTTTACTGCTTTTATACCATAATTTGAGATGTAATCCGCCGCACCCATTTGCGAATTCGGCAACAGCTCGCAAGGATAAACAGTAATGGAACTGTGCTGTCCACAATCTAAAAGGGCACAGATACCTTCACAAAAACTGTTGTAAGTTTCGCCTGGAAGGCCGATTATCAATTCGGAAACAGCTGAAATGCCGCTGTGGTTATATAAAACCATTAATTTTTTAAAATGATTTAAATCCAGGTTTTTCCTGCCGATATTTTCTAAAACAATAGGCGAAAGACTTTGAAAAGAAAGAGTATGAAATTTATCAATATTATTATCATTTAATTTTTTACTGATTTTTTCAACGAACCTGCTTCTGTTTTTTGTAAAACTTACCCTGAACTTCTGAGGGAATCCTTTTGTTTTTTTTAGGTCGATAATTATATCGGTGATTTCCTCATCACGGTCGAAAAGCCCGAAGTTTGCGTCACCGCAATATAAATACTCAATTTTATGCGCTGCAATCCAGTTAAGTTCCTGTTTAATTTTTTCAATAGGGAAAAGTCTGACAGATGTCTTTAAATCTCCCCAGTCACAAAAAGCGCAACGGTTGGGACAACCACGGTTTGTCTCGATAATCGCCGAAAAATTAATGTTATCTTTCAATATTTCATCAAAATAACCTTCTAAATATGGCGAAGGGTAGTCTGAGGTAAAAGAAATTTTCTTGCAAGTTGAAACCGGATTCCCATCGAGTGTCCGATAAGAAATGTTAGGAATATCGTGCAAAGGCGACTCGTTTGCTAAATGTATCAATATTTCCTGAAAAGCTTCTTCGCCGCCGCCGTGAACAAGAATGTCAGCAAAGGGAAATGCCTGCAGGTTTTCTACGTCTCGAGAAACATGATGTCCGCCAAATAAAACAAGGCATTCCGGATAAGACTCTTTCAGCTTTTTTGCAAAAGCTTTGTTATATTCCATATTCCATACGCTGCAGGAAAATCCTATCAGAAATGGATTTTTCAAGGAAACGAGAGCGGCTTCGATGTTTTCCCTTGTATAGATAAACCTCCCTAGGTTAAAGTTTTCATCAACTGTTTCATCAGACCATGCGTATGCAGCAATACAGCCGGCAGCGTAAGGTATATATACGTTTTTTTCAGTTTCGCCGTAAACCGGATTGGCCTGCACAAAATATACGTTTTTTTTCACCGGAATATCAATCTCCTTAAAGGACAACATCATTTAATATATTCAAGACGGACATTTTTTTTCGTGTTTGTTATCACGGTATCCCCGCGGCGTTTTGCATAAAGCATTACAAGCCTTGCGTAATCCTTCCAGTTCGTTATGCCTTTGTCTACTTTAACGGTTAATTTGTTTTTAATCTTTCTTAAAGGCTGATATCTGTTGGTAAAAATATTTAAGAAATAATTGTAATAATCATAGTTCAGATGTAGTTCGACATCTTCCTGATTGGGCATCCTTATGATGCTTTTCTGATAATGCAGCATTTCGGTGTAAATTGAACAATCAATATCAAAACTCTTTAGAAAAGATTCGATTTCTTGCCAAAACCGTTCATAATCGTATATCAGCTCTAAAAATGCGCCTTCTTCCATAAACCAACCGGTATCCCCGAATCTCGCATCACAGTATGTCCATTCACCGGAAGAGCAGTCAATGCACATATCTATCATCCTGACAAACACCTCGTTCATAATCGTGCCTTCAGCGGAAAAAATGTAATCAAGAAGTTTGTTGTAAAAAACAAGGTAAGAGATGTTTTTTTCGTGCCTTAGGTAAACCGCGAAGCACCTTAATAAACCAATATGGTGGAAACACTGCAGGCAGGTGCAAAATATCATCGCGTTGGCCATCATTTCCCGGCTCATCGTATTTGTTGCGATAATTAAATCAATATATTCCTGTATTTCATCTTTTTTAGGCGGTAAAAAACGGATAAAGTTTATGGGCATCCGAGCAACTTCAATACCGTATTTTTTTTGATAATCTTTTTGACCCAATAAGGAGTTGCAATAAACCTGACATGCATATACGGTGGAGTTGCTGTGCTGACCTGCCTCGATTAGACCGCAGAGACCTTGACAAAAACTCTCATAGGTTTCGCCGGGCAACCCTAAAATCATCTCGGTATAGGTCGGGATTCCGGCTTCGTTATACCGCTGCAACAACTTTGAAAAACTCTCTATTGAGAAGTTTTTTCTGTTTACATTTTCCAGCGCTGTAACATTAAGAGACTGATAGGCAAGTGTCGCCGCTTTATTCGCCTTGTTATCAAACAACAGCTTTGATATTTCAAAAACAATATCATCACTGTTTTTCGCGTAGCAGCCGTTAAAAATCAGGGGGTATCCTGTCCTTTTTTTAACATCCACAACCCATTGGGCTATTTCCAAATCTCTTTCCAAAATACCAAAATTAGCATCGGCACAGAAAATATATTCAGCTTTGCGCGCAGCGAACCATTCAATTTCTTTCATTATCCGTTCCATTGGAAACAGTTTTAGTTTGGTGGAAAAGCACCAGTCGCAGTAAGCGCAATGATAGGGGCAGCCTCTGTTTGTTTCAACAATATAACAAAACTCTTCAGGTGGGCCTTCTGCAAGGTACTTGTCAAATAAGCCAAGCAAATAGGGCGATGGGTAATTTTTAACATTGTCAAAGTAAACGGTTTGAGTTCTGAAAAAGCTGCCGTCAGGCTCTTTAAAAGATATATTTGGTACGGTCTCAATAGAATTTCCCAAAGCTAAGGCTTTGAGCAGCGCTAAAAATGACTCTTCGCTTTCACCGTGAAAAAGAATGTCAATAAAATCCAAATCCTTTAGCAAGGAGAAATTATTAGGCACATTGTGTCCGCCGAAGACGATCAAGCATTTCGGATATTTTTCTTTAATCATTTTTGCCAATACTTTATTATATTCAAAATTCCAAATAGAGCAGGAAAAAGCAGCCATATAGGGTTCTTTAATTTTTGCAAAGGCAGCATAAACATCTTCATGCCTGAATAAAAAGTCAGCGAGTTCATATTCATTTTTTACCAAATCATCCTGCCAGGCATAAGCCACCAGACAACCGGAGGCATACGGCAAGTATATTGCTTTGTCATAAGCCATTCCGGCTTGGACAAAATATATATTTTTCTTCATAGGTTCTCCAATCGGCGAAACGCAGCATTGTCACCCGGGTAAGTACTCAACATATGATTCACCTTTGTTGTTTGTATGAAGAGTAGCACCGCGTCGTCTCCCATACCAGACTGTCTCCTTGGCATATTCCTTCCAGCTTAAATCTTCTTTCTCGGCAGAGATGTGCAGAACATTTTTTCTGGCTTCTAATTTGTGATAACTGCCGGAGTAGATATTTGAGAAGTAACTATTTAAATCATACGCTTGTTCAATATCCGCACCCGGGTTTTCGGGGCGCTTTATGATAGCTTTTTGATATTTCAAAAGGTTCATAAATATTTTTTTGTCAATATTAAATCTTAAAACGAAAGGTTTGATTTCATCCCAGAACCGTTCAAAATCAGCAACCAGTTCAAGAAAAGCACCTTCTTCAAAAAACCAGGTTGCGCTGCCGAACTTTATATTGCGATAATTCCAATTGCCGCCTGCTGAATCATTCAGCTTATCCGCAAAACTTAAAAAAAGACTGTTCATCAGTGTACCGTTTGCGTTTAAAATAAAAGAGAGAAGATTGTTGTAAAAATCCAAGTATTTAATTTCGCTCTCATAGTGAAGATAAATTGCGAAACATCGAAGCAATCCCAAATTATGGAAACACTGTACACAAACAGAGAACATATTTGATTTTACCCACATTTCCCTGCTCATGGTGTTTGTGGCAACAATGATGTTGGAAAATTCCTGGATTTCAGAAGTGCCTGTTTCCTGAGCGCTGTGTATATGGTTAAAAGGCACCTTGGTTATTTGAATCCCGAATCTTTCTATATAACTCTTTTGAGCCATTTCGGAATTAGGCAGAAGTTCGCAATAATAAACACTGATAGAATTGTGCTGCCCCGCTTCTAAAAGCTCGCATATTCCGTTGCAAAAGCTCTCATAGGTTTCACCCGGCAAACCGAGAATTAGCTCTGAATAAGACGGAATTCCAGCCTCGTTATATTTTGAAAGCAACCCGGAAAAGTTATTCAGCGTTAAATTCTTTCGATTCACATTTATCAAGGCGTCGTCACTCAAAGTCTGATATGCTAAGGTTGCGCCCTTGTCCATACCGCAGCTGTTTAACCGTTTACAAATTTCAAACACATTTTCATCACTGTTTTTTGCGTAACAAGGGCGGAAAATTTTTGGATACCCTGTTGAGTTTTTACTTTCGACCAATAAATCAACAATTTCAATGTCTCTTTGGAACATACCGAAGTTTGAGTCGGCACAAAAACAATACTCTATTCTATGATATGACAGCCATTTGATTTCCGCCTTAACCTTTTCCATCGGGAAGAATCTGACAGTCCGTCCGGCGCACCAGTCGCAGAATGAACAGCTGTAAGGACAGCCTCTGTTGGTTTCCAAAACAGCAAGAAAATCAACATCCGGATTCTGCGATATAAGATTGTCAAAGATCCCCGTAGAATAGGGGGACGGGTAGCTTTCAATATTTTTATAGTTTTCTCTTGGTGTTTTGATCAACTTATCACTGCTTTGCCTATAGGAAATATTATAAACGTTTTGGAAAGAATTTAACGGCAGAGTATTGAGCAAGGCTAAAAACGGTTCTTCACCTTCACCGTGCACCAAAAAATCCACAAATTGATTTTCCTCCAATACGGAATTGTCATCGGGTATATTGTGTCCCCCAAAAATCACGAAGCATTCGGGGTAAACAGTCTTTATTTTTTTTGCCAACGCTTTGTTAAATTCATAGTTCCAAACACAGTTTGAAAAGGCAACAATGTATGGTTTCTCCAAACGGGAGACAACGCTGTCTATAGCATCACGTTTGAATATGAACTCTTTAAGCTCATATTCGTTTTTTACAAAATCGTTTTGCCATGCATAAGCGGCAATTGCTCCGACCGCATAAGGAAAATACAGCGATTGGTCAAAAGCAAAGCCTACTTGCACAAAATACACATTTTTTTTGCTCATATTATTTTTCCTTAACGGTTACACTGTCGGTATAGATATTTTTACTTTCTTTTCTGCCGTACCAAACAATATAACGCGCGTAATCTTCCCATGTTACAATTGCGTTATAATCCTTTACGGTAACAATGTTTTCTTGTTTTACAAGTATGCCCTTGTTGCCTTCAAATATAACGGCAAAATAATCGTGAAAATTATACCCGGTTTCAAAAACCGTATCGCTTTTGTTGGGAATCTTAATCATATTACGCTGATAAAGCAACAAATCATTTAAAACATCTTCCTGAATATCAAATGAAATTAAAAAATCTTTGATTTCATCGTAAAATTTATCATGCCTGCAGACAATTTCCAAAAAAGCATATTCTTCAAGCGGCCATGCAATGTCACCGAATCTTTCATCGTAGCAAACAAGGGATCCTTTACCTTTGATGACATCTTGAAGCATTCGCAGTATTTTACCAAATACTTGCCCGCAGACCGTGAGCGGATTGTGTGCTGTATAGTTTATTAACCGCTCATAAAAATCAACGTACGCAACATCCTTTTCACAAAACAGATAAATCGCGAAGAACTGAAGCAGATTCATGTGATGAAAGCACTGAACAGCATAAGAAAGCATGTTCATGTTTATCCACATGTTGTTATCCATTGAATATGTTTTGGTAACAATTTGAGAAAATTCCGGTATTTCGTCGCCCTTCGGAGACTCCATATGCGGCTGATTCAGCGGGATAAATGTTGTTCCGATATTATATTTGTCAACATATTCTTTGCTTCCCATTGTTGAACAAGGAAGCCACTCACAGTTATGTATGTAAATTGAATGATGTTGTCCGGCTTTTATAAGCTGATTTATTCCGTCTGCAAAGCTTTCATAGGTTTCCCCCGGTAATCCAAGTATAAGCTCTGTGTATGTTGGAATTTTCGCTGCGTTATACATTTTCATAAGCTGGGTGTAATGTTTAATACTGATATTACTTCTTCCAACATTTTCTGCTGTAACAGGCGACAAGGTTTGAAAGGCCAAAGTTACGCCTTTGTTCATATCGTTTTCATCAAGCTTTTTACCGATATTAAAGATTCTCTCGCTGTTATTTTTGGCATAGGATGTTTGAAATTTCTGCGGATATCCGGATGTTTTTTTAAGATTAATAAGCCTGTCAATAATAGTTTCGTCTCTGCCGAGAATCCCGAAATTTGCATCCGCACAACCGAAAAACTCGATTTTATTTTTGACTGCCCAATCGAATTCTGCGTAAATTCGTTCAATAGGAAACTGCCGTATTTTTGTTTTCAAGCTTCCCCAGTCACAATAGGAACAATTATATGCGCAGCCTCTGTTGGTTTCAAACAGGAACATAAAATCAAGTTCCGGGTAGATGTCAAACAACCGATCGAAATAACCCTCTAAATAAGGAGACGGGTAATCACATCCGTTATAAGCCTTATATTCCGTGTTAATAAACTTGCCGTTTTTTCGAAAGGACAAATTCGGAATGCTTTCCAGATTTAACGTTCCGAGGTATGACAACAGGACCTGTGTAAAAGGTTCTTCACCTTCTCCATGTACTAAAATATCAATAAAATTATAATTTATTAAAAGTTCAGCATCAGGCCCGACATGATGACCGCCGAAGAGAATAATACAGGTTGGATATAATGCTTTAATCCTTTTTGCCAAAGCTTTATTATATTCAAAGTTCCATATATATGTAGAGAAACCGATTAAAAATGGATTATCAGTTTGCTTAACCACCTCATCTATATTCTCTCTCAGAAACTGTATTTTTATTAAATTATAGTTTGCTTGAATGTTTTCATTGTTCCATGCGAAAGCGGCAATGGTACCTGCTGCATATGGCAGGTGAGCGGATTTACCGTATAGATAATTCGGCTGAATTAAATATATGTTTTTCTTTTCCATCAATCAACCTTCTCTGCATAGCTATGATCCTTAATTGAATCCTTACTTGCAAACCTTACTTTTAGCACTGTTTTAATATATTTGAGTTTTGTAAAAAACGAGTTTTGGGAATCACCTTGTTCGCGAACCCGCCAAACCGCAGGAACTTCAACTATTTTGTAGCCTAACCTTAACATTTTCAGGTTCGTTTCCATTCCGATAGAAAAACCGTTTGATTCCCATGTAATTGAAAGTGTTTTATCCACAGGAGCGAACTTGAAGCCATAGGTTAAATCGGTTGCTTTGGTGAAAAATAAAATTTGCAGGAGTTTTTGAAAAATATAATTTAAAAGTTTATAAATTCGACCATAACCGACAAAACCGCCGCCTTTTATCCATCGGGAAGCCAAAATAATCGAATCCGGATTTTCTTTTGCGGCGTTAATCATATCTTTTATTACATATGGATCAGTATCCAAATCCGCTGCTATGTTAACAACATGGCTTCCGGTTACGCGCTGCATAGATTCATGCAAAGCAGGACCCAATCCCTTTCTGCTTTGTGTATACAGCCTTATCGGAACATCACCGGCTGCCATCATCAGATTGTTAATTATGGAAAGACAATCCGTTGTTGTTCGGTCACAAACAACGATAAATATCTCCTCCAAGTCTGCATGGCTGCAAGTGTTTAGAATAATTTCCACGCTTTCTCTTAAGGAATCAGTTTCGTTTATTGTAGGGATAACAACAGAAACAGATGAAAACTTATCCAAATATATTTCCCTTTCTGTAATCAATAAACATTTTTATATCATTAATATAATGAAAATATTTAATTAATTATATCAGTATGCAAGAAAGTTTGCAAGCTAAAAGAGTTGCTATCCTGTATCTTATTCTGTAAAAAAGTGGAAGGTCAAAAAGTTGATAAATAGCATATCAAAATGCAAGCCTCTTATCTTTTGCATTTCAACTTGTGTTTTGGTGGTATATGTTTTATAATTATTATGTAATATATTTATTAAAAGAATTAATCGAGTTGTTGTAAAATATTTTAGGGTAGGTAATGTGACAACAGGAGGGATTTCTTGAAAGTTTTATTAATAAACCCGGCAACAAAAATTATTACAAGAGCTCCAAGCTGTCCTCTTGGCCTTCTATCCATTGCAAGTTATCTAATTGCGAAAGGACATAATGTAAAAATTGTTGACCAAACGGTAAAAACGGAAAACATTGAAAAACATATTAGAAATTATAATCCTGATATTGTAGGAGTATCGGTTATTTCTTCAATGGCAAGCAAGGCAGCTGTTAAAGCATCTAAAATGGCAAAAAAACTCGGCAAACCTGTCGTTTGGGGAGGACAAATAATAAGCGCCGTTCCGGAACTCGGATTCAAAGAAGGCTGTGTTGATTACGTCGTTGTCGGCGAAGGCGAAATCACCTTTTTTGAGCTAATAAACAAAATTGAAACTGGTGGCTTATTGAGCGGAATAGACGGTTTGGCATATCTTGAAAATGGTAAAATGCATATTAACAGACAACGGGATTTTGCAGATTTGTCAGCATTTCCTGTTATTGATTGGTCTTTAGTCGATCCAAAAAAATATTTCCAAAGTTTTTTTGGCTGCAAAAAAATGCTGTATGTATATGCGTCAAAAGGATGCCCGGCTGAATGCACTTTTTGTTTTAATCATAAGTTTCACCGAAGCACGCAAAGAAGACGCCCAATGCAGCATGTTGTTGAAGAAATCGAATATCTTATAAAAAATTGCGGAATCGACAGCGTGAATTTTGCAGATGAGTTTTGGTATCCTGGTAAGGATGGGATGCAAGTGTTTTTCGACTTAATTAATCAAAAAAAGCTGGATTTTGTCTGGGGAATTCAAACAAGGTTGGGTGTGTTTAATAGAAATGATTTGCAGCTGATATATAACGCAGGTTGTCGATGGATCCTTTTTGGGATAGAAAGCGGCTGTAAAGAACGCATAAAGAAAATTAAAAAGGGAATTGATTTGGAAAAAGCAAAAGAAACATTTGAATTCTGCAGAGAAATCGGAATTACAACTCAAAGCGCTTTTATTATCGGGTATCCTGATGAAACTGAAGAAGAATTGAAAGAAACTATCGCTTTGGCAGTCAGTTTAAATGCTAACTTATGTCCATTCACGATTTTATATCTACAACCGGGTTCAGAGTTGTTTGAGCTTGCCGTATCCTGTGGCAGATGTACTCCTCCCGAGGCACTAAAAGAACTGAGCTTACAGTATACTGGCGATAGTCTGAACGTTAATCTTTCGAAAGTGTCCGGAAAAGAATTGAAAGTAATACACTATTATACTCAATGGTCAGCTTTTACCGATAAAAGATCGATTAATTCAAATTCATTCGGAATTGCTAAGAAGATGATATTCGACACCTTTAAAAAAATATTCAGATATGGGATTACCAGTTTTTTTCTCGGAATTTTCGTTTCGATGAAACAATTTTTAACTGTTCTTTGGTACGCAAATGCATACCCGAAAGTTCTTAGAAAGTATGGCCTGTATAAATTTAAAAAGTATCAACATCGCGGGTTTCGTAGTTTTGAGAATTCTTGAGTACTCCACAAAGCCGGCCGGATAATTATCCCCGGGTTTTACACAGACATTATAAAACCGTCATATTTATGTTAATATGACGGTTTTTGCATTAAAGAAACTTCTCAACCGTTTACAATCTATCAGCAGGAGAATATAAACATCTCCTGCTGAATATGATACTGCCTTGAGGATACCTTCAGGTGGAATTTACATTTATATATTTAGTTTTGCTAACCGGTTACACACGCAAGCCAATATTTATTCTTGAATAACAATAAAAGTTATTGTAATTTAACGAATCCGATAAAATACACAACCAGCAATATGAACAAAAGAAAATGTCGCCTAAAAAACGCTACAACTTGTTTTGCAGATTCCGCAACGGTTTTATTTCCGATGTATAAAAAGTACAAAACAAGAAAAAACTGGATAATAACTACCGATGCTCTTCCACGCATAAAATTGGTCGAGAAAAGAAACATCGGCAGCCTTGCGAAAGGAGCCAGAACACAAAGAATATATATAAACTTCTCGGTTTTATCCGTAGCGTTTTTAATTGAGTTTTTCCAAATAACAAAGAAAATAGCAAAAAAAGGTATTAAGTAAATTATTCCGAGAATTTCGGATTTCAGACCTTCCCATCCTGCGGTAACTATATAATTCGAGAAAAAGTTAGTCGGCTTGATAAAGAAATAAGCATTCAATATTTCTCTCATGTTAAACACTGTTAAATTACTTCTGAGATCTGTCTTACTTGCCGCATACGAAAGCAGTTCATCCACATTCTTAAATGAACCTATTCCATGATATAAAAAGAAATAAGCGGAGAAAACCGCCATTGCAACAAAAGACACAACACAAAGCGCGATACTTTCTCTTGACTTTTTATTTCGAGAAATCTCATAAATTAACAATATTACAATTGCTGGCATATAAGTAAAAGCAAATCCCTGGTATGTCGCAAGTCCCATAAAAATCAAAATAGGAACGAACCATTTAACAACCGGCTTGTTTATTGCTATCAAAGCTAGAAATGTAAATATTACCAAAAACCTGTCCAACGATACAATGGGCCCCGGAAAAAGGGCAGCACGCGAATACGGAACCGCAATAAAAAGAATGATGAAAAAGATTGGTATTTCCTTTGCTTTGTCACCAACTTTACGAATAGTCCGGCCAGCTGCAACGGCAAATAAAACAAGCGATGCAACACAAAAAACATCCATAAAAATATTCATAAAGTGCACTGACTTATAATCCGTAAACAAGGACATAACCGAACCGATAAAGAGCCTTGGTGCAAAACCGATTCTGTAATCGAAAATAAGCGTTGTGATATAAACATCATTATGAGCGAGATCCGACCTTTTTGGAATAAACAATAAAAAAAGCAATATAAAAATCGGAAGTTCATACTTCACTTTTTCAAATATTCCGGAATAAATGTTGTTCTTAGAAGGAAAATGATGTTTTCTGTTCAAAATTGTATTTTTTTGTTTCATTTCAACAGTTACAACTCCATTGCAAGATTTCGACATACGCAGATAATATCATATTGTATTTTTATTATAGTGTATTGTTACCGCAATTTCAATGCAACATTTAAAATAACGACAAAGAATTTTTGTGTAACAGCAGACTGCTTTTATAATAAATAATTTCTGGCATATATTCTTAAATACTTATTCTGTAAAGGTGTCCAATAAACTCTTAAAAGGAATTTCAATATACACATAAAATAGATTTCATTTTTGCAATACACTTGACAAATATCTAAAATATATTATAATAAATGAGAACTTTCATAAATGAAAGATATAAAGATATTGTCTAAAAATGTACGTAAAACGCCAAAAAAGTTTTCAAATAAGCACTATAAGTTTTAGCTATACAGGGTATTTTATTTGAAATCCATTTTGAGACTTTACAAGAGCCACTTATTTAAATTACTTTTTATTTTTCGTACCTCACTTTATTGCGGAGTTGATTTTAATGAAAATATTGCTGATAAACGCCAAAGCATCTCATGTTAAACATACAGCCGCAATACCCCTAGGGTTATTGTCAATTGCAAAATATTTAACAGATAATCGGCATATTGTTAAAATTTATGATAGACCTGTTGAAACCATCAGCCTAAAAAAATATTTAGACACCTTCACACCCGATATTGTTGGTATTTCCGCACCCTCGGTTAAAAGGTTTGATGATGCGATTCATATATCAAGAGAATTAAAGGTAAAAAATATTTCTGTTGTTTGGGGCGGACAGATACCGTCTGCTATTCCGGAACTTGTTTTACAAAGCGGCGTGGTAGATTATGTGGTTATCGGGGAAGGTGAAGTAACTTTTCTTGATTTGATAAATTCAATTATTGAAAAAACATCTTTGCGGAGTGTAGATGGATTAGCATTTCTTGAAAACGGCGTGCCAGTTGTCAATAAAGAGAGAGAATTTGCCAAGTTAGCCGAATTCCCGATTCTGGACTTTAGTTTTGTTGACCCTGAAAAATATTTT
>Ga0224522_1000371_pt1 | contig 15600 bp, 15 predicted proteins | sample CFST25metaG_FD_182733 | JGI IMG/M metagenome (GOLD analysis project Ga0224522, IMG submission 182733) | Peat soil microbial communities from Stordalen Mire, Sweden - C.F.S.T25 | ecosystem: Environmental > Terrestrial > Soil > Wetlands > Peat | place: Sweden: Norrbotten County, Stordalen Mire...
CCTTTCTGGTTGTAGAGTTAATCGTTGGAGTGTAATAACAAGATTCAAGATGGATAACTTCATAACACGCTGAAATTTCGTTTAGTAATTCAAGTAATTTTTGAGAATCATCAAGAGGTATTTCTCGTCCTTCAAAAGTACCAACGCAAGCAACGCCGAAATTTTTAGTATCAACATTCGGATGGTGGCCTTCAGAAGAAATTTTAATTGTTCCTATAGTCACGATTGGATGTAAAATATTTACGTAGATGGAACGAAGACTACAAACGGGCACCTCATATTCCTTTATAATACCTTTTTTGTCATATCCTAAAATAACATCATACATCGGAGAATAATATTTATACGCGTTTACTGAGTTGTCTTTCATAAGTAAGTACCAGCCACTTTTGGATATCGTTTTTACGATGTCAATTAGCCTGCTGCCGACAGCTTTTTCTTTGTAAAGTTGTTGAAGTTTAAGTAATTCTGAATTATACAAATCATTAACTTTCTCGACTACTGATTTTAATTCCTCCTGAAAAACTTTTTTTAGCTGTTTAAGAGATTGGACGAGGTCGACTTCCGATTCAAGCAGGATTTCCTTGATTATAACTTTTTCCTGTCTGGTATTAACCATCCTGTCATTAAATTCCTTTAGTTTAATTTCTTTAGTAATAATTTTCTTCATTGAATCATTGAACAATTTGAGATTAGTATTACCTCCAGTTTCGTTCATTCTTTCAAAGAAGCTCTGATTAATGCCGGGTGGATTTAATCTATTTAAACTATTGCCTTCCATATATTTTTTATTTAACTGTTTTAAAATACGAAGGAGGAACACCCAGTACCTCCATAATCAGGTGTTCCCCCTTGTTTGCGAATTTAAATATGAATATCGAATCAGGCTGCAACATTGAATCTTACGAGAGTCAAGTCGCCTTCGAAATTACCATTCTCGATATCAACCGGGCTAAGATTATTATTATCTTTGTCGAGTACATCAAATTTCGACAGACCATTTTCACGAGCTATGGCCTTTAATTTTTCAATTAAGCCAATTTTTTCAAGGCCGGTTATGTCATAAGACTGACCGTTGCATTTGCAATAAGTTTTTGTTTCTGTTAGAGCGGACGAATTTTCAGTGTTCCATACCATGGTGATGGATTCCTTTCTTTTTGTTTTAAATTGGTTAATTAGGATTATAAGTTAATTGGGATTGCTAAAAAATCTTTTATAGCGAATGAATCTCCGCGAGGAAATATGATGGTAGTGTTAAACTGGATGAAGTAGTGTTTTGATTGTAGCCGGGTGGTGGTGTTACGTCTGATTCTTGTAAATCTATAATTGCTTCATCTTCAGAATAGCTATAATCTTCAAAATCGGTTTCTTCATGGTCTTGTTCTCGAATGTTTTCGTGATCGTATATTAATTCTTGAGCTTCTTCCCGGCTGTTGGCGTAAACATATCCGGAAAATTCTCCATGTGCTCTGCATGAATAACTTATTTTTACATAATATTGATTCATATTAATTAAATTAAATTTATTTCACTTAAGAAATAGTCTGGGATTTTTTCGGATGTCTTAGAATCGCCGTCAACTTCAAATGGAGGGTCAACGTCTTCTTCTTCAATTTCCGCTTCTGTTTCTGAGTAATCAAATTCAGTGTTGCCGTCGTTTTCATCATCGTCGTAATCTTCTGAATAGTGACTTCCAAAATCATCCGCCATTTCTTCGGCTTCTTCGAATGAATTGGCGTAAACTGTACAAGAATACGAACCGTAACGCATAAACGAATATGGAATTCGTAAAATATATTTATTCATAATTATTAAATTAAATTAATTTCACTTAGGAAATAGTCCGGGATTAAAGCTTGTACTGGTGTTTGTAGTTCTCGTATATATTCTGGGATTTCATCTTCAGGTACGTTGGATTCTCTTAATTCTATCTCCATATCACTGTAGTAATGTTCTGTATTATCTGTATCAGTATTGATGTATTCAGCATCTTCTATATTATCTACATCATCAGCTCGTTCTTCTGCATCAGTTTGTGATTCAGCGTAGATGTAACCTTTAACTCTTCCGTAGGTCGTGCAGCAAAATGGAATTTCTACATAGTATTTATTCATGATGCTTTAGATTTAATTATTTTTTCAGTGAATACTGTGGTTTCAGTTTTTTGGTCGGATACTTTTTCGGTAAGTTTTTCTCGGAGCAGGTCGTTGACGACTTTCGTCATGGGGCGTTTTTGTTGTTTAGCCTTACGATATATAATTGGTATTAATTCTTCTGATATTTTTGGGGAATACATGCTTTGGACTCCTTTCTGGGGTTAATATGTTAGCTAACAGAGATATTATACCAGAAAGTACTTGATTATGTAATTATAAGATAATTACAATTTGTTGTTTATTATTATAAATAAATTGTTTATTTTATCAATAATAGATATAATTTTCCAATAATAAAAAGATATATTATAATGGATAATTTTAGTATTTACTTCTCATCGCTACATCATATTGATATAATAGAAAATAGAATTATTATCCCAGATAAAACACCTGACGAAATAGATTATAGAGATTATCTTCATGATTTAATTCAGAGTATTTTGAAGGAAGATATAATAAGAAAATATAAAGAAGATAGTGATTCTACAGAGGTTATATCAAACGTAAAAGATAGTATTAAAAACCAATCGAATCAAGAAAAAAATGTTTTAAGAATAGCCCAAAGACTTTTAATAAAAGAACTTAATGCTCAAGAAAAGCATAAACAGATAACTGAAATTCAGAAGGGTAGCTTGATCCAATCTTATTTTAAATATGAAGGTATTAATTATTATGTCATAGTGAAAATAGAACACAGTGCATTTATTGATGAAACTGACTTGCGAAAGCATATTGGTTTACCTTTTAAAAAGAAAATACTAAAAATATGCCTATTTAAACTAAATAATAAAAATGAAATAGAAGATATTATTGTTTCTGACTCAAATGCTTCAATCTCACAATATTGGTGGCAAGATTTCCTAGAACTTTTAAAAGTAAAAACAGATGATTATAATACTGAAATATCTTATGATGCGATTTCAAATCTCATTTCTAGAAAAGTTAAAGATAAATCTCCTCGTGATCATATGCTGTTACATAATAATCTAATCGGATACTATAACACACAAAGTCACTTCAATATTGACAAATTATATGAAACAGTGTTTGGCGACTTTGTTCCATTAGAGCCTTCAATAGATATTGTAAAATTAAAAACCGAAATAATTGATATTTTCCAAAAAAAGAATATTGATACTAAATTTATTATAATAAAAGATAAAATTAGTGCTAGAAAAATACATAAAATATTTCCGGTAAAACACAATATTGAAATCAGTGTAAAAGATTATGATCCAGATATAGAAAGGGATATTATTGCGGTAAAGGATAATGATGGACAAAAATATTTAAAAATAAAAACAGACAATGACGAAACGTATAGAATATTTTCAAATCAGGACAAAAAACAATAAATGGATTTAATAAATATTATTGGTTCTTACTTTTTTGACTCTTATCAGTTGGTAAAATCAAGTGAGGATTTCGAATGTTTTAATTTTGAACTTTCTTCAAATGTTATTAAAGAATTAAATAAAGAAGAATTAAACGGTTTAATGGCGTTTATCCGTAGTAGAGATTCGTATAAATTAAGTATTAGTACATATGGTTTACAAGATTCTTCTATTAATCATAATACAAAGGATTTAACGGAATTTTTTGTTGGATTAGATAAAATTAAATTCGTTTGCGAAACTGACAATAAAATATTTTTATATTTCACCTTGATTAAAAATTATAATGTTAACGAAAAAAAGATATTATCTATATATTCATCAAATACATTTATTAATTCATTAAAACAAAAGGATATTACTGCGTTATTATTTACAATTAGCAAGGCTATGCTGGGAATAAACAGTTTATTTATTGAAAACATTGAAGGCGGTAATTTTGAATTATTTACTGGCACAATATTGGCAATAAACAAATCCGAAATTAAAAATGATATAAATAGAAAGGATTTATTAAATAAAAGGAATCAAGAATGCAATTTCTTAAATGCTAGTGAGCTTTTTGTTTTACCAGATGATTTCAATCTTGCTGACAAAATTTCTGATAAGTTTTTGAATGATTTATTTAATAAGTTATTAAACGTTGTTTCATTATTTTTTATTGCTAATATTTCGGAATTGAAAGAAGATAGAATTATAATATCAATAGAAGGATTTAAAAAACACTTATTTGATTTAAAAATAAGTGACTTATGCGATGATGGAAAAGATTTCTATAATATTTACAAATGGATTTATAACGAAGGAAATATTAGTGATAAAATTAAATTAGCCCGTAGCATTATCTCAATTAATATTGATTCGAATTTTAATTTAAATAAAGGAACTCTTGATTCTATTAAATCTAATTTTAATATATATTTAAAAGAAAACGTAAAACAATATATTGAAGTTAAAAATAAAATATCTGAATTTATTTATGATTTATCTCAAAAAGCAACGAATATTGTAGATGATTTAACACAGCAATTAAGGAGCAATGTGATTGGCTTTTTAACTTTTTTTATTACAATTATTATTTTCAATTCTATTTCGGCAAATAAATTTGAAAATATATTTACGAAAGATATTACAACTATTTCATATTCGTTATTAATCATATCCTTTATTTATTTAGTAGTTTCCTTATTTTTAGTAAGGCAACAAGTAAATAGATTGAAAGTACAATATAATTCAGTAAAAGAAAGATATAACGATTTATTAGATCCTAATGATATAGAAAGAATATTTAATAATGATGAAAATTTAAATAAAGATTTAAGTTATATTTTTAATAAATCAAGCATCATTTTATGTTTTTGGATTATATTATTAATTATTCTTGGATCTGCAATTTATTATTTGCATAAATAGATAACTAAATATTAGATTATTTTTTTCTTACCGTCAGTATTATATTTATGAATAATGTTTTAGAAAATTTGCAAATATTATTAATAAAAAGCAAACGATGTTAAACCTGTTAATATTTCTTGGTATCGAACGGCAGAAGACAAAAATACAGATATCTATTTTAATGAACATGAATTTATCTATATTAAATCTATGGTAATGGATAACTATAATGGAGATATTTATATTCTAAAGGATCTGATTGGTCTACGGTTTACAATATTTCTTAGTGAACATGGTTTAGGAAATACAAATGAATTAAAAAAACCGGAGAGAAAATATTATAATAATGAAGAAAAATACATTAAACTATTATTTCTAAGAGATTCCAAAAGTTTAGTTGAACTAAGAATAGCATTTCAACAAAATCTTAACTTACAAAAAAATCAGTTTTTAATTGTTTAATTATTCTTACAGCAATTATAAAAATAATTTATCTCATATTTATATATTCATATGAATGTGAATTAGTCAAGCAAAAGATAAATACAGGAAGATAGAAATGAGAGAATATACACGTTGGGCATTACAAGAACTTGTTGGTGGATTTGAATTCGAACACATCGCATCAGATTGTATGTTCTCGATTGGTTATAAGCTGATCGAGGTACGGGGTGGTGCTCAAGATGGTGGTGCTGATGCTGTTATTCGAAAACAAGGAAAAAATAAATATGGCGAGGAAGTACGTTTTGCATATTCTACTCAAAAGAACTGGCGATCAAAACTTACCCAAGATTTTGAAAAGCTTGGAGAAAATATTCAGATTAACACTTTTATATTTTGCACTTCCCAAGAAATCTCTGGAGCAAATAAAGAGCAGCTGGCCATTAAATTTAGGCAAATGTTCGGAGTAAATCTTTTAATTTATGATATTTCTCAATTTGTTGTTTGGCTTGATAATACAGATTGGGGTAATTTATTAAAAAAAAAATATGGTTTACTTAGTACTTTAGATTTATCGTCCCGTGTCGATTTTGAAGAATGTCTACGATTTCATACAACATTTAATATAAATTCTGTTAGAAATTTAGTTAGAAAGTATTGCAATCAAGTTCTTACAGAAATAAAATATACAGTTTGGCTTAATGATTTTTTGATGAGAATGGTAAAATTATTATCAGATAGTAACTCAAAAGATAACTTGTGTTTGAAGAAAAAAATTACTGAACTAATTGTACCAGCCGAAACTTATTTACTTATTGGTGAAGCAGGAATGGGCAAGACAACAGCATTGGAATTCCTAACAGCATACTGTTCACAATTGTCATCTGAATTGGAATTATTGTTTCCAGTTTATATTAATTTATCAGAGATTGGTACACATAATCTTTTCGATTTAATTAAAAATGAAATAAAAATACGACTTCCTCAAGTCTCTTATGAAGACATCACAGCTCTTTTAAAAAATACTCGTGTTGTGTTATTACTTGATGCTTTGAACGAGATTGAAGATCGATATTTTACAGAATTTCATACAGATCTTAGGCATCTTCGTAAACTTATACCATTAGCTAATATCATTCTAACATCTCGTTCTTCATTACAAATATTGCAGACTCAATTAGAAATTGCAGAACTCATAGAACTCAATGATGAACAATTATTTCAATTAATGAATAGAAAAAGCGAGAGTAAACAAAATTCTATCGATTTGAAAACATTTAAAGCAAACACAAAGAACTTGCTAAGAAATCCATTTTATGCATCTATTTTAAGTAAAACTTTGTACCAAGAACAATCACAGGACTCTGTTAAACTTCTCTCATACTTTGTTTCAATTCGTATTAAAGAAATTACCCGCTATGGTATATCAGGCGAATCTGCATTATTGTTTCTTGAGCGATTGGGTTATACTTGTGTTCTACTTAGAAAAACATTATTCGATTTTAAATTCATTTTAAAAATTCTTGAACGAATTTCCGACCAACATCATATCATTAATGTATTTGGCAGAGATTTGCAAGGTCTAACAACAATTGGTATACTTAAGGAACTTAGAAATTCTTTTACTTTCTCACATCAAATTCTTCAACAATTCTTCGCAGCGAAATTCCTGTATCGGCAATATAAATCAGGAAAAGATATAATACAAATTCTTGAACAGACATATCTTTCTGGACAGGGAGCTTATTATTTGGAAAATTTAGTTTGGGAAGAAGTAGCACCGATGCTATGCGATCTCGTAGATGATCCTGATAGTTTAATTCTTTTAATGTTAGATAGATTAAAACATCTTTCTGCAATATGTATAGGCGAGTCTACACACCGAAGTGAGGAAATAGTTAAAACAGCGATAAATCGTTTCTCTAATCCTTTAAGTAATGATAATATCTTTTGTCTCGGAGCTACAAAATCAATATTAGCTTTAGAGCCGCTTCTGATGGCATTTCGAGTCAAAGAACGTAAAAACTATGGATGTTTTGCTGCATATTGCCATACATCATACGAATGTAGTTATTCTGCTTTACATAACTTACCAAGATTAACAGTTGAGAAAGCAATGAAAAAAATGTTGAAGGACAAAGATAAAGAAATCAGTTCTAGAGCTAAATATTTTCTGTCCTCTTTCTATAAAACTAATTTGATAGAAAAAGAATTAACAAACGAATATAATTTAAAGAACGAAAAAGAGGAAATTGACATCTTACAATGCAAAGTTGAAATTGAAAAAGGCTGTAATAACGAGAATTATTCTGAGCTTATAAATAAGATTGAAAAAATAGGAACTCATCAAGCGGAAGATATATTAATAGATTTTTTATCTAATTCAGACAGGGATATACGTCGCTTAGCTGCCTTAAGTCTAGGTAATTTAGGATGTCAAAAGGCAGTTAGAAAAATAGTAAATATTTTTAATTGGCTTGTAGATGAACCAAGCGGAGGATTTTATGGTGCAGGAAAGGGTATAACAAAATATAATAGAGGATCAACGTGGTATAGGTGTGATTTACTTATTGCTCTAGATAAGATTGGAACATCAAGAGTTGCAAATGCACTCGTGGATTTATTATCTTCTTATAATTCAATAAATGATTATTGGTTGAAAGATTTATTTTTTCATATTATTACAAAATATGGTGATACTTTCACTTTATACGAACTTAGTAAATGTAAATATCCAAAGTCAGCGCAAAAGTACATTGATAAAATTACTGAACGTATTAAATTTCTATTATCTTTATAATATTGCATTTTATGTAAAAATATAATTTTTATACCCTTTTGTATTCATTAACTAAAATTTTTTACTTTGTTACCCTCCCATTCTCAAATTTCAAATCCTTTTTAAAACCAAAATTCTTATCTTTAACTTGAATATCCAAAGAAATCCGATGGTTTTTGAATAAAGGATGTTCTTTAATGATTTCGGTCAAATCATTAGCCAGTATTTCTGATTCTTTCTTAGAGTCTACAGGCTTTTTAATCTCCGATACAACATTTGTCGGCAACGCATTTATTTTCCTATAAAGTACCGGTCTGAAATCAGCTTTCTCGTCGTTCATAATTTCTGACAAAGACTTTTTACTGTCAAAATCTAATAAATCAGTTAAAGAAATCTTAGCATTGTTACGGTTAAGAAAATCGACGAATGAAAGTAAATGATTCAATTTCCACTCGAATTTATCGTCCATCATATATTTTAGACTCGAATGCGGAATGTTCGCTTCAACTGCTATTCTATATGGAGTGATACCCCATCTTTCTTTTAAATACTTGAATATCTTTTTTATTCTTCTGAGTAATTTGTCGTTGTTTAACATAATGGTAAGAGTTTTAAGTTTCACTAAGATAATAATAATTAAGGAAATAATCTAAATAAATAAATGATAGTAATGAAATTTGATTACTGTGACTATTTGGCTTTCTTGTAAATTATTCTTATAAACTGGGGGTCAATTTGTGGACTGAACAATTTGGCGATCCTTTCTTTTTTAAAGTTGGAAAAGAGGTGTGGTCTTTTCTGAAAATATTATGCCATGAAAATTTTAAATTTGATATTTCATTTTACCTTTTACCCGAATAATCCTTAAAATAAATTACACTTGATTATTACATCTATTAGAATTAACATTGATTAAACAAAAGAATTCAAGCGGGAGATTTTGTAGATACAAAACGAATGTTGATGATAAAATAAGAATATCTATTTCTTCCTTCCAAAGCTCGTCCTGATATGATTTAGGCAGGGATTGGGAAGGAGGTTTAATAAATAATTTTAAACTTGTTACATGTAAAAAATGGGGAATGGAAATTTCAAATAGGATTAAATATAAAACATTATGAAAAAGTTAATTTACACATTAGTAATTTTAGTTTTTGCAAGTTTAGTAAGTTCGGTAAGTGCTCAATGGGTGCAATTCTCCAGTGGAATGGGCAATAAAGATGTGCAATCATTAGCATATAGCGGGACTAAAATCTTTGCGGGAACTTACTACAATGGTGTATATTTATCAACAAATAATGGTACAAACTGGACTCAAACGCCCTTAAATAATCGTGACATAAGAGCTTTAGCAATAATAGGGAATAATGTCGTTGCCGGAACAATGAATAATGGTATTTATTACTCAACAAATAACGGCACAAGCTGGGCGCAATCTAATTTAATTACTGATGATGTCTGGACATTGGCAGTAAGCGGAAATAATGTTTTCGCGGGTACTGATCATACGGGTGTGTATATATCTACAAATAACGGTTCAAGCTGGTTACAAACCTCCATGACCAATATTACTGTTAATTCTCTTTTTATCAACGGGAATAATATTTTAGCTGCAGCCGGTGTCGGAGGCTGGGGAGTATTTCTTTCAGTTAATAACGGAAATAGCTGGTCTCTAATTGGTGATCTGAATGTCGGTACCTATGCAGTATCATCAAGCGGAAATTATATCTATGCGGGAACTGCTGATCCTTCTGGAATGTATTCATCCTCAAATTATGGAATAAACTGGACCCAAACTACATATGATATTCAGAATGTTGTTACAATAGCTGTAAGCAATAATAATGTTTTCATAGGATCTCAAGGTTATGGCATTGATGTATCCAATGATAATGGAACAAACTGGATATATAGAAGCGAAGGCATTGGCAGTGCTTACATTTACACTTTATGTATTATAAATAATTATGTATACGCAGGAACTGGAAATGGATTATACAGAAGACCTCTAAGCGAGCTTATAGGTATTAATCAAATTTCAACCGAAATCCCGCAACAATTTTCTCTTTCCCAAAATTATCCGAACCCATTTAATCCGACTACGAATATTAGATATCAGGTTCAAAAAGCAGGGACGGTTAAAATATCTGTTTTCGATATTCTCGGAAAAGAAATTGAGACACTTGTAAACGAAAAGCAATCCGCAGGAACTTACGAAGTAACTTTCAATGCATCGCAATATCCAAGCGGAGTTTATTTTTATAGATTGACAACGGAAGGCTTTAGCAAGACGAAAAAGATGATTTTGATAAAATAAGAATTCACCCTTATTTAATTTTTTAAAGCCGGGAGTTTTTCTTCCGGCTTTTTTTTTACAATGCAGAAATTACTAACCGGGTTATTTACCATTCGCCTCACATCGATGGAAGAGATTGATAAGATTAGTGAAGACCTTATTTAATATTTTATCTCCTCTAAAAATTTAAATGTATTAAGTGAGTTTCAAGTGAGTCTTATATTTTAGATGGTTCGAATGTTGTTTTGAATCCGACAGATTTCGGTGCATCTAACTATGTGTAGTTGAAGTATAAATATCTAGCGTATATTCATCGCCAATTGCTAAAGTAAATTTTAAATAAACTCTTTTTATGTGTTGTCAGCAAAGTAAAAACATTTACAAATATTATATTACAGACAGTTTATTTAATCAGTTAAACACTGTTGATAAAAAATATTTTTGCAAATTCAGTCTGCAGTCGTCGGGTCAATGATAGTTGAAACTTTTGCAATATTATTTGCCGGAAAACTTCCTTGTTTGGCATGTTCACGAATCATATCTTCATTTGGTGCAATATAGACACAATATATTTTATCCGTTGTAACATAGCTTTGAACCCACTGGATTTGCGGTCCCATCTTATTTAAAACCCCGCAAGAAGTTTGTGAAATAACTTTTAATTGTTCAGCAGTTAATTTACCTGCATTTGGAATTTCCCTTTCAATTAAGTATTTTGGCATTTTATTTTTATTATTTTTTAAAATTATCCTACTCATATGGCTTTTCGGTTACGCCCCATTTTTTGAAATGGTTTACGGTTTCCACTTTTTGTCCGTAATCAAACAAAATATTTCTAAATTTATCAAAGTCAAATTGATATTAGAATTCCAACTATTCAGTTGACCATTACTAACAGCACTAAACTTTAAAAAATTCCTATAAGTTAATAATTTTATTATTTAGGACTAAACGTTAATTGATAACCTAAATACACCTGAAATAAAGTAGAACCCTGCAGATATCTTTCTGTAGAAAAATGAATGGATAGTACCGTTTTAGAATCTAATGAACCAAAAAGATTGATTTATTAAGAGATAGAATTCACACTTATTTAACTTTAGAAAGCCGGTAATTTTTTTCTTCCCGCTTTTTTTATTTCTAAAAAACAAACCCCCAACCGGGTCCCGCACCATTCGCTTTAAACCGATGAAAGAGATTGATAAAATTTGGCAGTGAGGCAAGAGTGATGCAGGTTCAAAAAGACTTGGAAAACAGAACAAAAATATAAACTAAGCAGGAATATGCGGAACTTATAATTTAGCGTAATATTACTGTTAAACGATTTTTATTCCTGATCTTATTATTTCTTTTATAAATAGATTAGAAGAGTCAAAATCTTTCGGGTTATATGGAAAAGGCGAAATATCGGAATTATAAGATAAAGTAATTTTTCTTATTTTTTCTTTATCAAAAAATCTTATACCTTCAAAAGAATCAGAAACTAAAAGAATATCAATATCGCTCCAATCATTGAATGTTCCTTTTGCATAGGACCCAAATAAATAAGCGGTTTTAATTGGGAAATTATTACTTTCCAATAATTTTATATATCCTTTTAAATTCTGAATAATATTATCTATTTTAGTTCTTTCTTTATCCATTCATAAGTTCCCTTAATTTTTTGGAAATTAGTTTTTGAAACTAAATACTAATTTCTTTAATATAAAATAAACATACTTAATAAAATATTCAACAATTAATTAGTATTAAAAATCATTAAAATAAAGTTGGTTGTCCGTGAGTACAGCCCCTGAAAAGTTTTGATTAAAGCTTGTTTTAGCAGTGAGCGTCAGTTGCTGTAACTTATGCTTAAGCTCGTGACGAAAGAGTTAAGCTAGATTGAAAAAAGCTCTGAAAACAAATCAAAAATAAAGCCTGCAACAGTCCGGGAAACTGGGGCAAATTAAGTTATTAGTGAGTTAACTATGATTTTTATTTAAATAACTTTAAAATTCACCCGTAATCACCTACCGCGCCAGTTTACATGACTGGTAAATAAAAATCATCTCTCATATTATTAAAATAATTTATTAGTATACTTTTTCTTATATTGCTATTATTAACGAAATAAGCTAAATTCATTTTGCTTAAACACTAATTATTTATAATATATGGTAAAAAAGAACTATTTAAACGCTATTTCAACTGAACTTGTGATTGAAAGATTAAAATATGAAAATCCATGGTGGGTCAGTGGTCACATTGAAGAAGAATTAAATTCTATGAAAAGAAGATTATATTTTTCTCTTTTTTCTCCTTTGGTAGAGGAGACCGATGTTAAGCGAGCACTTGTTCTTATGGGACCAAGACGTGTAGGTAAAACCGTAATGATGCATCATGCTATTCAAGATTTACTTGACAAAGGTATAAAACCTAATAAAATATGTTTCATAAATATTGAAAATCCAATATACAATAACATTTCACTTTCGAATTTATTTGATTTTGCAAGAAACGCTACAAATGACACAGATGCGCAAGGTTGGTATATATTTTTTGATGAGATTCAGTATTTAAAAGACTGGGAAGTTCATCTCAAAATTTTAGTTGATGATTATCCAAAGTCAAAATTCATCGTTTCAGGTTCAGCAGCGGCTGCACTTAAAATGAAAAGTAATGAAAGTGGAGCCGGTAGATTTACGGATTTTAAATTACCACCTTTAACTTTTAATGAGTTCATTGATCTTAAGGATTTTAATAATTTAATGATACCATCAGAAATGGAATGGGGGAAAAATAAAGTAAAATTTTTTTCTACTACGCACATTACAGAACTCAATAAATTATTTGTTGATTATATTAATTTTGGCGGATATCCAGAAGTTATATTTTCCGAAAAAATTCAATCGAACCCCGGAAGGTATATAAGAAGCGACATCGTAGATAAGGTACTTCTTCGCGATTTACCCAGTCTATATGGAATTCAGGATGTGCAAGAATTAAATTCGTTATTCACTACACTTGCATATCATACCGGAAATGAAGTTTCCTTGGAATCCTTGAATAATTCCTCACATGTTGATAAGTATTTAATTAAAAAATATCTAATCTACTTGGAAGCTGCATTTTTAATTAAAATTGTAAAAAGATTAGATGAGGCAGGTAAAAAGTTTAAAAGAGAAAATTTTTATAAAGTTTTTTTAACAAATCCTTCTTTAAGAAGTGCTTTGTTTGCACCAATCAGTGCTACCGATGATATGATGGGAAATATGGTTGAAACAGCTGTTTATTCTCAATGGTTACACCGGGAATCCTTTGTCCCCTATTATTCAAGATGGTCAAATGGAGAAGTCGATATAGTCGGTTTAGATGATAAGAAATTGAAACCTGTTTGGGCCGTCGAAATAAAATGGACTAACAGATTTTTTGAAAAACCAAGTGAACTGAAAAGTTTAATTTCATTTTGCAAAAAAAATAAATTAACTTCTGCATTAATTACTACCATTGATAAAGAAGGTAAACATGAAATAGATGGTATTACTCTTTATTTTATCCCTGCTTCTGTTTATACCTATGTTGTTGGAAATAATACATTGGGCGTAAATGCTAATACGAATTAATAAGTGGATAACTGATATTGCTATTTTAAAAATGTAATCTTGGATTTCAAATTGAATAAATGTTGTAAACTTATTAAACGATTTTTATTCCAGAACTTATTATTTCTTTTATAAATAGATTAGAAGAGTAAAAATCTTTTGAGTTATATGGAAATGGCGAAATATCGGAATTGTAAGCTAAAGTAATTTTTCTGATTTTTTCTTTATCAAAATATTTTATTCCTTCAAATGCATCCGAAACTAACAGCGCCTCGGTATACTAAACTGCAATTAAAGCAATTAATCTATTGCTTTTTTAATTGATTTTTAGATTAATAATATTTATGTTAAATAGAAGTTGAACTTCTAATTAACATAAAATGGTAAAAAGAATAATTTCTAACAGACTTTTAGCTTTATCAAAGAAAACACCTATTCTAACAATTACGGGACCTAGGCAATCTGGTAAAACCACTCTTGCAAAGACTGTATTCCCAAATTACCGTTATATAAGTCTTGAAAATCCTGACAATCTTGATTTTGCACTCTCAGATCCGAAAGGATTCCTGAATACTTACGGCCAGAAGATAATTATAGATGAAGCCCAATATGCACCAAAGCTTTTTTCCTATATTCAAACTATAGTAGATGAAAAGAATGAAAATGGTTTGTATGTACTAACAGGATCACAAAATTTTCTACTGCACGCCAAAATTTCTCAAAGTTTAGCCGGTAGAGTGATTATTTTTAATTTATTACCCTTTAGTTATGATGAATTAAAAAATACAAAATATAATATTGAAAATTTATCGGAATTAATTGTTAAAGGATTTTATCCCAGGATATATGATTCGGGGCTCAATTCTTCTGATTGGTACCAATCTTATATTCAAACATATTTAGAAAGAGATGTACGCCAAATATTAAATGTTGGTGATATTAACGCATTCAGAAATTTTCTTCGCGTTTGTGCAGGTAGATGTGGACAAGTATTAAATCTGAGCAGTATTGGAAATGATTTAGGAATTTCTTACCAAACAGTTAAAAAATGGTTATCTGTCTTAGAACAAAGTTACATAGTGTATTTGCTTCAACCTTATTTTGAGAATTTTAACAAGAGAATAATAAAATCTCCAAAATTATATTTTTATGATACAGGTCTTGTTTGTTCTCTGCTTGGAATTAGTTCTCCTGAATCCTACGAATTGCATTACCTTAAAGGCAATATATTTGAGTCTTATGTTATTTCAGAATTATTAAAAAGTAAATTCAATTCCGGAAGCAGTAAAGAATTATTTTACTGGAAGGATTTAAACGGTAATGAAATCGATTGTATTGTATCGAGCGGTACTGAAATAAAAGCAATAGGAATAAAATCTTCTTCAACAATAAAATCTGATTTTTTTAAGACTCTTTATCTTTGGAATAAACTTAATCCCAAAAAGAATAATAACTTGAATTTAATATTTGGAGGTAATGAAGTACAAAAAAGAGAATCAATAAAAGTTGTTGGCTGGAATAATTGTTCTGATGTATTTTAATGTTAAAATTATAT
>Ga0224522_1000373_pt1 | contig 15523 bp, 14 predicted proteins | sample CFST25metaG_FD_182733 | JGI IMG/M metagenome (GOLD analysis project Ga0224522, IMG submission 182733) | Peat soil microbial communities from Stordalen Mire, Sweden - C.F.S.T25 | ecosystem: Environmental > Terrestrial > Soil > Wetlands > Peat | place: Sweden: Norrbotten County, Stordalen Mire...
TCATAGGAGACTGCCCGTTTTAAATGGGAGGAAGGTGGGGATGACGTCAAATCAGCATGGTTCTTACACCTTGGGCGACACACATAATACAATGGGAAGGAACAGAGGGACGCCAAGCCGTAAGGCGGAGCAAATCCCTTAAAACTTCCCCCAGTTCAGATTGAGGGCTGCAACTCGCCCTCATGAAGCCGGAATCGCTAGTAATCGCGCATCAGCCATGACGCGGTGAATACGTTCTCGGGTCTTGTACTCACCGCCCGTCACGCCAAGGGAGCTGACAATACCCAAAGACCCTTTTAGGGTTTAAGGTAAGGTTGGTGACAGGGGCGAAGTCGTAACAAGGCATCCGTAGCGGAAGCTGTGGATGGATCACCTCCTTTCTAGGGAGTAAAAGTTTTTCGGTGAGCGAAAAACGTTAGTCGACTGTCTTTCAAGTCTCGCAAGAGAAACTAAAAGGGAGATGAATTGACGCTTGCTAGCAGCAAAAAAATAGAATCCAAAGAATCAAAGAACTCCGTTCAACGCGGGGTTTTTTGTTTTTTGGAAATGTTTTGTATAAAAAAAGAGCTCGGATAACGTGTGTTAGCCGAGCTCATTGTTTATATAATACCAATTTTTTCTTTCGTGATTTTTAGTTTGGCAGTCGCTTGTTTTTGCAACTTTTTGCTACCATCCTTTAATATATTAAGAACAATTTTATTATTTATTTTATACCATTTTTTTTGGAAGTCTGTTAAAAACGATTTAACAATTTCTGCTAAATCCTTTTTAAAATCTCCATACCCCTTGCCTTTATATTCTTTTTCTAAAATTTTAATATCCTTATCAGTAAGCAAAGAATAAATCGTTAATAAGTTGGAAACGCCTGGCTTATTTTCTTTGTCATATTTAATTTCATTTCCAGAATCAGTGGTCGCGCGCATGATTTTTTTGTAAGCTTTTTCCGGCTCGTCTAAAAGATAAAGACAATCATTTTCACTAGTTCCGCTTTTGCTCATTTTTTTCAGAGGATTATCTAAACCCATAATTCTCGCCCCAGCTTTTAAAGTTTTTGCTTCGGGAATTTTAAAAGTTTGTCCAAAATTATGGTTGAATCTTTTGGCTAAATCGCGAGTTAATTCAACATGTTGAATTTGATCTTCGCCAACCGGAACTAAATCAGCATCGTATAATAAAATATCGGCGGCCATTAAAACCGGATAATCAAAAAGCCCGACGCTTATGTTTTTTTGTCCCGCCCGGTATTGATTATAAGAATGTGTTATAAGTTCTATTAAAACATCTCTTATTTCCTTTGGGATATTTAAAGAATTACTACGTCTAAGAGCTTCTCGCGCAATGCGTTCTTCTGGATCTTTCGTATCTGTAATTAGTTTGTCAAATTCTTCGCTTATCCTTTCTTTATATCTTTGCTCGGCTTCTTTTATATAATTTTCATCTGACATTTTGCTCGCGATTTTTTCTAAAAGCTCAAAATCCGTTGCTTTTTCTTTGTACTGGGTCATGTTTTCTAAATCGCTCATCCGCGCAGTTGTACAATTTAAAATCCAGCCTAATTCCGTATGCTCTTTAATATCTGATTGCCGAAAGATAGTTGTTTTTTTCGGATCAAGTCCAGCCGCTAAATAGGTTTTAACAATATCCATAGTTCTCTTTGTTAAAAGCTTAGGATCTTGAGTAACAGTAATGGCATGATAATCGACCACGCAAAAAAGGCAATTATATTCAGTTTGCATCTTGACCCATTGTGAAATTGCCCCTAAGTAATTGCCGAGATGTAATTCGCCTGACGGTTTAATTCCAGAAAAAATTGTTTTTTTAGTTGAGTTTTTCATATGCCTTAAGCATAGAGTAAAAACAGCTCAAAATCAAGTATTATTATTTTTTATCTTTGACTTTTTACTTTTTTTTACCTATAATCTATATATAAATTTTAATTTTTAATTAATAAAAAATATGCCATTAATACCAACTGTTATTGAAAAGTCTGGCCAATATGAGCGCGCTTATGATATTTATTCCCGTCTTTTAAAAGACAGAATTATATTTTTAGGCGAATCGATTGACGATCATGTCGCTAATATTATTGTGGCTCAGCTTTTATTTTTAGATGCTGAGGGCAGTGATAAAGATATTAAATTTTATATTAATTCGGGCGGAGGTTCGGTTACGGCTGGTTTAGCGATTTATGACACGATGCAATATATAAAAAGTCCGGTGTCCACTATTTGCGTGGGCATGGCCGCTTCCATGGCTGCTTTTCTTCTTGCTTCGGGCGCGCCAGGAAAACGTTTTGCTCTGCCTAATAGTGAAATAATGATCCATCAAATTTTGGGTGGCGCTGAAGGCCAGGCTTCGGATATTAAAATTAGAGCTGAAAGAATTTTAAAAATGAAAGATCAATTAAATGCGCTTCTAGCTAAGCATACTGGCCAGGATATTAAAACAATTAATCGCGATACTGATCGGGATAATTTTATGACGGCCGAAGAAGCGAAGAAATATGGTTTAATTGATAAAGTTATTAAAAAGTAAACCTCTCTGTCATTCCGAGGATCCCGCTTAAGCGGGAGACGAGGAATCTAATTAGTAAGAAGTTTAAATAAGCTTCTGAAGTTTGAGACGTTAAAAGATTTTAAAATACTAAATGCTTTTTAGATCCCTCTACCGCCGAGGCGGTATCGGGATGACAGAGCTATTTATATGATGCCAATTTTTAATGATGCTAATTTTGAGCAAGAAGTCGTTGAGGCTTCAAAAATAAAACCAGTCATTGTTGATTTTTTTGCTCCCTGGTGCGGAACTTGTAAAATGATGGAGCCAATTATTGAAGAAATAGCGGAAGAAAATAAAGAACAAGTTTTAGTAGTAAAAGTTAATGCCGAAGAGTCGCCAATCGCTAGTGAAAAATATAACGTTATGAGCTTGCCGGTAATTGCTTTGTTTAAAAATGGCCAATTAGAAAAATCTATCAATGGCATTCAATCTAAAGAGTCAATTTTAGACATGCTAAAATAAAATTATTATTTTAGAATAAAAAAAATCGGTTTCAAGCCGGTTTTTTTATTGTTTAAATTTAAATTTTAGTTTATTAACAAAGCCGCACCAATTGCGCCAGCATCATTGCCTAATTTTGTTTTTAATAGTTTTATTTTTTTCAAAGAAGCATTTGGCATTCTTTCTTCTAAAGTTTTTTTCAAAGTTGGCAAAAATAATTCAGAAGATTCCATCACTCCGCCACCAAAAATAATTGCTTCCGGATCAACGACGAACATAATATTGGCGCAAGCTAAACCAAGTAATTTACCAACCTCTTCGTAAGCCATAATAGCTAATTGATCGCCACGGAAAGCTTCAATCGCCATGTTTAAAGGGTTGTTTTGGGTTAATTTTTGGTAAGATTGCTCTAGTGTCGAGCTTGAGGAAAAATCAATTATCATTCGACTCGGTTCTGATAACCCGCGCTCGCCATAATAAATATCGCCATTGTGCCACCAAGCACCGCCAATACTCGTACCTAGAGTTATGCCGTAAATATTTTTATGATTAGCGCCTGCGCCTAAAATAGCTTCCGCGCGAAGGAAACATTCCGCATCATTATCCATTTTGGAAGGCAATGATAAGCGCTGACTGATTATTTCTGATAATTTTATTCCTGAAAGCAAAGGAATGTTGGGAGCATCAATAATTAAATTTTCCGCCGTATTAACTATGCCAGCTACGCCTAAGCCAATTCCTGATATCTTTACTTTATTCTCTTGAGCTTTTTTCATGAGTGGTTCAACTAGCGCAAGAGCCATAATTATTAAATGCTCTAAAGAATCTTTAGGTGTGGCCAAAGAATAATCCATTATAGTCTTTTTTCCATCAAAAAGAATGGCTTTCATGTTTGTGCCACCGATATCAATACCAATCGAATATTTTTTATCTTTTTTGAAAGACATAAAATTAATTATTAGGCGTGATTATATTTTTACTATATAATTCTTTAGCTTTATTCCAATAGACAGGATTATTTTTAGTTGTTTTTTCCCAATACCACCATTCTGCTCCCCAAAGATAAAATTCTTGAAAGCCAGCTTTTTGTCCAAAACTTAAAATATTTTCAAATTTTTGGGGATCGAAAGTTCGACTCATTTCTTTTTGGCTTAATTCAGTATAAGAAACCGGACCCCAAGGTTCGGCTTGCATCTCAATAACAATCCATTTTTTAGGATGAGCGAAAAGACTGACAATATTTTTTTTGAAATGAAAGAATCCTGGAGTGATGGGATAAGAAATATAACTTTTTAAAACCTGAGAATAGGTATGAAGATATAGACTCGTGCCGAAAATATCTGCTCTCTTGGCGGCTGGAACCCAGATTGATAATTCTCCAGAGTCAGTGACTACTATTTGTCTGGAATCTAAACTTTTAACTAAAGCAATTTCTTGGTCTAAAAATTTAGGATCAATTTTTGGACAATCACCAAAAGCAGATAAGAAAGGTTCGTTTTCAATTTGCCAAGCGGCTATCGTTTTATTTCCTTTATATCTTTCGATTGTGGTTTTAATATAATTTAAAATCGCTGAATTTTTTTTATCACTTTCTGTTCCATATGCCCAGGCTGGAATATGACATTCTGGCCAGCGTGGCAAGCGATAACCAACGGCTAAAATTATTTTGGCATTATTTTTTTCCGCTTCGTTTATTTGCCAATCTAAATCTGTGTAATCAAAAGAGTCTTGCCCGTCTTTTTGAATGATATCCCAATAAGCTGGGATACGTAATTTTTTTACTCCTAAATCGGTTAAAATTGCCTCATAAGAATCCTTCCATTTATCGCCAAAAAGAATCTCAGCTTGTTCTTGTGAGAAAGTCGCTCCGTAAGAAAGCTCAGCGGTCTTATAGTTTTTTCCTCGGCTTAAAATAAAAGCTAAAAAGAAAACAACAACCAGAATAATTAGAATTTTTTTAAGAAGTTTAAAAGAAGAAAACATGAAATAAAGCTTATTTAGTAGTACTAGTAATGCCTGAAGCCTCTCCTATTTTGTTGAAAATAAAGTTACTTATTCCCCAGGCAGCAATTATTATAATTAAACCGATAACAGCGGTCATTATATGTCTTCTAGCATCTTCGGCAATTTCTTCATTTCCACCGGCAGTCATATATCTGAAGCCAGAGTAGATAATAATAATGGTAAAAATTATCCCTAAAAAGGTTAGAACAATATTGATTACTTTAGTGACAATCGTTCTTGGATCAGCCGGTGCGCCACCAGAAGCTCCAAAAGCGGTTCCTATTTCTCCATTGCTAAAACCTTCTTGTTGGATACCGCCACCGACAGTTATGGCTTGAGCGGAGGCAGGTGTAGGAAAATTAATAAGTAAACAAGGCGTTAAAACAGCTAAAGAAAGAACAAAAAAAAATGATTTTTTTCATATTTTTTTAGAGATTGATTATTGTGTTATAATGAGTATACTATCCTTATTATATCTTATCTAAACTTCAAATACCAGAACCCGAATAAATTCTATGCATATTGCTACTAAGGTCGCTTACAATACGATTATTCAAGCCATCAGCAAAATTCTGTCGACTATTTTAGGGCTGATTGCCGTGGCCTTAATTACTCGTTATTTAGGACAAAACGGTTTTGGAGAATACACGACGATTGTTACTTTTTTATCATTTTTTGGAATTATGGCTGATTTGGGGTTAACGTTAGTTACCATTCAAATGATTAGCCATCCCGGAGTTGATCAGAAAAAAGTTCTTAATAACTTGTTTAGTTTGCGTTTTTTCTCGGCTTTTATTTTTTTGGGTTTGGCAATTCCAATCGCCTTCTTCTTTCCATATGGAGAAGCGATAAAAAATGGCATAGTGATTCTTAGTTTGTCTTTTTTCTTTATTGCTTTAAATCAGATTTTAATTGGTTTTTTTCAGAAAAGTTTGCGCATGGATAAAGCGGCGATTGCGGAAATTTTTGGTCGAATAATTTTAGTGACTGGAACAATTTTGGCAATTTCTCATAACTTCGGCCTTTCTGGGATTATGTGGTCGGTTGTGGCTGGTTCGGTCGCTAATTTTTTTATCCTCCTTTTCCTGTCGCTTAAATTTTTTCGCTTAAAATTTGAATTTGATTTTTCTCTTTGGCGAAAAATTTTAACTAGATCATGGCCATTAGCTGTCACGATTGTTTTTAATCTACTATATTTAAAAACTGATACTTTATTTTTGTCGCTTATCAAGAGTCAGAGCGAAGTTGGTTTGTATGGTGCGGCTTATAAAGTAATTGAAGTTTTAACTATGTTTCCTTTTATGTTTGCGGGAGTTGTTTTGCCGATTTTAACAACTGATTGGTTTGAAAAAAAGACTGAGCATTTTAATAAGGTTTTGCAAAAATCTTTTGATTTAATGATAATTTTAGCTTTGCCTTTGATTGTCGGCACTCAATTTTTAGCTAAACCAATTATGGCTATAGTGGCGGGACAAGATTTTCTCGCCTCCGGAGAAATTTTAAAAATATTAATCGTGGCCGCTGGTTTAGTTTTTATAAGTTGTTTACTTTCTCACGCCGTAGTGGCCGCTGGCAAACAAAAAGAAATAATTTGGTCATATTTTTTTACCGCTATTACTTCGGTAATCGGTTACTTTATTTTCATTCCAAAATTTTCTTATTTTGGCGCCGCTTGGGTGACGATTTATAGTGAAGCGACGATTACCGCCTTTATGTTTTTCTACGCTTCAAAATTTGTTAGCTTTAAACCAAAGTTAAAGATAATTTTAAAAGCCTTTTTAGCTTCGTTAGTAATGGCTCTAGCTCTATTTTTAATTCCCGCTAAGTTTTTGACAGCTTGGTGGAGCTTAAGCCTAGTTATTATTAGTGTTTCAGCCCTTTATTTTATTGTTACTTATTTATTTAAGGGGCTAACAAAAGACGATTTGCTTCGTTTGTTAAATAAAAAACCAGAATAAATAAAAATTTAAAATCATGTTTAATATTTTAGTAATTAATTCTTTAAATAATAAGAATAAACCATTGGTTAATTTGTTTAAATCTTTAGAGCAATCAGCGAAGATTTTTTTCTGGTCAGATGACCAATATTTTTTAAATAAACTTGGTCCGAGTGCGATTAAGAAAAATTTTGGGCCAGATTCGCCCATTCTTTTTTATGTTGCCTGGCCAGTTTTATTGATTTATTATTTCTTCCAACTTTTTTCTCTTAAGCTTAATTCTAATATTTCAGCAATCATTTGTGTTAGTGAAAAAGAAAAAAATATTTTTACGCCATTAGCTAGTTTTCTAAAAATTAAAGTTATCTGGTTAGAAGTTCTGACTGGAAAAAAAATAACTAAAAATTGGCTGTTAAAATTTTTTTCTAAACAAGCAAAAATTGTTGTTTTTACTTCAGCGCAAATTTCCGAATTTGAAAGTAAAGGTTTTAATAAAGAAAATTTAATTAATATTTTTCCAGGAGTAGATTTAGATTCGGCTATTAAGCAAGAAAATATTTTTTCTCCATTAGCTATGGCCGAAAAACCGTATCGGTTAGTTAAAAATTTTGCGATTGGCTCCTTGGTTAATCCTGAGGATAATAGTCAATTAGAAGTTCTCTTGCGCGCTGTCCAAAATTGCTGTAATGTCATACCGAACATTCAACTTATAGTAATCGGTCGCATGGCGGATCGTCATAACTCTAATTGGTTAGTTAAAAAGATGGGATTAGAAGGCCGGGTTTGGTTCGTGGGTGAGCAAGAAGAAGTGGCGAAATGGTTTGATGGACTCGATTTATATGTTTCGGCTTCAATTCAACCAAATTTATATGATTTAGAAACTATGATTTTGGCTATGTCGCGAGCCGTGCCAGTCATATCTTTTTCAAATTTCTTAGTCGCTGATTTTTTAATCGCCGATGAAACTGGTTTCTTATCGATTGAAACCGCCGATGATTTATCAGGAAAAATAATTGCCATTGAACCTGATAAAAGATTGTTAAAAAAAGTTGGTGAGAATGGCCAAGAATTAATAAAAAATTATTTTTCTAGAGAAAAGCAAGTTGAAAGATTAGTAAAGATAGTAAATTAATCATTATGAAATATTTAATAAAAAAAGAGCAGGCTGGTATTCGCTTGGATAAATTTTTAGTTGAAAAATTAAAAATTAAAACTCGCGGCGAAATTCAAAAATTAATTGAGGCTAATTTAGTTTTGATTAATGATACTAAAAAAAGCAATCACTATGCTTTAAAAGAAGGCGAGACCGTGGAGGTTAAAAGAGTTGTTAAGAAAAAAGCTGAAAAATTTGATGAAGATTATTTTAAAAAAATAGAAGTAATTTCTGAAACCAATGATTATTTAGTTTTAAATAAGCCAGCCGGTTTAATTGTTCATGGCGCTCCGTATATTAAAGAGCCGACTTTAGCTGATTGGCTTTTAAAAAAATATCCGCGCGTTAAAAATGTTGGTGAAGATCGTTCTCGTCCCGGAATCATGCATCGCCTTGATAAAGAAGCGAGCGGACTTTTGGTAATTGCTAAAACCAACGAGATGTTTTTCAATTTGAAAAAACAATTTCAAGATCGGAAAGTAGAAAAAAAATATGAAGCCTTGGTTTATGGAAATGTTTCTAAAGAAGGCGATAAAATAGATTTTAGAATCAAGCGCGCTACGGCTGGTTTCCGTCAGGCCGCTGTACCCGATGATTATGTTGACGAGGCTGGCGATTTGCGTGAAGCTTATACCGAATTTAAAGTTAAAAAAAGATTTGTTAACTATACATTATTAGATGTAAAAATTAAAAGCGGGCGCAAACATCAGATTCGGGTTCATTTTTATGCCTATGGCCATGCTTTAGTGGGTGATAATATTTATAGCACAAGAACGACTAAAAGCTTGAATAAAAAATTGAAGCTCGGCCGGATATTTTTAGTATCCACTAAGCTTTCATTTGTTGATTTGGCTGGTAAAAAGCAAACGTTTAGTGTCCCGCTTCCTGATGAATTAAAGAATTTTTTGAAAACTTTGACCTAGCTTTTAAATTATTTTAGATTATTAAAATAATTTTATGGAGAAATATAATTATAAAAAAATAATTTCTGAAGTAAAACGAATTGTCAAAGAGGCTAATGATTCACCTCAAAATAAATTCGGGTCTTCTGTCTGGGAATATCATTTAGAGTCGGTCGCAAAATACGCCTTAATTTTAGGTAAAAAATTAGGAGCTGATTTAGAAGTTGTTGAATTGGCTTCTTATCTTCATGACTATTCTTCTTTAGTAAATATAAAAAACGCCAAAGAACATCATCTTCATAGTGCCAGAATGGCTGAAGAAATTTTAAAATTAACTACTTTTCCGAAAGAGAAAATAGAAAAAGTAAAAGCTTGTATTTTGGCTCATCGAGGCAGTGTTAAAATGCCCAAAAAAACTTTGGAAGAAAAAATTGTTGCCTCGGCGGATGCGATGGCGCATTTTAATTATATCCCTGACATGTTCTTCTTGGTTTATGGGATTAATAAATTCAAAACTAAAGAAGGAGCGTTTTGGTTGAAGGCCAAACTAGGCCGAAGCTGGAAGAAAATTCTTCTGCCCCTCGGTCGAGAATTGATTACTGATAAGCGGAAAGTATTTTTAGAAATTTTAAATCAAGTTTTAGAAAAATAAAATTCTTTCTGTCATCCCGAACGTAGAGAGGGATCTAAACTGTAAGAAGCGTTTAAAATCATTCATCATTAAAAACGTGAGAAGCTTTTATTTAACTTCTTACTGTTTAGATTCTTCGCCTTTGGCTCAGAATGACAGAGAGTATGGATGATAAGATTGCTAGTGGTATAATAGAGACATAATTATACAAGACAATTTATGAAAAAAGGGCTTTTAATTTTCGGAATAATTATTTTAGCTATTCTTTTTGGCTTAGCGCTTGTTAAGGGCTTGTCTGGCGAAGACGATTGGCTTTGCCAAAACGGGCAATGGGTTAAGCATGGGAAACCATCTTCCTCGGCTCCGACTACCGGCTGTGGAATCGCTAAAAAATTAGTTAAGCCAGAAATAAAAATAGATGCGCCAAGTATTGATGAAAAAATCTCTAGCCCATTTAATATTTCCGGCGAAGCCATCGGCAATTGGTATTTTGAAGCTTCTTTCCCGATTCAATTAGTTGATGAATCTGGAAAAATTTTAGTGCAAACAAATGGTCAAGCGAACGGCGATTGGATGACCACTGATTTTGTGCCGTTCACTTCACAATTAATTTTTAATCCTGGCGAAGCTAAGTCTGGAAAAATAATTTTCAAGAATGATAATCCATCTGGCAATTCAGAGTCGCAAAAAATTTACGAACTGTCTGTAACGTTTTGATTGCGTAAAAAAATAGTGCTATAATTAAAACATGAAAAATAGAGGAGGGATTTTTCTGATGTTTTTATTCTCGATTTTGTTGTCGGGATTTTTTTGTCCCCAAAAAGTTTTAGCGGAAACTAATGTTGTGATAAATGAAATTGCCTGGATGGGTAATTCCAATAATGCTAATGCCGAATGGTTGGAATTAAAAAATTTAAGTAGCGCTGATATTGATTTAACCGGCTGGACCTTGAATGCCGTTGATGGTCAGCCGAAAATAACTTTAAGTGGAAAAATTACAGCGAGCGGATATTATTTATTAGAGCGGACAAGCGACGATAGTGTTTCGGATATTACCGCCGATTTAATCTATACTGGCGCCTTAGGCAACACTGGCGAAGCTTTAGAGCTTAAAGATAACAATGGAAGTTTAGTTGATAAGATTGATAATAGCGCTGGTTGGCTAGGCGGTGATAATACTACTAAACAAACTCTGTCTAGAAAATCAGATAATTCATGGTGCTCAAGCGCTAATCCTGGCGGAACGCCAAAAGCGGAAAATGATTGTGCTGAAATTAACGCTCCAGTTGATGATAATCAAGAAGCGACGAGCACTGCTTCTGATGAAGAAACCGCAACTAGTACTGAAGAGCAAGATAATAATAGCTCTTCAGCGCAAGCAGACACTTCTTCAAAATCAAAACCAGCCGAAAATATTTCTATTACAGAAATTTATCCTAATCCCAAAGGCGATGATCGGGCCGGAGAATTTATTGAGTTATATAATGATTCAACGCAAGACGTTGATTTGACTGGCTGGAGAATTGAAGTTAAAAACGGAAAAACATTTATTTTCGGAAATTTTTTAAATCAAACTAAAATTTTAAAGAGCCATGAATATTATCTTTTGTATCGATCGCAAAGCAATATTGTTTTAGATAACAATGGCGGAGAAATAAGATTATATAAACCAAAAGGCACGCGCGCTATTCAGCTTCTAAAGTATGATTTAGCCCCAGAAGGCGCTAGTTATGCAGATACTGAAAATATTTCTTTAGTTCCTTCTGAATTAACTAAAAAATATTTTTCTAATCGTTTATCTATTGATCGCTGGTCTTGGAGTTTATTGATTACGCCAGGTAAAGCCAATGAAATTAATCCGCCTAATCGTCCGCCAATTCCAGTTTTTTCTTTTTCGGAAAACACAACTGTTGGCTTGCCGGTTTTTTTTGATGCCTCTGATTCAGTTGATGAAGACGGTGACAACTTAAACTTTAATTGGGATTTTGGTGATGGATTTAAATCGTCCAGCGAAACTCCTGACCATATTTTTTTAAAAGCTAATGCTTATCAAGTAAAATTAATAGTTAGTGATGGCCTTCATGAATCGCTTTTAGAAAAAACAGTAAAAGTTCCAACTGATTTTAAAATAGACGCTGTTGCTAAAAAATCTGAAGAAAAAATTATTACTCAAAAAACAACTGCCGTAGCTTCGCCTGGAACTTTAGAAAAAATTTTGCAAAGCGAGAATACAAATTATCAGGAAACATCTTTGTTGGATTTTGATAATTTAGCCGTGGGGACTTTAATTAAAGTTTCGGGGACAGTTATTGTTGAGCCAGAAGTTTTTGGAACGCAATATTTTTATATTATGTCGCCAGAAGCGCCCGCCTTAAAGATTTATAATTTTAAAAAAGCTTTTCCACTCATTAATGTTGGAGATTTAATTGAAGCTAATGGCGAGGTAGCTCAAAATAGCCAAGGTAAATATTTAAAAACTGATATTTCTGACGATGTTAAAATTATTGGTCAAGGCGAATTACCAGAAGCCGAAAAACTTGAAAAATTAACCGAAGATAGTTTTAACAAATTTGCCGTTGTTTCTGGTGTTGTTGGCAAAAAAGAAACTACTAGATTTAGTCTTGCAACTTCGGCCGGCGAAGTCTTGGTTTATATTAAAAGTGCTACTAAAATAAAACTAACAACCATTAAGGAAGGCGAAAAAGTGACTGTAACTGGCTTGATCGGCAAAATAGTTGATGGTTTAGCCTTAATGCCAAGAAATCAGGATGATTTAGTCGTCGTTAGCCCGGTTATTGATCAAACAACTCAAAAAACAGAAAATATTACGGCCACAGCGACTAATTGGGTTTTGCCAGAACGTAAAGATTCTTCTAAAACATTTTTTTATATTTTGATTTTGAGTCTTTTTTTGATAATTATTTTAATATTAGCCATTTTTAAGTATAAAAAATCTAAAAAACCATAGAAACTTGAAATAAATCATAGAATATTATATAGTAATTTTGCGATTTAACTAACTATTTCATGAAAAATATTGAAACGATGGAAGGGGCAATGAGAATGGAAGCTGATAAAGAGGATGAAACAGCGTTAGAAACTTTCGGCATACATAAACTTGAAGAATCATTGGGCGGTCTAGAACAGGCTGTTCAAGGAATAGTTATTGGCGAAGACAAAACAGCTGAACTCTATAATATTATTAAAGAGTTTACGACTAGAAAGGCGGATGGAAAAATTCTATCAGCAATTATTCCTTGGTTGCAATCGAAAATTTTATCGATTGCCAATCAAATTGATGAGAATTTTTCCCTTGATTATCAAAAAGAGGCTAAAAAAGCCTTGGAAAAATTGATAATAGAGTTAGAATAATTTCTCAGTAAAAAAATCGCTCGGCCAAGCAAAGGCCGAGTTTTTTTTATAGTTTTTTTATGGTATTATATAGAATAAGGAGATTTTATAATCATTAGCTTTTTATATGTCAAAACGAAAAAAGAAAGAACTCATGGACTATATTGAATTGCCGGAAATAAAAATTAGCCCAGAAACAAAAAGAGGTATTTTAATAATAATTGTTTTAATTTTAGCGGCCTTAAGTCTTTTGGGCCTTTTTGATTTAGCCGGCGCTTTCGGACAATATTTAGCTAAAGGCGAAATGCTTTTATTTGGTTGGGGAAAATGGTTTTTTCCGTTAGCACTTTTCGCCTGGGGATTCTTTTTATATAAAGAGGAGAAAAAAACAATTTTTAGAACCACTAGTGTTATTGGCGTATTTTTAGGTTTAATTTCTTTAGAAACAATATTCCATTTTTTAATTCCACAAAGTGAATGGCAGACAACGATTGAATTAGGGAGCGGTGGCGGATATATCGGTTTTTTTCTGGCCTCTGGGTTTATTAAAGCGATTGGTTTTTGGGGAGGATTAGTAGTTTTGCTTGCGCTATTAATAATTTCAGTTTTGCTTATTTTTAATACTTCCTTAAGAAAGGTGGCCGGAGATGAAAGTATTTTTGTTAAAATAATGTCGCCATTTAAAAATTTCTTCCAAGCTTTATTTAAAGAAAAAGAAGGTGATGAAGATGAAGCTTCTTTTGCAGAAAATGCTGAGTCCGAGGAAGAAATAGTCTTTACTAAAAAAAGTATTGCCGAAGAAGATAATCGTGAAACAAATAAGGAAGTTCGGAAAGAAACTGGAGCAGTTTTATTTGAACCAACCAAGGGAAAAAAGAAAAAAGAAGATGACGCTTGGATATCTAGCAAAGTAAAAATAGATTTGCCGCTAACTTTATTGGATGAAAATAATAGCAAGGCTCAGGCCGGTGATACTCGGGGGAATGGTTTAATTATTCAAAGGACTTTGGAAAATTTTGGTATTCCAGTCGAGATGGCTGAAACAAAGGTTGGCCCAACTGTCACTCAATATTCTTTTAAGCCAGCTGATGGGGTTAAATTATCTAGAATTACAACCTTAAGCAATGATTTAGCTTTATCGCTAGCGGCTCATCCGATTAGAATTGAGGCGCCAATTCCAGGCCAAGCTCTAGTAGGCATTGAAGTTCCTAATAAAACAAAAGCGACTGTTGGTCTAAAAAGTATTTTAGAAGATAAAGCTTTTAGTGAACGCAAAACAAATTTAACCATTGCTTTAGGAAGAGATGTTTCTGGCGCGCCTTGGTTTTATGACATTACAAGGATGCCTCATCTTTTAGTGGCAGGAGCGACTAATTCTGGGAAATCAGTTTGTTTAAATTCGATTATTGTTTCTTTGCTTTTTCAAAATAATCCCGAAGACTTAAGATTTATCATGGTTGATCCTAAAAGAGTAGAGCTAACCGTTTATGATGGCATTCCTCATCTTATGACACCAGTGATTACTAATGTTCAAAAAACAATTAATGCTTTGCGCTGGTGTATGAATGAGATGGATCGTCGTTTTGATGTTTTACAGAATTTTAAAAAGCGAAATATTCAATCCTATAACGCAACAGCTAAAGAAAAGATGCCATATATTGTTTTTGTAGTCGATGAATTAGCTGATTTAATGGTAGCGGCCGGTCGAGATATTGAAGGAGCAGTAATTCGTCTAACTCAAATGGCGCGTGCCGTTGGCATCCACTTAGTTTTAGCGACTCAGCGTCCTTCCGTCGATGTTATTACCGGTTTAATTAAAGCGAATATTCCGGCGCGTATTGCTTTTTCTGTCGCCTCGGCAGTTGATTCCAAAACAATTTTGGATGGCATGGGGGCGGAAAAATTATTAGGCAAGGGCGATATGCTTTTTACTACCCCGGAAATATCTAAACCAAAAAGAATCCAAGGCGCTTTTGTTTCTGATAATGAAATAAAAAGAATTGTAGATTATATAAAAGAAAAATCTGGTGATTTTGAATATGTTACTGGTGTCACTGAAATACAAAAAGTTAAAGGTATTGCTGGTGTCGGTCTAGACGGAAGTGCTGATGAGCCGGGCGACGAATTATTAGAAGCAGCACAGAGAGAAATTGTTGAAGCTAATAAAGCGTCGGCAACTTTTTTGCAAAGAAAACTCTCAGTTGGCTATGCTCGTGCGGCTAAGATTTTAGATATCTTAGAAGAGATGGGAATTGTTGGTCCGTCTAACGGTGCTAAGGGTCGAGAAGTTTTGATATCAAAAGATGAATATTATTCTCGAGAAACTATGCCGACAGCTGGCGTGCCGACGCACAATAGAAACGAAGTTGAAGCGCCAGAAGAATATCTTGGCGGGAATAGCTTAGGCGAAGCGCCAGAAGATGATTTGCTTGTTTTAACCGAAGAGGAAATTCCCGAAGAAATAGCGGTTAAGAGCGAAGAAGAGAAAATTCCTGAGGAGGTTGTTGTTGAAGAAAAACCAGCTGAAGAAGACGAAAATAGCACCGAA
>Ga0224522_1000375_pt1 | contig 15515 bp, 11 predicted proteins | sample CFST25metaG_FD_182733 | JGI IMG/M metagenome (GOLD analysis project Ga0224522, IMG submission 182733) | Peat soil microbial communities from Stordalen Mire, Sweden - C.F.S.T25 | ecosystem: Environmental > Terrestrial > Soil > Wetlands > Peat | place: Sweden: Norrbotten County, Stordalen Mire...
AAATAGTTACTTTTAAAAATAGGATGAATTAAATAAAAATAAACTTTAAGAAACAAAGCTATTTGAGCTGTTAATATTATAATAAAACTTATATAAAGTGATTAAAAGTGCTTTTGATTGCTATCAAGTTGTTTTGTTAAAAATTCGAGTAATAATTACTTATATCGGTAGAAAAGAAGAAATGAGCGTCAATTTGAATAAATATAGCCATTTGCGCTTTCATTTTCAAAATAAAGCATTAATAACTTGATTAATACTTTTTATGACATTTATCAAGTGATTTTTCAGCAAGAACGAACAAATTGTGATGAATGCTTTCTATGCCTTCCGAAGTCTGGTATTTTTTCAGCTCCACCATGATTTCAGCCTTTAATTTTTCGCGTATTGATGCCGAAGTGTGAGCCAGAAAATTTTCAAAGGCGCTTGTTTCGATTTATATAGTGATTTCTACACTTATACCGGTGGGATCTACAAGCATGTAGCAGGTACTGTTCCAGGCATCCATTGCGTGGCAATTGTGGGCTACGACGACAATACAGGCTGCTGGATCTGCAAAAATAGTTGGGGCACAGGTTGGGGTGAGCAGGGCTTCTTTCGAATTGCTTACGGTCAGTGTAATATCGAAAGCATGGGCAATTTTGGAGTAAATGGAATCGCAACAATACCAGGGACCATAACAGGAACAGTTTTTGGTAAAAAATCACAAAAACCAATCGAAAATGCAACTGTGAGAGTTGGATACACTTCAATAAATACAGATATTAATGGCAATTACAAACTTCTCGGTTTCATCCCATTATTATCAGTATTGTTGGAAATTACAGCAGACGCTGATGGATATATTGGTAGTACAGAATCTGCAACAGTAAGTACCACTGAAACAATAACAGTGAATTTCTATCTAACGATAGAGCCACCTGAACAGCCAATTTGCCCTTCTAAAAAATATCCAATGTAAAATGTATAGTGGGAAGCAAAAATATACTCCTGTATGGAAATCCCGACGGATATTCATTGAATGCTGATAAAATTGCCAGTCATAGGTCACAATGTGTTAAATATAGAGGATTTCAATAAACCTCTGATTTTGACAGGTTATTTATATCTCATTTATATGCATAGAACAAAATTTAGGGGTTCATCAAAATCCTCTATGAATCAAAAAAGAGACAATAGTACATGCAGTGTAAAATACCTGTCTTTTTCCTGAAGATCAGTAAAGGAAAAAATAACCACATGTTCAATCCTGTAGATAATAAAGAGTACTTGGTAAACCATATTGGATATAGGATACTTGAACAGTGCGATGGTGCACATACGATAGATGAGATCTCAGGCATTATGGAAAGGGATTTTGAAAAAGCTAATACCGAAGCCTTTGCTTATACAGCTACATTTCTCGAAAAAATGCACATAGCTGGAATTATAGCATTGAGAAACAAAAAAATTGATTATAAGAAGAATTTTGCTCCTCCATTGATGGTATTCTGGGATATTACAGGTGAATGCAACCTACGCTGTGCTCACTGTTATCATCTCAATGGACAACTTCATGAAAACGAACTGTCAAATGAGGAAATTAAATGTGTACTCGAGGAAATGTTGGCCTTTGGTGTAGAAAATGTCGCCTTCAGTAGAGGTGAACCATTTTTAAGGAAAAATTTTCTTGAGATCGCCAGTTATACCAGAAGTCTTGGTTTCAAATCTGTAAATATAGCTACTAATGGTACTCTCATTGATCGTGAAATTGCAAGACAATTTAAATTAAAAAATTTTAATGTTCAGGTAAGTATCGATGGTGACGTTGCAGAAATACATGACTCAATAAGAGGTGTGCAGGGCGCATTCAACCAAGCTATATATGGCATAAAGCTACTTCAAGAAGAAGGTAATGATGTATCTGTTTGTACCACAGTTACTAAGCTAAATGTGGATAGGATATCCAACATAAAACAGTTTATCCAAAATCTGGGTATAAAAAATTACCGTGTGCAGGATCTCATGCCTATTGGACGTGGGAAAAAAAACTTAAAAGAACTAAGACTTTCACCAAGAAGACTGAAGGATCTTGTAGAGTATCTCGAAAGTAAGAAAATACCACTTTCTAGCTACAGTTTCACCCTCCAACCTCCTCCAACAGAACCCGTGAATTATTGTAAATCAGGAACTTGTAGCGCTGTAACTTATAGTTGCTCTATAACCCCGGAAGGAAAGGTAGTTCCATGCACTCATTTATGGGGCATGAACGGCGAAAGCTTGCGAAAACACACGTTTCAGTGGATCTGGGAAAACTCGATGATTTTGAATTATTTTAGAGACATTATTTTAAATGATATTAAAGGGGTCTACCTAGACTGTAAATGGCTTTCACTCTGTCACGGAGGGTGTAAAGCTGAAAACTATGCAAATGGAGATATATTTGATTCCAACTTTATTTGTTGGATTGCAGATGAAATGAGGCAGACACTTCTATAAAATATCCGTTGTATGGATACCTATTCCATAATCTAGTTCTTTGATTCCCAAATAAATATATTATGAGTGGAAAATTTGTTGATCATAGGATAGATTCTGAAGTTTGGGTTTATGGATTTACTCTGGAATCAATGCACTAGTGTTATGAAAATTAAATTAAACAACATAATATTTGGATAGTTTCAGCAGTGTATCATAAAGTCCTGTAAATTTTGAATGAAGTTTGGACCCTTTGCCTTTACCACAAAAACAGAGTCCAGAGTCAATGAGTAGGCTTACAAAATTGATTTTTTAATGCATAGTTTTTGTAGCAAAATCTCTGAATTTCCTAAGTTCCATCCAAAATAAAAAATATTGCTGTACTATTTATTATATACGTTTATTCACAGTACTTCTTAAAAATACAATTATTTGTCTTTATTAACATTTATTCATATAATAAAAATAATCTTATAGGACATCGAAAATAAATTCTGTTGTTTCCCAATTAATTCACTACCACTCCGTTATTTCAAAAACAGACGCCCATTCACTATGTTGAACTTCGTCTTCCAAAAAGTTAAAATTAAGGAGTTAATGGCTCTATGGCGTTAGTGGTTATAGCAACAGTAACAGCTGCAGCAACTAGCAAGATCAAAGAACACTTTTCTAGTCGTAAAAACAAAGACCAGAGTAAAAAGATGTAGATTTTCCATACCTTTCCATAATTTTAATTTTGAAGCTTAAGCACTTGAAATGGTGTATATATGTATCGCAAAAAGAGTTTTTCAGGCTAACATTAGTCCTAGTGTCGGCCTTTCTTATGAAAAACAGGCCAATACTGACAACTGAAACTGAAATAAGAGAACATTTGCTTGTGATGCACTTGAAAAACTATGTACAAGAAAAGTTGGGGGGTAAGTTTTTAAGTTCCGAAAAAATATGTGCTGGTGTTAAGAACTTTTATGGAAAAAAACTAACGTCTACCTACGATTTTCCAAATGGTTATACAATTTGCTTATATTAGTTAAATATCTCTATTTAGAAACAAGACTTCCGTATAATATAAATTATAGGACTATTAATAATTATACAGTGTAAATTAACATAAAACAATGGGATAATTAATTAAGATATTTTATATATGCCTATGTTTGCTTAAATATCGCGTGTGAATGATTATTTGGCGGAATAATATTCTCACAGAGTGTCTATCGATGGAAAATATAAAAAATCTATCAAATTAAGCAAAATCTGGAGGGGGAAACAAATATAGTGAACAAAAACGTTCCCGAATAAAAAAGACAATTAATATTTTTATATCTATATTTTTTATAGTAACTTTAACCGCAGTTTCAGCAAGTGCTTCAGCAAGCACATGTTCTCATCAGGTATGTTCTCTTCAGTCGGTCAAAAACTCAAATTCGGTTGATAACAATATTCCTGTAAATTCGAATTCGGTAAATGATGAAAATTTTCCAAAAGTTTATCCGTGATAATTATGTAGAGCTTGACGACATCCGTGTTCCTCGTGTAATACGAGCAGCTAAAATCCGGTTAATTACAGAAACTCTGATAATGGATTTTGATTCTTAACAGTTGGATTTGAACGGTTGGTTCGGCAGCTATAAGGCCGATTTGATTCTACAAAAAATATTTGAAACAAGAATTTTTTTATCATTTTTCAGATTTTTGATTGATTGCAGTTAATTGCTAGTGAAATTACTTGTAAATCTTGTCGATTCCAGAAGATGATAACAAGTCTCTTTTTTCAATATCCATTTTGAAATCATTGGATGTATTAATGCATCGTTTATATCAAAATCCAAGTATTTATGAAGGATCTGGACAAAAAATAACCTCATAAATTCCTAAAATTCCCAAAAATGCATAGATTTTATTACAAAAACTGTGCATCAATTGAAACAATAAATCCTTTTTGTTGTGAAAAAAATGATATTGAGTCATTCAGATTTTACAGATCTGTCGATATACTTATACTATTTTAGTGCAATGTTATAAATAGTGGCATTGCAGTATCAAACATTATAATTTTTTCAGTCCATTAACTTTAAGAGAAGTGATATTCAGCTATATATTTATGGGAGTATGATTTTCGCAGGATTGATGGTGTGAACATAACACAACAAATAATCGACCCTTAAAGAGTGGGAAACTAGGGATGGAAACTAATTTAATCAAGGAAAATATCAATGAAGAAAGAAGAACATTTATGGATGCATTTACAAAAAAAGACACATTTTTTGCAAAGGGTATTGCTTTATGCCTATTGTTAATACACCATTTATTCTATGAAGGCAACGCTGTTCATTCTTTTTATGAAATATCAATATTAGGCCACCAGATTTTTACGGAAATTGGAACATATTCGAAAGTATGTGTGGCTATCTTTGTAATATTAAGCGGTTATGGCCTAAACGAGAGCGTTAGGTTAAATCCTATCAATATACAAAAATTTTATCTAAAACACATTTCGAAAATATATATAAACTATTGGTTTATCTGGATAATATTTGTTCCAATAGGAGTATTATTTTTTAATAGGAATTTCAATTATGTCTATACATCATATGTCAGTCTCAAGTTGTTATTTAATTTACTAGGTTTTCAGCAATATTTTGGTTATTATGGATATAATCCGACATGGTGGTTTATAAGTGCTATCTTAGCACTATATGCAATATTTCCATTTTTACGAACTTTAGTTGTCAAGTACAAACATTATTTTTTATTAATTTCCTTTTTTTTGATGTTTGGAGAACTTTATCTGTCACCGATATTTAATCCTTATGCAGTAATAAAAGATTTGATATTCCCTTTTGTTTTTGGAATATACATTTCAGAAAACAAAATATTTTATAAAATAGAGAGTTTCAAGAAAAATTCAATCTCTAATAAATATTATTTATTTTTATATATATTAATTTTAACAACACTTGCTATTCAAAGAAATTATGGATCATTAATTACCGGTTTAAAAGTAGATGCATTCTTTGGATTTACAATAATATTAATTGGAAAAGATTTTTTATCAAAAATTAATTATTTGAAAGAATATATCATAACTATTGGAGAACATTCATTTAATATATTTTTATTTCACACTTTTATTTACTATTTTTATTTTACTAGTATTATCTATTCGTTTAGATACCCACCAGTAATTTTTTTAGTATTGCTCATAGTATGTCTAATTATTTCATTTATATTGGAAAAAATTAAATATGTCGTGAAAATAAATAAAATATATGAAAAGGCGGATAGCATTAATTTTAAAAGTACGATAATTATTGATTGAAAAGCATTTTGATAAACATTCGAGTTCAACAAGTTACTTATATAAATTTTATCAGTAACTAGCCAAGACTCGGGGGTTATCAAAATTAGCTGAAATTAATTAAACAAGATCATTATCAATAATCAAATCCAACCAGAAACCCCTCAGATATGTTTTTAAGATTCTTACTCCCGCTTTGACAGTGTACCAAGGCTCTCTAAAATTTAATTGACTCTGCATTCTTTTTCTTAACCACATAAAATATAATTTATCTTTACTACGGATGCATAGGTTTTATAGCAAAAACTGTGCATTTATGGTGACTTGATCTATTCATACTTGTATGGTTATTAAAATAATTAATTCCGGTTTTCCAAAAAGAGAGGGGGAAAATACCTACAAGCTTGAGATGTAAAATTAAGTACAATAAACAATGTGATTTAATGCTATTGATTTTTCAGTTCAACTGCGTAAGCTCTACTGCTAACAAATTAGATTTCTTTGATATATGGCTTAATTACTCTTCTGTATGCGCTACAGAAATCGCAAATGCTTTCCCACATTCTGTGCACACAAGATCTTTCTGAGGCACAGAACATGTGTTAGTTGCTTCACAGTACGGGCATTCACATTTCCATTATGAAGGATACCAAACGGTTTCTTTCATAATCTCAACTCCTGCTTGGTGCAAGAGGTGCTATTTGAACACAGAACTCCTACAAGACCAGATTCTAAATCTGATGTATTTGGACTGGCTGTGCTACTATCGCTCACGATTTGTACTTTAGCTAATTTAATGCAATTATGTGAAACGATGCACATAGAATGCATATTTTCAAAAGTGATTCCCAGAGAGTTTACTCCCTGGTAAAACTGAATTTTTTGGCGAACTTTATTCTTCGGCAAATGCTGCACGTAGTTTTCCATCCTCTTCCTTGGACAGGTTGGTAGCGATGATTTCAAACTTGGATTGTTTCATAGCTTCTATTACTCTATCCTCAACGGCATCGCTAGTCATCAGAAAAAGAGCTGAAGTTCCTTCAGTCACTTTACTACGGATTGATTTTATGAAATCTTCATCGATTCCGATATGGTTCATTGAACCAACTAGCGCACCTAACGCAGCCCCGGCGACTAGACCAACTAAAGGAATAAAGAAGAGAATACCAAATAGTAGACCCCAAAAAGCGCCGGTCAGTGCACCTATGCGAGTTAAATGGGTCAAATGCCTTATTTTTGGTTTATTTTTTCCTGCAGGCCAGGTGACTATAGCTGCATCGTGTAGTTTTATCATTTGTTGCTTACTTAAATCTTCAATTACTTCAAGTTCATTTTCTGCACCATCAACGGTGTCAAACTTCAGAACTGTTAAAGTTGCCATTACTCAATCTCCTTTTCTGCGTTCATATTTCTTTCTCGGTTTATCGTACAAATCCGCCGATATTTCTCACTCTTTTTGATCAATTCGATATATGCTACAATATACTATTATGTAGGTAGTTATTTTAAATTAATTATACAAAAAATAGTTTCTAAACGAAAAATAATCCTGCATAAGATATCCAGCTGAGAATTCGGATGCATTTTTTGTTAATTCAAGGTTTGCAAAATTTTTCCTTTTTTTGCATTTCCAGTACGTGTTGTTTTTTCATCAGTTCTCTTAATGTTGGTGGAATTAGGCACATACTCGCAAGTTTTTCAGTATCCATAATGTATATAGGCTTTTTTGATATATTTACTATCGGTTATAGATACCTATTTTCTTTGATGATCTTATTTTTCTTTATGAATTCATTATGAAAAAAGCGAAAAAACAACTCTCAATACAGGTAGCAATATGAGCCAATTTTAAGGCTTAAAAAAGCTTCAAAGTGCAGTTTTATTGACTTCAATAGGTCAGTCAATGACTTTTTTATTTGCTTGTTAACTTTGTGGAAATGTGCCGATTTTTCTGTAAAATCATAACTCTCAGAAAATAATTGAGTAGAAAACTCCACACCAAAAGAATCGTCTAAGAGCTTGTCTTAATATTCAAAAAATTTCGACAATTGGATAATGGGCAATCTTGACGTTAAATTTGGATAGGAAATGTGCGACTTTATTAAAAGTGAAAATGAAGTCCTTTACGACCGTTTGGTGAATAAATGTACTCTAGAAGGAATAATTGTAGGTGAAGGTATATTTGAATCACTTAGTCTTTTGAATTGTGAAATGATAAGTGAGATGCAGTGTAGCCAGATCAAAGATGACTTATCTGATGTGTGATGTTTTTGTCGTTTTTTTTGCTCTCTTGAGTAAAGTGAAAGGATTTATGCAATTGAACGGAGAAATAAATAACATCAAATCTTCTACTGTCTAAAAATCTAATTCGACTACAAGATCTATTGCGCTTGATTTTGTACTTCAAATGCTTATAATCCCATTCCTGTTATTTTGCAATTAGTTTTAAGGGTTCCGTTGCAAAAATATTATTTCTGCAATTTGACACTATAATTTTCACCTTTATGTGTCATTTTCTTTCTAATGAAAATGATTAACTTTCCGAATTGTGAAGGTTTTTTCTGATTTTGCAAGGGAGCCAGATTTTTTGCAACGGAACCGTAAATCAGATTTTACAGAACTTTAGGTACACTGCCTAATTTGTTTTGGGACCAGTCCAATAAATTAATTAAATGGATTGCAAAAAATTTATCCTGGAAGTTATAGCTTAAACAACTATCGATGCTTTATTACACTACCTTCGGATAATTAACTGTCCAAAATATAGGGTCAATTACAACTGGATACCTTGCATTTACCCATTCTATGATACCGCTTTGCATATTATAGACTTTTTTGTAACCTGACTCTACCAACATTTGACTTGCAACAGAACTTCTTTTTCCACTAAAGCAGTAAACAAGTATTTTTGCATATTTGTTTTTTGGCAAATCTTTATTATTTTTGATATGCCACGCCAACAGCCCTTCATCGGATAAGTTAACAGAATCATGTAACGGCACATTTTTCAATGGTATCAAATTTGCTCCTTCAATATGTGTATAATTATATTCTGCAGGAGTACGAACATCCAAAATGAATACTTTATCGCTTGAAACGAAAGCGTTACTTATGACCATTTTATAAGTTTCATTGACAGTTACATTCTGGTATTCAAGAGAATTGTCTTGATTATTATCTTCTGCTGCTACAACGATAAGTGAGAACATTGGAAGTACGAGAAGAATTGCAGTGAAATACGGTAGTTCTTTATTCAACTAGGTTTCTCCATTTATTCAATTTTCCATAAAAGATTTTAAAATCTAACATCAGTTACTATTAGGCGAGTACTTATATTTAAATCATAATATAATTTAACCATTCTAAACTGTGAAGGTGTCTGAACAAAATATGCCCAGTTTTTATAATAAGATTTATGAATTTCCGAAATGCCATCAATAATAAGAAAAGATTGCGGATATATTACTCATGGAGCTTATGGGACTTCTAGAACATCTAGAGCTCCTGGGACATCTGAAACTAATTAACCCAAACAATCATCGTAACTAGAAAAATAAGGAAATAATAATTATATAGTTCTGGCAGTGTACCAAAAATTCTGTAAAGTGTAGTTGGTTCTGTATCTGTTTTTTTCTAATGAAAAACAGGGATTACGCAGTCTGTTAGCAGAACGAGTTAAACAGTTAGAGAAAAATAGGCTTAAAAGCATCGGGTTGATCATCTCACTAACTACACAAACAATATTTTATTGTTGTTAATTTCATGTTGATAGATGTAATCTCCATGCATAATTTAAAGGGGTTAGTCACCTAATTTCCAGGGCAATAATGACATTTCTTAAGGTAATTGATATTGCCCTTTTTCTTTTTAAGTCTTCAGCAGTACTTATCATTTTGTTCTCCGGATAAATATTTGAATGTGAATCCCTTGATTATGCATAGTGTATGCTATAAAACCTGTGTATAAATCTCAACGATATCTTCTATTTTTTGTGACTAAACATTCAAGGTTGTTTAAAGTAGGCATAGTTATTTCATATACTCATCTAGGAATGAAAACACTTTGTCCATATTTTCAGTAGTTCCGAATGGGTATCCACAGTAGCGTTTCCCATTAAGTAAAGTAACGGGAATTCCCCCGTGACCTGCTCCGTCAAGTAATATAAGGGTTACTTTGTTTGATCCTATTTCTTTGGTGATTGCAGCTGCAAGGTCAATAGATTGCTGCGTTGGAACTATGAAATCCAGTGTGCCGTGCTGAATTAAAAATGGGGGGCACTTTGAAGTTATATAAGTCGTAGGGTCTGCCTGTTTACACAGATCAGGCACCTTTGAGATATTTTGCCCTAAATATCGTGATGGAAAAGAACCTTCAACATTATAAATGTGAACTCCCTGTACTTTTTCTCCAATTCCACTTTCTGTGAATTGCTTATCCATAACACAGAAATTTGTAGGCCCATACCAATCAACTACTGCTGTTACATTATCCAAAACTTTTGCGTTGCCGAGAGATGTATCATAGCAATTGTTTGTGCCACCTGTTGTGCCTGCAAGGGCAGCAAGATTTCCACCTGCTGAACTGCCCCATAGAGCAATTTTATTAGGATTTAAATTATATTGAGCAGCATTAACTTTAATAAAACGAATAGCTGCTTTTGCATCATTTATTGCTGCTGGGAATTTAGCTTCGTCACTCAAACGATAATCAACAGTTGTCACTGCATAACCATGATTTAAGCCCTGAAGCACAGGAGCTGTATATTGTCTACTCTTATTGCCTTCATAAAATCCGCCGCCATGAAATACTATAATCGTAGGAAAAGGACCTTTTCCTTCACTTGGCAGATATATATCAAGTTTTTGTGTCGTTGATTTAGTAGCATAAGCAATATCAGTGAATGCGTTTTTAATGCTTGGTAGTGGTGATAAGCAACTTGCAATCGTTATTAACGTTACAAAAAAAAACAGCATTAAAATGAAAACTCTATTTCGCATTCGGTCAAATTTTTGCATTTTCATCATTTTATACTCTTTTAACTACTTTGCAACTTTCTATGATTTTAGGGCTGGATTTTCAATCCATTTATTATTGGTATATGCCCTAAGTAAACCTTATTTACTAAACAACAATTCACTATTATTAAGGATGCATAAGTAGACTTATTTAAATTATCTATATGTTTCTATTACTTTTTTGTTTTTACTAAACTAATAAAGCATAACATATATATTCTAATATAGTTTGGGATAATCGAGTTTAAACATGATGGGAAAATAACTGAGTAAATAAAAAAATGGGCAAATGTAAAAGATTTATTCACATCCCTTTGCCCCATAATCTTTCTGCCAGTAGAATGCCACCAACTGTTGTAATAAATACTGTAACTCCTTTAATAATAAAATTGCTACATACTAGAACAATAACACTTTTATATACTGAATCCACTAAGTTTTGATACCATGGAGTGTAACTAGAAATAGGGGAAATAGCAGGAGTTTTATCTTCTTCCAGCGGAGACCAAAGACCTGCCAGTGCATCTGCTGATCTATAAGCATTCCTTGCTTCATCTAATCTGTCTAATTTTGCTAGAGTTTTTCCTTCATTGTCCCAAGCATTTGGATACTGCGGGTCAATTTTGGTTGCATTTGTGAATGCAACTAAGGCTTCATTATATTTACCTAAATCATAAAAAGCAAGTCCTTTGTTGTTCCACGCAACTTTATCTTGCTGGTTAATTTCGATTGCTTTGTTATATGCGTTAAGTGCTTCATTGTACTTGCCTAAGCTTATTAGAGTAACTCCTTTATTATTCCAAGATTTTGAATTCTGCGGGTTAATTTTAATTGCTTTGTCATATGCTTGTACTGCTTCATCGAATTTATTTAAATAATCTAAAACGATTCCGTTATTGTTCCAAGCTTCCGAATACTGCGGGTTAATATAAATTGATCTGTTATACGCAATAGTTGCTTCATCATATTTATGTAATCTTCTAAGAGCGTTTCCTTTAAGCCACCAAGCATAGAAATCCTGTTGATTATTATCAATTGCTTGTTCCAATACTTTAACTGCTTTAGTATAATTGTCTGGATTGTGGGAGTTCATCAACTCGATTCCTTGCTTGATCAAATCATCACTTGAAGATTGAGCTGCGCCCCCTATATCCATTATTAAAAACATCAGCACAATAATCCCTAAAACCTTTATGATAGCACGCTTTAGATTTACTTTGTTATCTGCAAAAGCATGCCCTATAACAGTGCTTAAAGCAAGTACCAACAAAACTAATTTCATTATCCAGCAGATTACTCCACGAGACTTTATTTTAATTGGTTTCTTTTGCTCCATTTCTATATTCCAACTAAATTTTTTATAATATATCAAAATTAGCTTTTATATAAATGGATAATGTTTTATTTTGTTTGTTGCAAAGTAAGTACATTATTTGGTCTGTTCATGTTAGTCTTTTTTGTAATATCACTGACAGCTGCATTAGTAGCAGATGATATGTGGGGAGATGCAGCAAAAGGAACGCGAGATTTCGGAAAACATTGTTGATCCCTAATTTGTGGAGCTCTTGGAACTCTTGGAGCTTATGGGACTTTTAGAACATCTGGAGCTCCTGGAACATTTGGAACTAATTAAACTAAACCACAAAAAATAAAACTTTGTAAGCAAAACTATTGACTCTGCATCCGATATTTTTACAATAATTAAAAAAATAATAAATATCAATTACAGTTGATGTTAAAATAAAAAGTATTAAAATTTTATTATTGTTCAGTATTAAAATATTTTTTTGCGAGACAAATTTTATCCAAAAACTATTTTTTTTATAATTAATTTAAAATAACTAATTAAAATCATATAATATTGTAGTTAGTCGAAATTTTTGACAGCTTCGATAGTCACTATAAAATGAATTCCATTAGAATGATTAATTTTAATCACAACAGGATGAAATAATTGTTGAAAGAATCATTTATTAAAATGAAAAAGGTACTGGCTATTTTGCTGATAGTTATTTTTGTAGTATCAGTGACAGTTGCGACAGTAAGTGCAGCGAAGCAGGTAAGAAAAGGGAACACAGCTATAGTAAAAAAGGGCATACAACTGTAGTAAAAACAGGTAATCACCCACATGCTCACTATTACCATGGCCATTACTATCCCAACTGTGACTGGGTATGGAGCCCTCACCAGCAACAATGGATATGGGGCTGTTAATGATAATAATGGACAATAACTGCAAAAAAGGAAGACTGTAAATAAAATGTGGATATGGGTCTTACTGTTGATGTAATCCTACCTTAAATTGCACAAAAAAGACGTATAGGACGCTTTATTAAGATAAAAGTAAGATCCTTAACTGCATTAATTTTTAGATCGGCGTGTACCCTAAGTTTGGTAAAATTTGATTGTCTATGTTTTTTCTTTCACTGTAAAAAAGTAGGATTCTGAGCCAATTATTCTGTTGACAAACTTCTGTTTTTAGAGTTTCATTTATGCACAGTTTTTGTGATTTAATCAGTGTATTCCACTCATTTTTGAGCCAAAATCATCGACTATCTGTACCTAATTATGCAGATAAAACATATGTTTAATTAAAACATATGTAACTATCACTTAACCATTTACCAAATGTACAGTCTACACTATATAATAAATACCGCCCACACAAACCTTTTTAGAGACGCTACAATTGATCTTGTGAAAAACACTGGTTCCCACTGTCATTGGATGAGAACCCTGTCAATAGCCGGTTATTAGCCTACTCCACACTATATTTACAATTACAAGATCAGATTTTGATCAGAAATGAATAGAGAAGTAAGAAACAAACAAATTTTGTAATATTTTTAGGCTTATTGTTTGTTGCTGAGCACTTTTTATGAATCTTCTCTGTTTTGAGTGGGTTAAAAATAATTATCCAGTTGAAACGTAACCAAGCTAAAGAGAGTAACATATCGAATAGAAACTGGATTTTTTCACAATAAATTTTTGGAAGCATTAGACATTATCAAATTTCATAAATAAATAAATATATTTATATCAAGTATAATATCCTAAAAATACTATATAAATTTATATAATGTATACACCTATATATCTTATTTATTATTTCAATAAAGTTTACCTACGAAGATAGTCACAATATTTCTGTGATTGACACAGCCACAAATACGGTTACATTGTATGTAAGTGTGGAAAGTTGTTTTTTTGGAACTGCAGTCAACCCAGAGAAAACAAATTTTACAAAATAATGGAGAGTTCAAAGGTGAAATCCCAACAAGCTAATATTTTTGAGATAATATCATTATGTTCTATTTTATTATTTGTTGTATTGATGAGTGCTTCTGTTACGCATGCTCAAGCTTATGTTTTTGATCGTGCATGGGGTACTGCAGGCTCCGGCAATGGACAATTTGTTAATCCATTTGGTATTGCTGTAGATTCACTGGGCAATGTTTATGTTACCGATACGGCCCCTAATGATCGCATTCAAAAGTTTGACAGCAACGGCATCTATCTTACTCAATGGGGTTCTTCTGGCGCAGCACCTGGATTATTTTCTGCCCCACATGGTGTTGCTGTAGATTCTTCGGGATATGTTTATGTTGCCGATACGACCAATAATCGCATTCAGAAGATTGACAGCAGTGGCACCGCCCTTCTAGTATTGGGTGGAGGAGCGCCAAGCATGGCTAATGGACATTTTTCTGCTCCATGGGGTGTTGCAGTAGATTCATTGGGCAACATTTATGTTGCCGATACGACCAATAATCGCATTCAGAAATTTGACAGCACCGGCACCTATCTTACTCAATGGGGTGCTGGGGGCTCAGCAGGACCATTTTCTGCTCCATCTGGTATTGCAGTAGATTCTTCGGGATATGTTTATGTTGCCGATACGACCAATGATCGCATTCAGAAGTTTGATAGCAACGGTAATTTTATTACCACATGGGGTACTAATGGCGCCGGAAACGGACAATTTTATAGTCCATATGGTGTTGCTGTAGATTCACTGGGCAATGTTTATGTTGGCGATACGACCCCCAATAATCGCATTCAGAAGTTTGACAGCAACGGCAATTTTATTACCACATGGGGTTCATCTGGCTCCGCAGATGGACTATTTAATGGCCTACATGGTGTTGCTGTAGATTCATCGTGCCATGTTTATGCTGTCGATACTATCAATGAACGCATTCAGAAGTTTTCTGGTTCTTGCAAAACCATTTCTCTGCAACTAGCAAAGTCAGCATCTTCACCAACTTATTCCACTGCAGGACAGACTATCACATACACATACAATGTAACAAACACCGGAAATTTGGATATCGCAGGCCCTATAAATATTATAGATGACAAGTTTAACACAATAACTGTACAAAACGATGCTCTTCTAGCAGGTCAAAGTGCGATAAAAACAGTTCCCTATACAATAACACTGGACGACTTTGCTAAAGGTTATGTGACCAACTTAGCATATGCAACAAACAATGTTATAAACTCAAACACGGCTACTCAGATTGTAACCGGACCAGCTCCGATTATAGGTCTGCACCTGGTTAAGTCAGCATCTTCACCAACTTATTCCGCTGCAGGACAGACTATCACATACACATACAATGTAACAAACACAGGAACGGTGGATATCGCAGGCCCTATAAATATTACAGATGACAAGTCTAACACAATAATAACTGTACAAAACGATGCTCTTCTAGCAGGTCACAGTGCTACAACAACAGTTC
>Ga0224522_1000380_pt1 | contig 15304 bp, 16 predicted proteins | sample CFST25metaG_FD_182733 | JGI IMG/M metagenome (GOLD analysis project Ga0224522, IMG submission 182733) | Peat soil microbial communities from Stordalen Mire, Sweden - C.F.S.T25 | ecosystem: Environmental > Terrestrial > Soil > Wetlands > Peat | place: Sweden: Norrbotten County, Stordalen Mire...
TGGGCAGCCAGACCATCACCGCACCGGTGATTGCTAAAATCTTGTCCAGGAGAATGTTCCTTTTCATTTTTCCTTCCCTTCGGTTTGTTGAGTCATGTTATTTTATCCTATCCTGACTCCTTGTGGTGTTGAAATAAAAGACAGGGTCTGTCCGAGGACTGCGACCCTGTCTCCTTTTAATATATCCCTACTATTTGAAGGTTAAGCAACGTGATTTATGAGCTCTTCTGTGGAACCTGTGGAATGATCCAGTCGATCAGCGCCTTGGGAGAGCGGGTCTGCATATAGATCTGGCCTGGACCGGTCAACTCCACTACCAGCCCCTCACCGGAAAGCAGTGTGGACTTAAGCCCGCCGACAGCCTGGGTTTGTACACCCATATTGGCATCGAAGGCTACCAGGTGGGTGGTATCCACGATGTACTTCTCTCCTGGTGTCAGCGTGCGCTCGAAGATAGCTCCATAAGAGGAGACCAATACCTTACCCGAACCGGTGGCTTCAAGTATGGAAATACCTTCCCCGGCGCGGAACGATTTGCCGCTCAGTTTGGTAGAAAGGTCAACGCCGTTCTCCGAAGCCAGGTAAGAGCCTGATTGAATGAGCAAGGCTTGATTGGACATCTCGATCATCGTGATATCGCCGGGTAAATCCGGGGCCAGGGTGACTTCACCCCCCTGTGGGCCGGCTACCCAGAAATTCTGGAAGAACGATTCGCCGCCCAGCACAGCCCGGCCTAACGATTTGAACAGTCCACCCTCGGCTTTGGTTTCGACTGCCACACCTGGCGAATGACTGACCATGGCTCCCGAATCAGCACGGATGCGCTCGCCGGGGCCTAGTTTGACAATTGTGAGAGAATAAGAGGGTCTAAATTGAATATCTACTTCCATATGGGGCTCCTTTACTAATTGTAGTTTTGGCCTTTTGACAAGGCTGAATTGGTAATTTCCTAATTCTTCGCCTGGATTGTTAATCCGGATTATCCTCTAACCTCGCACATCAACGCCAGCAGATTTTCATCCGGATCGCGCAGAAAGACCATCCAGAGGTCATGGTCAGGCATCTTGGCAACGAGTTCCGGCGGTTTTTCGAAATTCACACCGCGTTCCAGCAGCTCATGGTAGGCAGTGTCGATATCATCGACCTGATAATAGATAATGGAACTGCGCTTCTCTGTGCCGGCTTCAGCGGCCGCATCCAGGAGCAGGCGTACGCCACCGACATCAAAGAAGGCCAATCCTGGCGCCGCCTGGAAGAGAAAATCCAACCCCAGCTTGTTGCGGTAAAAGAGTATTGAACGTTCCAGGTCGGTGACCGGTACTGCTACTTGTCCGATTTTATGTATACCAAAGTTAGAATGGGTCATTTTTGCTCTACTTTTCACTAATATCATACAATAAAAATACCCATTTGAGACAATTATTGTCCGGATTGATGGGAGAACTTTGGATCAAGCAATTAGGGTTCGTACTGTTAGTACAAAATTCATGTGAAGGTGACGTTTTATCAATTTTTTTGAAACTGCAGAGGTAAAAATTAAATAATAAGGTCCGATATATCGGGCCTTATTTTAATTGGGAAAGAAATTTACAGTTTTATTTTTCGTTTGCGAAAAAAATATTCTTGTCACTGATGCGGCCGACCCCGATAATTCTCCCGTCGCAATCGCGGAAGGAAAACTCGGAGGAACCGTACCCGGTCATATCAAGACTGTCAACAATCGCTGCCCCATTCGCTGTGAGCTCGTCGTAAAAAGTACGCACCGCTTCCACAGTTTCTGGCACAAAATAAGCATCGAACCCCGCGCCGTAGGTTTCGCGGTTATTTTGGACTGAGCCGAATTTTGCTTCAATGAGTACGATTTCGATCGCATCGCGGTACAGGGCGGCAAACTTCTCGGCGTTTTCGTAATGCCTGACCACGCGAAACCCCACGACTTCATGGTAGTAGCTGGCAGTTTTCTCAATGTTGGGGACGACAAAGGTGATGGCGCAGCTGCTTAGAACGGCTTGATTCATATTTAACTCCAGGTCATAAATTAATTGTGAAGAGAAGTGGGTAGAGTAGCAGCAGCCTACTTTACGTAATTGACCGTGCCCTCTTTCCGCTCTGAGGCCGAAGGAGTTTCGTCCTTATAGCCAAGCGTAATCATGCAAACGTGCTCGTAACCAGCCGGGAAGCCGATCTCTTTTTTGAGTTCACCGGCATTTTTACCCGCGAAGACCATTGCCGAAGAAGTCATAATGCAGGAACCGATGTCCAGGCTTTCCGCAGCCAGGGCGATATTCTCCACCGCGATACCGCTGTTGATTTGGGCAAAGCGGTCATTCTTCATGCCTGAGATTGCGATCACGGTTGGGGCGTTGAAAAAGGGAACGAAGCTTGGATCATTGGCACGCTTGATCTGATCTGCATTCCCCGTGGAGCGCAAATTTTCTTTTAAACTGCTGCGCATTTTTTCAAGCAAGGCTTGGTTTTGGATCACACTGAAATGCCAGCTTTGTAAATTTATCCCGGTTGGCGCATAGATCGCTGCCTCGATGATGGCCTTAATTTCAGCATCGCTGATTTGCTGCTCTTTGTACTTGCGGATGCTCCTGCGGTTCCGTATCACCTTCAAAGTTTCGTTTTGCATATCTGCCTCTAGTTTTGATGAGATTTATCAAAGTGATTATAGGCTTATTTGACAAAGAGGGAGGGAGAAGGTAGGACAATTGGATCTTATATCTGATCATAACCTTTGAATGGGAATTGGGGTCGCACTCTAGCCTGAGAATGTCTTTGCGAGCAGTTTGGTGCCTTTCCAAACTGTGAAGCAATCCCTGATTAACTTTGAGATTGCTTCGGGCTGGAAAGCATAGCCCTCGCAATGACAAATTAATGACTATTCATAGAACAAATTACCATGATGCGATTGTTCTGGGAGGGGAAGGGAAAGCCATTTCCTCCGAACAGATAATTATTTTGCCTCAATATTTGCTGAAAATGGTTAATTCACTTTTTCCAGTACGTGCGTAATTGCCGTGGAGGCAGGGCCGCCCAGGCACTGGATCAGAGCCATGTGGGCATCGGGCACCTGATTCTGACCGCACACCCCGCGCAGCTGCTGCACAGCTTCGACGGCTTGATAGACACCCTTGGCACCTAACGGATTGCCGCGAGCTTTGCATCCGCCCATGGTTAGAATAGGCAGTCTGGCTTTGGGGCCGAAGAGTCCATTCTCTGCCAGCTCATAACTTTTACCCCTCTCGGCGAAACCCGTGGCTTCCAGAGAAAGGGCAGCATAGATGGAATAGGCATCATCCAGCTCGAACACGTCAGCATAAATGGGTTTGATTCCGGCTTGCCCGCACGCCTGCTCGGCTGAGATCCTGGCGGCATCGAACGCCAACGGGTCAGGGCGGTCATGCACAGCTAGCGTATCGATAGCCACGCTGGAGCCAAGGATGCGCACCAGAGGCTGTGGGTAATCCGCAGGCAGGAGATCACGACGCGTCAGCAGCAGCGCAGCGGCGCCGTCGGCCATTGGGGCCTGATCGTAAAGGTTGAGCGGATCGCTGATCTTTTCAGCTCCTTCGTATTCTTCCAGAGTCAGCTTGCGGTGGTAAAAGGCGTTGGGGTTGTTCAAAGCGTTGGCGTGTGCCTGGATGGGGAACTCGGCCAGCACATTGGGGGGCAGTTTGTATTCAAATAAATAGCGCTGCATGAGCAGGCCGGCCTGGGCAGTGACGCTCATACCGGGCATGGATTCGTAATCGTAGTCCATGGTACTGGCGGCAGCCGTCTGCAGCTCGCTGCCCACCTGATCGGTCCATTTTTCCACACCCAGTACCAGTGCCGTATCCACGTAACCAGACAGGATGGCCAAATAGGCCATGCGCAGCGCACCGCCGCCAGAAGCACCGGCCGCTTCGACTGTGTAAGCTTCGATGCCGCGGAACCCGGCATAGTCGCTGAGCAGCGAGCCCAGGTTAGCCTGGTGGCTGATGATGGAGGAGAATACGTTGCCGATGTAGAGCGCTTGCGGTTGTAAGCCGCCGCTGTCTGCCACAGCTGCAAGGATGGCGCGGGTGCTTATTTGGCGAAGTGACAGGTTCCAGTGTTCGCCAACCGGGATCTGTCCGATACCTGCAATTACGACGTCTGTCATTATTGTCTCTCTATTTCATGGCGATATTGTGCCGGAAGCGTAAATAGGTTCCATAGTCGATTTCGGTGCGGCGCGCGATGTAATCGGCGGTGCTGAGAGCCAGGCCGCGGCGTTCGGGCAGCTTCTCAGTGGCAACCAGAGAGAAAGCATCCGAGCCTGATCCGGAACCGTAGGATACCATCAGGATGCGGTCACCGGGAGCAGCAATGTCGAGTACGGCGCTCAAACCAATCAAAGAGGAGCCGGCGTAAGTGTTGCCGATTACAGGACACAACAGCCCGGGTTTGATCTGGTCATCCGTGAAACCCAGGGCTTGCCCGGCTTTCATCGGGAATTTCGGATTGGGTTGGTGAAGCACAACATAGGTGTAATCGCTGGCACTGCGGCGGAGCCCTTCGAGCATGATGCGTCCTGCCGATTCAATGTGCTGAAAGTACGCCGGTTCGCCGGTGAAACGCTGCCCGTGTTCGGGATATTTCTGCTCGGCGCGCCGCCAGAAATCTGGGGTGTCCGAGACATAAGAGTATGTGGCTTCAATCTCGGCCAACGCTTCTTCAGCCGGGCCGAGAATGTAAGCAGCCCCGCCGGAGGCAGCGGTGAATTCCAGGGCATCACCGGGTTTCCCCTGGGCGGTATCCATGCCGATGGCGAGAGCGTAATTACCCATGCCCGCGCCGACCATGGCGATGGCGGCGACTACGGCTTCACTGCCGGCTTTGCAGGCGAATTCCCAATCACCGGCCTGGATGCTGTTGGAGGCACCAATGGCTTCAGCGACGATGGTTCCGCTGGGTTTGACCGCATAAGGGTGCGATTCGGAGCCAACCCAGACGGCGCGCAGCTCGCAAGCGTCGATTCCAGCCCTGGCCAGCGCGTTGCGGGCGGCTTCTATGGACATGGTGATGACATCCTCGTCCAAACCGGCGACGGCTTTCTCTTTCACTGGAGAACCGCCTTTGCCGCCGGACCAAATATGCGTGATTTGGCTGCCAGGTAAGCGGTATTGGGGCACGTAGGCACCGTAACCGATAATGCCAACTTTCCGGTTGGGTTTAAGAATCAATGCTTCTGCATCATAATTGGATTGGGGTTCCATTTGGGTTTTGACTCCACTCTTCTAAAATCTCCGCGGCACGATCCACACGGATCGTGCCCTCGGCAACCAATTGATCGGCTAATTGGTTCACTTGACTTTCGCTGGCGCCAGCGGCGATGGCTACCTGGCGGGCATGCAAGCTCATGTGGCCGCGTTGAATTCCTTCTGTTGCCAGCGCACGCAAAGCTGCCAGATTTTGCGCCAGTCCTACCGAGACGATAATCTCGGCCAATTGGGCTGCGCTGCCGACCTTCATCAGTTTCAAAGCGGCTTGAGCACCTGGATGCACATGGGTTGCGCCGCCGACGATGCCTACAGCCATCGGCATTTCCAGGCTTCCAAACAGGTTACCTTCTTTGTCTTTGGCCCATGAGGATAGGCTGGTGTAGCGTCCGCTGCGCGCCGCATAGGCATGGGCACCGGCTTCGACAGCACGCCAGTCGTTGCCGGTGGCGATCACGACAGCATCCACTCCGTTCATAATTCCCTTGTTATGGGTGGCAGCCCGGTAGGGGTCTGCGACAGCAAAAGCCTGGGCGGCAATGATCCCGTCGCGTACGCTTTCCGCACTGAAATGGTCGAAAGCTAGCTCGCTCAGAGGAACGGTGCAGGTCGCTTTGGCGAGACGGTGATCTGCCAGGTTGGACAGGATACGCAAATGCACGCGTCCGCCGCTGATGGCAGCCACACGCGGAGCCAGGGTTTCAAGCGCAGTATTTACGGTGTTGGCGCCCATTGCGTCACGGACATCATAAATGAGGTGGACAACTAAAAATGGGCCGATGGGCGAACTGGCGATCTGGTGAACTTGCAGGTCGCGCGGTCCTCCACCCAGGCGTACCAGTACAGGGTCGATGGAAGCGGCTTCATGCAGTAATTCTTCTTTATAGGAAAGCAGGCGTTCAGCAGCTCGCTCCAGATCGGGAACATCCAGAATTTGCATCTGGCCGATCATTTCCGGCGCATCTGCGGTGGCAGTAAAGCCGCCGCCCGCCCGTACCAGCTTTGCCATAAATGAGGCTCCGGCAATCACTGAAGGTTCTTCGATCACCATGGTCACCAAAACCGAACGTCCGTTCACTACAAAGTTCCGGGCGATTCCCAATGGCAGGGCGTAAGTGCCGATGGCGTTTTCGACCATGTGATCCGCGTCTGCGGCGGTCAAACCGTCTTCTCCACTCAGCGCGCGCAGTGTCTCATCCGAAAGTTCTGCCTCGCTTCCAAGCGCACTCAAACGCTCGGCCATGTTGAGTTCATAAAACTTTTTTGAAGTGGATTTTTGCTCCATTCAGACTCCAGTATTGCCAATGGTAATTGCCTGGTGCTTGCAAAACCTATCAGTTTTTAAATATATACCCTTAATGCGGTGAAAACCAATGATTTACTTGCTGAAGATAAAGCGATGGAACCGCTGCGGGAATAACATTGACCCCATCCAGATTTGTTGTTTTTCCATAGCCCGAAATGATCCGGTTTTTTTTCCTGTATAATCATTTTATGCCATTAAATTTGTCTGAACAAGTAACTGAATCCATGGGACTCCAGCTTTCAGGTATCTGGCCTTCAGAACCTCTTGTGACCCTGGCACAGGCTTGCACGGATTTTTGCGAGGCGTTCGGGATTACACCCCCTTTGCACCAACTCTGGTTAAGGAAGATCAGAGTATGCTTGCAGGAGTTGGCATACGGTGGGCTGACTTCTCCGGGCTTCATTCGGCTCAACCCCGAAGGTTTAACCACCTGGACGGTTGTTCACGAGTTGGGTCATGCCTGGGATTACGCTGCCTGGGGCACGCTCTCGCTGCGAATGATGCTCTTCACGCGCAGCGGCGGACCCTTCCCAATTCTTCACGCATTACAGCCTATGGAGAAAAGCTACTGGTACAAAGTGGGTTCACCGCCCCCTCCCTGTGGAGTAGATCAAAACTTCAACCGGCTCGAAGATTTTGCCGAAGCTGTCGCCGCCTATGTTTACCCGAAAGACGCCTGCCAAAAGGCGATTATCAGAGGGCACCCGTACGGTCATTTTGGATATGTTCATTTCCGCCAGACACCGCGGGGTAAATTCATCGCTGGCCTGGTATCCTCATTACAATTAAACGAAATGGCGCTCACATCGTGAGCGCCTATTTTTCTTAAGGGATATTATTCTTCATACACGTGAGTTTGTGTGCACGAAGGAGCATTGGGGCAAATATACAGTTTCGTTGCTTTGCGTAGGAAATGTTTCTCAGTATGTAAAATCATAGGTACTCCACATGCAGGGCATTCGGGTGCTTCATTCAAGTTCATGAATGGCCGTTTGTCCTGTTCGGACGGAATTGTAACTGGTTCAGCCGGAACTGCTGGCTCAACCGTTGCAGGATGATTCACGATTGGGAGTGGTTCAGAAATAGTGGCAGCGGCCGCGTAAGCAGGCTGCATCTGGGCAGCAGCGATCGTTGGGGCTGCAGCTGCTGGAGGAATGACAGCATCTTTTCTACCGGTGGAAATGTTTTTAGCCCCGGCAGGTAAATTCTTACGCAGGCGGGTGGACAAAACAACCTTCAGGAATTGCTCACCGTCGTATAGATGAATCGGTTTCCCTTCTGCCCACAAACGGGCAGCGTCAGTAATAGTACCGGTGGTGATGATTGAACCGCCGTTCGCATCCGAGGCGCGCAAGGTACCGTAGAAATCTCGCACAACCGGCTCGCCGACTTTCCCACGATAGCGTTTACACTGAACGAGATAGGTGCTGCCGTTCCGGGATTGTACGATCAAGTCGATTCCGTGATCACCGGTGCCGCCTACGACCTGAACGGTATTACCCTGTGAGCGATAAGTATCCGCGACCATCTCTTCAAAGTCAGATGGAGACAGGGCGCGGATCTCTTCCAGCGTGGAAGCAGTGTATTTTTTACGTTTTTCTTCAAGCAACAGTGCTACTTCAAAGGGGAAGAGGAACAAGCCGACTGCCAAAAATAAACTGGTATCACCCGGCTCTGGAATCAGGTGAAAAGACTCCATCTTCATCAAAAAGAAGAGCACGCGCAGGATACCGAAGAAACCCCAGGCGATGATCAACCCTTTGAGCGAGGAGCGCAGAGCGGCTCCGAAACCTTTCTGATGGTTGCAAAAACCGAAAAGCAGGGCCAAAAACATCAAAGGCCACAGACCTACCAGAAATTTGGCGGCGATTAGTAATAAATCTAAAAAGGTTTGCATTTCTTCTCCTCCATTGCTTTGAACAGCAAAATACAAGGAGATGAGTTGCAAATATGATGCCAACAGAGGCAGAAATATAAGATAGCTAAATTTCTTCAATATCAGGGTAAAAAATAATTTAAAAAGACTTTTTCAGACAATCATTAAATTATTTTGGTGCATTTCTTGGGTGTTTGCAGTCTTATAAGCGAGCCAACCCTTGACTTTGCTCGAATCAGGCTCTTATAATCAAATCACAGGCTGTCTGACCAGACGGCTTCATTGGAGGTAATATGTCCGAAAACACAACTGAAACGACCAAGAACGCGAAAGTAGAAGAAGCTCGCGAACATATGCGCGCTGCACATGAAAATATGCATAAAGTCGCCGCGGCATGGATTCCTGAAGGAGTTCGCGAAAATCAAAGTATGGCTCGCAAAGAATTTTTGCTGGGGCTGCGCAGCTTGCTGGATGCTGCGATTGAACACACAGAAAAGAAGTAAAGTTAGCGGTTATTACCAGTGAATAGAATCAGGGCATAATTTTTATGCCCTGATGTTTTGTTAAATTCAAACTGGCTCGGTCAAATGACTTACCTGCGCACCAACATCCAAAGCAAAGCGAGAAGGGCCGCTCCTCCAAAACCAGCTGATAGGGCAATCTCTTTGGCAAGATAGAATTGGACTCCACTTAAAAGAAAAGCAGAAAACACCACGGCAGCCGCAATTTTACCCTGGGAACGGTTGATTCTTTCCACTTCACGGGTGAGTAAAGGGGTACGCACTTCCAGGTGTCCTTGTTCCATTGTGCTGATCAATGAATCTGTTTTTCCTGGTAAGGCAATTAACACTTGCAGTACCTTAAGAACTTCATCCAGAATGGTCTTCCACTTGCTGCCGCCTTCTGCTTCGATTAACTTACCCGCATAGGGGGTCAGGCTTTCCCATACATTGAAGGCCGGATCCAGGCCTGAACACATTCCTGAAAGAATACTGACGCAGCGGCCTAATAAAATCAAATTTTCCGGTATTTGAAAGGGCATGTCATACAACAGATCGCCAAACTCATCTATAAATTGCTGCGCTTCCTCAGAATGCATCTTCATCATTTGCTGGGTCGATTTTCCCCAGAGCCGCTTGAAGACACTTTGGCTGGCACGTTCCAACTCCTCAAGATTAGCGCCGGGGAGGAGTATGTTCAGCATCTGGTAGGCTCCTACCAACCGGTGGGCATCTTGCGTGCCTACCGAGATCAAGGCCTCACGCAGCCCATTGAAAGTGTTTTCAGGTAGTGTTCCAGTCATGCCAAAATCCACAAAGGTCAATTTCCAGTTATCAGGGTCAGCCCCCTCGGCTGGGGCCTGAACAAAAAGGTTACCCGGATGAGGGTCGGCATGGAAGAAGCCATCTTCAAATACCTGCTTGAGATAGGTATCCAGCAGCCGCTTGGCAACTTCAGGCCGGCTGATGCCGGCGGCTTCGATGGCCGCATAATCTGTGATCTTGATTCCGCCCACATCTTCTAGAGTCAAGACGCGTTTGGTCGTGTGGCTCCAGATTACCTTTGGTACGCGAACTTTGTTGTCATCTTTAAAGTTCTCAGCAAAGGTTTCGGCATTCTTGCCTTCATGGATGTAATCAATCTCCTCATATAAGGAGCGGCTGAATTCTTCGATTAAAAGCGGTACATTCACATGTTTTTTGATTGGTCTGTATCTTTGTACCCACCCTCCCACAATCTTGAGGGCAGCCAGGTCGATCTCAACAATCCCTTCAATGAGCGGACGCTGTACTTTTACAACCACGGAAGGACAGGGTGAACCGTCGGCTAGCGTGGTGCACAATTGAGCACAGTAAACCTGGCCAATCGAGGCGGCTGCCATAGGCACGCGGTCAAAGTCGCTAAACTTCTGCTCCAGAGGCATACCAAATTCAGCTTCGATTAAGGCTCGAATAGGTTCAAAGGGTTCCGGTGCTACTTCATCCTGTAAGCCGGAAAGTTCACTGGTAATCTCACGCGGCAGAACGTCCAGACGGGTGGATAGAAACTGCCCCACCTTGATCATGACGCCGCCCATCTGAACCGCTAACTTGCGAAACCGCTGGGCGATAACCGTCATTCGGTGTGTACGGGTAGATTTCGAAAGACGGCGAAACCCTAACCGGGGTAAGATAAACTCCCAACCGATAATGCTAATTAATGTCCAAGCAAAAAACCATAAAATGCGGAGATAACGTTTTCTGAACATAAAGTTCATTATAACATTCAGGATTTGCTTATTTTATGCCTACCAACATCCCCATTGTGCCAACCATGAAGTTATTTTACAAAATAATACACTGAAACGATCAATCCAATCCCCACAACGACCCAGCGCAAGGTGACTGCGCTGATCTTCCCGGCAAGTTTTCCACCAAGTGTTCCACCTGCGAGTGCAAAAATAGCCATAACAAGAGCGGCGGGCCAGTTGACGTTGCCCGAAAAGACGAAGAAGATTCCGGCAGCTATGTTTGTTGCCAGAGCTAGAATTTGCTTTAGAGCATTCAAGCGGGTCAATGAATCCGCAACGAATATTCCCAGGATCGCCAATAATATAACGCTCATACCGGCGCCAAAATACCCGCCGTAGGTAGCTGCAGCCAATAAGGCGATCATGCTGAGGATGATGAATCCGGGTTGAATTTGCCGATTAATGTTCTTTTTAGTCAGCCAGTTCTTCAATGGATTTCCCAATGCCAGCAAGATCGAAGCCAGCAGAATCAAGTAAGGCACTAATCCACGAAAGAGGCGCTCCCCGCTGCGTAATAAGAGAAATCCCCCAAGCACTCCTCCGACAACCGCAACCGGAACATACAACCACAGGCGTTTTTTTTGACTGATTATTTCTTTCCACTGAGCGAAAGTAGCGCCAAAATACCCCGGACAAAGAGCTACTGTGTTCGTGACATTTGCTACAACGGCAGGCAGCCCCATAGCGGTTAGAAGGGGAAATGTAATCAGCGTACCGCCCCCGGCCAGCGCATTGACACCGCCAGCCAAAAAAGCGCCGATTCCGATGAGAAAGAATTGCCAGAACGCCATTGAATTGTTCCTTTGGGTTAGTATAACCCACAAAATTTATCTGCCCAATCAAATGTGCTGATTTAAATAAACAAAAACCACCCATTCCAAGGAGATAGATTCCATGGAGCAGGTGGTAGTTTGAATAATAGTTATTTACAGAATTTACTCAGCTGCGACTGGCTCGACTTTGACCATGGTTTCGAGAATATTTACCAAAGCCATCGTATGGACGCAGCGACTATGCAGTGTGAAGAACTCACAATCACATTTCCAATCCCCATTATCATAGGAGACGTTGTGGGTATTATTATCCCCTTTTACAGCCACTTTGAAATTGTTAAATTGAAAACGTTCCCGTTCTTGAGAATACCTTTTTGCTTTTTCAATCTTACCGATCATACTGTAATCCATGTCACTGTCTCCTTAGTAGGGTTTTGGAAACAAAAAGGCACGCATACATACAGCGTGCCTCAGTCACTCAGAGAACTTATTCGATAAAAAACGAATACTCGCATAAGGGCGATACCTCAATATGTAATTATGATAGCCCAGGCTAATGCGAATGTCAATCCATTTTAAGATAGAGTTTTTCCATGATCAAGGCGTCTTCTCCCCCGGAATAATACCCTTTCCAGACATCCACAAAATGATATTCCAAATCAGAATATAACCTTTGGGCCCCCAGGTTGGAGCGGCGCACGCATAGGCGGATTGCTGGCATATGTAAAGCACTCTCACAGGCAAGCAATAAAGCTGTGGCAATCCCTTGACGACGAAATTCCGGACGCACGCCGATGGTGGTTACCCAACCTACCCCTTCTTCTCGATGGGAATCACCACCGATAAAGCCGGCCATCACCCCATCAATATCCACTTTTAAACGGATGACCGCGGGAAGGATCAGTACTGCGAGTAATTCAATTAAGGGCCATTGGTCCCGATCAAAGCACACGCGATCCAATTCCCGCAATTGATTCAGGTCTGAAAAAGTTGCTTGCGTGATCGTAAATGACTGTGAATTAGTCATGGTTGATTAACATCAGCGGGTAGAACGTCATAAGTCTGCGTTCTACCCGCCATAAAGTTAAGCAATTAAGGGATTATTTCCCCTTGTTGTTTTCGCTCTTTTTCACGAAATCACTTATAAGACTGGTAAATTCCATCGGGAAAATGTACTTGGTGGATGGATTCGCAGCCATAGATTTTAATGTCTCGAAGTATTGTAATGTCATTGTGTTCTGATCAATTTGTTTTGCTGCAGCATAAATGGCTTCAAGTGCTTTCTGATAGCCTTCAGCACGCAGCAACTGGGCCTGCCTCTCACCTTCTGCACGGAGAATGGCTGCCTGTTTCTCGCCTTCAGCTTTCAGAATGTTCGATTGTTTATCACCCTGGGCTACGTTGATCGCAGCTTCACGGGTACCGGTAGATTCAGTCACGACGGCACGACGAGTCCGCTCAGCGGTTAATTGGCGGTTCATGGAATCCTGAACGTCCCTCGGAGGTACGATCTCGCGGATCTCAACATTGGTTACCTTAACACCCCAGCGTTCAGTGACTTCGTCCAACCGGGCGCGCAGCGCGGTGTTAATCTTTTCGCGTTCTGAAAGGACGCCATCCAACAAGATGCCGCCAATGACGGAACGTAGAGTAGTTGTAGCAATACCCTGGGCTGCCAGTTCAAAGTTTTGCACCTGTAAGACTGACTCCACGGGATCGAACACCTTGTAGTACCACAAGAAGTCGATTGAAACTGGCGCATTATCTTGGGTGATGGATGCCTGAGTTGGGATTTCGCGAACCTGTTCGCGAAGATCAACGCTGACCGGGCGATCAATGAACGGGATCAACAGTACCAAACCAGGACCTTTAGGACCAATACATCGACCCAGGCGGAAAACCACCAGACGTTTGTATTCTGGAACAACTTTAATAGCTGCAACCAGGAAAATAAATACCAGGATTACAATGAAAATGATTAACCAAACCATTTATTCCTCCTACTCCACTTATATCGTTTTGAAATGACTACTTTTCATTCTTCTTTTCGGGTTCAACGAGTAAAACCAATCCTTGACGCTCTTTGACCTTTACAGAACTGCCAATACGGATTGGAGTTTCACTACGAGCTGACCAGTTTTCGCCACCCACATACACAGTACCTGTGTTCTTGATGTCTGTACGCGCTTCACCGACCAGCCCAATTAATCGTTTCAGGTCTTGAAAGGGTCTGGCTTTCATTGCGTCGATGGTTTTCCGGCCGATGAACCATAACAATCCTAACGAAAGAATGCTCATCAGGACCGCAAATACCGGGTTAACAGATTGGGAGCTAAAGTTCTGCGGCACCAGGAAAATGGAACCAACGATGAATAAAAGAACTGATGGAATTAGCCAGAACCACTCCTTCTGTTTGCGGACTGCAATCACAAATGGAACGATGGCGATTAAGAAAATCAGCAGAGCCCACCAGTTTACAGCAAGATGGTAAAGCGCATATCCAGCCGTAACAATGGTAATAAGCGCTCCGAATTCCAGTAAACCTGTTCCGGGTGTAAACACAGCCAGAACGCCCAGAATCAAACCTAACATCAGCAGCAAATAGGCAACATTTGGATCAAACAGAAAGCTCATTCTTTTCCTTTCCAGGTTGAAGCCTGTACCAACTACTATTATTATACTCTACGCAATATGAAAGCGGATAGTTGCGTACTCATTAAAGTCACGGTTTTCAAAAGAAAAAAGCATATCATCATTGCCCGGTCATTATGGTGTATACATTCCTGGGCTGGGATCGCCACGGTATGGGAAGAACACCCTGGCCTTCGCGATGACAGTTATTGTGTAGGTTCGCGAGGGCAGTTATTTTGGAGTTTGTCGAGCCTTCTTGTGATTCCGTGTTATTCAAGTCGTTCTTGGGCTCGCCAATCCTTTTGTCAGCGTGTTTGCTTGACAGTCAAATATTTTGACGATATACTCCGAATTAATTAAATACCTTCTTCGGGGCAGGGTGAGGGAAGCGAGCTTCCCAATTCCCGATCGGTGGTATAACCCACGAGCACAATCTGCATGATCCGGCGAAATTCCGGAGTCGACGGTAAAGTCCGGATGAAAGAAGAACTGTCTTTCAACAGAATTTTCATTCCTTGAATTCTAAAACCCCGAAGCCACGAGCTGCGAGGTTTTTTTGTCGAAATATTCTCAAGTCACCCCTCCTTATACAAGCAAAACGGATACTTCTGGCTCATTTTCCAAGAAGCTGGTCAAATATAATGGCTGGTTGGTGTGCTTTTCAGTATTGATCATGCTGGGCATCTGGTCAGCCCTGGTCAACTGGGGAAGTCTCCCCGCATTTGTATTACCCTCCCCCGCAGCAGTCTGGAATAAATTTATTCAAATATTGATTGACGGCACATTGATCCACCATACTCTGGTGACTTTATCAGAGGTATTACTTGGATTACTGGCGGGATCGAGCCTGGCGACGCTTACGGGGTACTTATTATCCCGATCCATCACGCTGGAGAAAGTATTTTCTCCATTTCTGGTTGCAAGCCAGGCAATTCCAACAGTTGCCATCGCTCCCTTGTTGATCATCTGGTTCGGTTCGGGAATGAGTTCCAAGGTCCTGATCTGTGCCTTGATTGTATTTTTCCCTATCCTGGTCAATACCATCATCGGCTTTCGGGCGGTGCCCGCCAACCTGCGCGACTTGATGCGTTCACTGCATCCGAACCGCTGGCAAATGCTTCGATACCTGGAAATTCCCGTGGCCTTGCCTGTGCTTTTCGGGGGACTGCGGATTGGTGC
>Ga0224522_1000382_pt1 | contig 15248 bp, 17 predicted proteins | sample CFST25metaG_FD_182733 | JGI IMG/M metagenome (GOLD analysis project Ga0224522, IMG submission 182733) | Peat soil microbial communities from Stordalen Mire, Sweden - C.F.S.T25 | ecosystem: Environmental > Terrestrial > Soil > Wetlands > Peat | place: Sweden: Norrbotten County, Stordalen Mire...
TCCTATTTTTAAGGTTATCGAACCGGATGCCCAGAGCACTGCCGCAATCAGCGCCATCACCACGCCTTTGACCGTACTTTTCGCCACGGCGGCTTTTTTGTTATTCCTGACAATCATCAAAATCCCGGCGATTACCAGCGCCGCTCCCAGAACGTTAAACCAGGTAAATGATTCGTTGAGAAAGAAAAATGCCGCCGTCAGTGTCAATACCGGAAACGCCGATTGTGAGATCGGGTAAGAAATGGAGACATCCAGATACGAGAGGCTGCGGATGTAAATCGTGTCGCCGATGGCGTTGGACAAAATCCCGGAGGCCACCACCAGTAATATGGGCAGCAAAGGCGTGTGCAGGATATCGCCGGCCCGCCCGACGGCAAAAACCAGCACAATCAGGGCGGCCATCCCCACCCACAGCCGCATCATGTTGACAGCGATTGCATCGATTCTGGATGACAGGTATTTCAGCAGGATACTGCTGCCTGCCCAGGCCAGCGACGCGCCTAACGCAATAAATACTCCAAGCATAAATCCAATAATAACATATCGCGCTAAAATCCAGATTCATTCCGGTTTGTTTACTGATAGGAAACCGCGAATAATCAATCTCGAGGGTGGCCGAAATCTCGTGGATTGTCGGGTCAAGCCCGACAATGACAAAAATTAAGTTAGATTCAAGCAAAACTTGAATCTAACTTATTCAGCTTGTCTTTCCTACGCAGGCAAGAATCCATAAAAACTACTTCAAAAATATTGTAGGGTGGGCAACGCCCACAAATTTAATCCATACCGGCGCAAGCTCATTGACTATATTACTCACGAAGTAATGTACGGTATCTACTGGTCAGAAAAATAAAATCGTCTCTTATCCGTAGGGACAGGTTTATAACCTGTCCGCCCGTATGGCTTGAACTTCATCTGCCGTAACCCGTCGCGGATTATCGCCCTGATGGTCGGCACGTCATAGGGTTCGCAATGACAGATAATTACTTGAGGTTGTTCGCTCTCTGTCATTCTCAACCTTTGACCCCGTGAACGTAAACACCATGGAATATCACTTAATATTATGGATAAATTAAATCAGTGTCAATACAAAAAATTGGAGGGGTTCCTTGATTTGTAAAGGTAACAAAAACTCACTTTGTTACCCTAAACGACATCAGAAATAAAATATATATCTAGGCATATTCATATATCCAGATTTATTTATAAAATATTACTTAACTCAGCTTAATTGTAATATCTTCCCCATTATTGCGTATATTTATTTAAAGGAATATAGTTAAACGTGGCCAAGTTTGATAAATTGGTGAAATTCACAAGATGAATTACTACCAACTTCAGAAAGTTTTTTGATTCGGAATATCATGCCTTATGAAGAATAAATTAAATTTTCAACGTTGTTGTCTGACTTTACTCCTGGTAATGGTGTTAATCACCTTTAACACAGCATGCACACCCCCTTCTAAAAATACATCCCTGACATTGATTACCAGTTCCACGTCCAAAACTACGCTTACAAACTCGTTGTCTTCAATTATGGTGGAATCGCCATTATCAGTGAATCTCGGGGTGGGTTATAAACTGTTATTTAATGCTATCGGGACCTACTCAGACGGAGCTAGCGCAGAAATCACTTCTAAGGTAACTTGGACTAGTTCCAATCCTGCCGTAGCCAGTATTTCCTCAGATGGAATGGCTACCGGTATAACTGTTGGAACCACTGAAATTACGGCATCCCTATCCGGGGTGACAAGTCCAGCAATAACTCTGGTAGTTTACCTAGAAACCAGAACACCCATAACGCCATGAAACCATTTACGCTTTATAAAAGTATCACATCCTGCGATAACATGTTGCGCGTCAGCAAGAAGTTCATCATCTCATTCATGGTTTTTATAGTCGACATTTGAATGGAACTCGAACAACCGGTCAATATTTAATTTCGTGCCGTGCCACCATAAGTGTATAACCCCCACAATCATCCACCCAATACAAAAAGAGCGAGGGCCTGACGGGCCCCCGCTCTTTACTTTTCCGTTAACTTTTTATCCGAAACTATTTCATTGTTGGATTTTTAGGTTGATTCGGCGTTCCATCGATGCCCGCCAATCCCCCGATAACGTTCACCAGTGAGGAATCGGTCGGTACCACAATCTTGGAATTGCTGGAGAGGGATGTTTCCACGGCCTGCAATTGGCGCAGCAGTTGCGCATTGCCTTTGAAGTAGAGGTCTGCCGCCTCATTTACCAGTTTAATCGCTTGGGCTTCACCGTCAGCCACCAATACCTTGGCCTGCATTTGACCCTCAGCCTGCAGGATTGCAGCCTGTCTTTGTCCCTCGGCCACTTTGATCGCGGCGCGGCGTTCGCCGTCTGCCTGCGTTTCGCGTGCCGTGGCAAAGTCGATTGCGGCGATTTTTTCGTTACTGGCCTTGACGACTTTGTTCATCGTCTCTTGAACATCTGTTGGCGGGTTGATTTCTTTCAGTTCGGTACGCACGATTTCCAGGCCCCAGTTCTTGGTCTCTGAAGCCAGGTTGTTATATAGTGCGCTGTTAATTTTGCCGCGTTCGCTGTTGGCATCTTTCAGCGTCATTGTGCCGATGATATTTCTTAACGTTGTTCTCGCCAGCGCCACAATCTGCACCATGTAGTTGAAAACATTGTATTGAGACGCTTTGACGCTCTCTTCATCTGAGCGTACTTTGAAATAAACCTGGGCATCGACCTGCGCATTCAAACTATCGCTGGTGATGATTTCCTGTAATCCGGCGTCAATCATATTTTCCGTGATGTTGACCCGAACCAGACGTTCGATGAACGGAATGAGAAATATAATACCCGGATTAGCAAAGCGGTTGTATTTACCAAAACGCTCGACTAAGCCGCGGCTGGTCGGCCTGACGGTACGGATGGACTGTCCCAGCAGCCAGATGACAAGGATAACCGCAATGATGATAATAATGATGGCAGTTCCTGACATGATTTCCTCCTTCATACATCCACATTATTATGTAAGATGTATATGCCTAATTTCCTATGCTACTCGCCTCAAAATAAAATTTCAAGTAGTGAAAGGAGGATTATGACATTTATTTAATCTTCGTCGTCATCGTCAGGCGGACAAAAAGAATCGCGCGGGAATTGCCAGTCCATTATTGCTCCCCTTCTGAATGAGAATTGGCATAAATCTGTAAAAGCCGTAAACGGTTGCTGTCGATCGCAGCTTGCGTCGGTTTCGGTTTAAAGGCGGTCCAAATAAGGCGGATGCAAATTATCTCTCCCCATACCTGGCCGTTCAAAAGCAAAATACGTTCGAAGATGCCGAGAAAATCGATGTGCCCAGTCGGAATCAGAAAACCAACGGCTATTGTCAACACGGCAATAGTTCCGGCCACCATTGAGTAAATCCATAGACCGCGGTGCCCGCTGGCTTTCAGGCTGGGCGCTAACAAATAACAGGCTAGCGGGGACATGATAACAATAGCAATTGCCGAATCGCGGTGTACTTTCTCCGAAAGTGTGATCACGGTTCCCGGATTTTGTACGTGGTTACCGGCCACCAAAATGAAGGCAACCCCCACCAGAAAGACCACAATCGCGCCCAGGTTAATTTTAGAATTAATTTTTAATACCAGCGCCGCCGCCAGGGCGATAAAAGAAATACCCAAAATATAAAAAGCTGAAGTCTGGAGCCATCCGTAAGACCCGAAAACCAAAAAACTGACGGTACTTGCGATGGGGTTCTCGTTTGGATGTAAATATTGTGCAATCGCATTGCAAGCCAGAAAATAAATCGGACCCAGGGCCGCAAATGACGCTGACGTCACCAGGGCTGCCTTCCGCGGCGGCACAGTCTTCAATCGTTTCACGTGGGAAAACAGTCGTAATAACTTCCTGATGACCGCACTCCTGAAATAAAATTAATGGTTTACACTTCTTGATATGTTTTTACAGGTATTCGTTCGCAAAATATTCATTAAAACAGGCGAACCTGATAATTTCTTATCTATATCATAACACGTAATCGCATAATATCAATCCGGGACCCATTTTTTCTTGGAAAGGACAGATAGTACATGAATTATCGATGAATTTTGTCCGCCTGAAAGAAAAATTGTTCCCCGTTTCCGTAGTTATGTACATACCGGCGAAAACCGGTATCTACTATTGGGGTACCACTGTGGGGTGGGCAATGCCCACCGGTTACGTCCATCCCGGCGAAGGCCGATATCAACTTGGTAGGTTAGACAAATCGCCTTACGCTTTTAAAAACGGCAGGAATCTGATTAATCCCACCCCCGCATAAATCAGGATGAGATATTTGGGGAATTTGCCCACCCATAAAGCAGGTAAAAACTTGGCCACCGGCATTTTCGCCGCCCCGGCAATAATCCCCCCCAATTCAATCGGCAGCACCGGCTGAAAAGACAGAAAGGCAATCGCCCAGAAACCGTATTTGTCAATCCATTTTTTCATTAACTGATAACCCCTGCCTTCGTTAGCAAAAGCTACCTTTTTACCCAGCACGCCGGCGTAATAACCGCTCATTTCCCCCAGGCAAGCCCCAAGGCTGCACACCAGCGCGATCATTACCGGATTGTATTGCCCGGCGGCGGCTATCATCAATGAAACCGCAAAAGGCAAAGGAATAAAAGACAGGTTGATTAATAACGTAATCCCGAATAAGGTTAAATACGCCACCCAAACCACATGGGAAAGTGAAATATACGGTTCCACGAAACGCTGCAATATCCAGTATAAAAGGACGCTCAGGGCAAACACGCCGACAACCGTCACTACCAGTTTCACCCAATGAATTTTCGCCGGGGGATTTTGCTTCTTCTGTTCGGGATTTTCGTTCATAATTATCTGCTGTCGCGCTGCGCCGTAAAGCGTAGGACTATTAATTATGTCATTTGCCTTACATTCCAGTCATTTTAATTCATTTCAACTCGCTAATCAACACAACCGCAAACGTAAGTCGTCAAAACAAAATGCCATCAAAATTCAATCATAATTGTCTCCCCCCTATTGTAATATTTCTTAAATGGGTGTATGCTCTGTCTAGGTTTAGTAAGGTTTTCCATTGGTAGAATATCACAGTTCTTCCTTCAACTATTGGATGACCAAGTCCTAACCGAGTAATAAAAAGGAGGTCATCCCGATGAGTTATACTGACAAACAAATCACCTGTTCCGATTGCGGCACTGCCTTCACGTTCAGCGCTGCAGAGCAAGAACAATTCGCATCCCGCGGCTATACTAATGAGCCCAAACGGTGCGCAACCTGCCGTGCAGCCAGAAAGCAGAATACGTCTGGTGGCAGCAGCTATGGAAGCAGAGATGGGTCAGCACCGCGGCAAATGTACCCGGTGAAATGCGCCACTTGCGGCAAGGATACTCAGGTACCCTTTGAACCCCGTGGCGATAGACCGGTCTATTGTTCCGATTGTTATCGCAAAACAAATCCCACAAAAAGATACTAATCTTCAGTAGGTAGTAAAGGGCTGGATGGAGCGCACCGAAAGGAAAGTTCTGTCCAGCCTTTTTATTTTATCAAAATCAATCATGGCTATTGCATTCCGGAAATCATGAAATATAATTAAAATTAGAGTCTAAATATTTTTCATTGACGGTTGCCAATTAACCGCCTATAGACTAGAATGAGTTAATATTAATTTTCCAGCGTTCACCGCTGGCACGAAAATTTTTCGGAGGAAAATAATGGGACAGTCAATCGAATATCAAAAACAGATGTCGGAAGTCGTTTATATCAACTTACCGGGACCCGCTGAACCGGAACCCGGGATGAGTGGCGGCGAATTATTGCACGGTTTTCTCGCCGAGCTTTATAAATCATCTAATCCGGAACTGAAAGCAACTGTTAGTCAGCTTTGCTTCAGATGGAACGTCCATTACGTCGAACAGAAATAGTAGTTAATCGTTTCCTGATTCGATACGTGTTTTTTATTGAGCAATCCATCATTCAGCCAATATTCTTTCTGGAGGTTTGGTGATGCAACGGTATGCTTTTACTATGCGCATCAAACCCGGATTCGAAGCCGAATATCATAAACGGCATGACGAGATCTGGCCGGAGTTGTCCCGGCTGTTGCATGGCGCCGGTATCCGTGATTATTCCATTTATCTGGATAAAAACACCGGGATACTATTCGCCGTCCAAAAACTGACAGACAATAACACCAACGAAGACTTGCCCAACCACCCTCTCATGAAAAAATGGTGGGCGTATATGGCCGATATCATGGAAACCAATCCGGACAACTCCCCGGTGTCCCATCCCCTCGAAGAAGTCTTCCACACCGACTGATCTCATTTTCCATCCTTATAGTCATCCATCACCTCACTGTCGTTCTCGCGAAAGCGGGAATCTTGAGCCCGCAGGCAAAATACTTTCGACCTTAGTCGAAATGTATATCAAACCAACTTTGGCTTGCTGTATCCCCTAAATACAATTCATCAAAAAATCTCACTGCCCACCGCTATTTCCTCTTTCGTCATTCTGATTTTGATATTGCCGAAGGTCCTTTAGTTCATCTAAAGGATAAGTATTTCGATATTCGTATTTCGTATTTACTTGATTCTTGATATTTGAAACTTGATTATTTCCACGTTAGTTTCCCGGTTCCCAACATATTATTTCTATTTCCTGTAGTATTAGGTTAGGTAAAGAAAAAGGGGAAGGGTGGTTGTGGATGAGACTTCAAAAATCAATAGAAATCAAGGCTGTCGCCGAAAAAATTTGGCCGCTCCTGGCCGAACCGGCTAATATCGCCAAATGGTGCAGCCCGGCTAAAAAAATCCGCCGCACCAATGACCAGATCAGCGGCTTGGGTAGTACCTTTTATTTTGAAGAACGGGCCGTCGGACGGCTGATGAAACTGAATTTCATTGTCACCGAGTGGATTGAAAATCACAGCGTCGCCTTTAAAATGACCTCCGGCAATCTCGTCAAAGACTATGAGCAAAGATATACCCTGGAAGCCACCCCGGCAGGCATCAGGGTCACCTGTTTTGAGAAAGTCAAATTACCTTACGGTTTCTTGGGTAAGTGTTTCGAGCCTATTAGAAGGCCTTATTCCGAAGGCCATCTTGTCCGCATGCTGGCCGAACTCAAGGTCATGGGAGAATGCCCGTAATTCCCCGGTAAATCTTTCTCTTACACCACGCGCTTTTCCAATCTCGCATTAACGCTTAAATTTTTCTGAATAATACCGAACCGGCGTTTTTGCTTGTATTATTATATCCTATAGTACTATATCAGTATTGACTTTATTTAAAGTTTGTTTTAGCATTTACCTATAGTTGGTCTGCACCTGGTGTATCTGCCCCCATCGTGAGAAACTCCGCTTTTTAGAAAGGAAGTAGTCAATGAAAGCCTTGAAGATTACCGGAATTGTAATTGGCTCCATCCTCGTGTTGGTTATAATCGTGGTTGCAATTGCCTGGATTCTCTTGAGCCGTCCCTCAAAGATTGCGGCCGGGGTTACGTCGGTCCCATCAAACGCACAGGCCGCCCAATCGCTGGACACTAAATGGAGTAATTTTAACAGTACCATCGCACAATCCACGGCGGGGACCCCGGTCACCGTAACGCTGACTCAGGAAGAAGTGAACTCAAAAGTAAACGCACAAATGAGCACCGTCACCTTACCGGATGGACTGACGGTCAGTGACGTGAATGTAAATCTTAAGGACGGTCAGATTCTCTTATCTGCCGATATGAAATACTCGATTTTCTCGGGGCATGCCGGGATGACGGCAACAGTGCAAATCGTTGACGGTCAGCCCACGGTCGTTGTAACGAACGTGGATATGGGTTCGCTGCCGATACCGCAGTCAGTACAGGACAAACTTACCGGGTTAATCTCCGGCGCCAATCTGTTTCAAGAATCGACTGCGGCATTCATTACTCAAAACGTGCAAATTGCTGACGGCGAAATCATTATCAGCGGCATCACTAAATAAAACTCCGGGTTTGCCCACCGCTATTACACAGAAAAGCCCCGCACTAATCTTAAAGTGCGGGGCTTTCTTTTTTTCACAATAATGAGAACAAAATTAGTCTCTGGGCATTGTCAGCAGCCCGGCTATCAGCGAGATCACTCCTAACGCTAAAAGTACCAGCGAAACAACCGGAGCTTTTGTAAATGGAGAAAACCCGATAATCAGAAATATTATCGCCACAATTACCAGAATTAAACCAAACGCCATCAGCGTAATTGCCAGTGGTGTTCTTGAAATCCGCATCATTGACCTCTCAGTCCCCGTTTTTCGAATACGACTTAGCCAAATAATATCAAGAGCAAGCACTCAATGTCAATAAAGTGGTTTCTCTGCTTTTTGATAGCCAATAAAATAATGCATCGGTAGAAAATCCGGAGGTAACTGTAACTTCATGTATTTTACAAAATAAATGTATCAAGGTCAGGGAAAAATTATCAGACCGTGCCAGGGAATTCTTATATAATATTATATATAAAATACGGTATTGACAAACCGGATATTTTAATAGTAGTATTAGCGCAATTTAAATACTTGTATGTGTTATTTTTATAAAAATAACAAGTAACCAGTTTATTAGCAAAGGAGGTTTGTATGAAAAGAGGACTTATCCTGGCATCACTCATTTTTCTCCTGACAGCATCCATGGTTTTGGCATCTTGTACTTCATCCACTACCACCCCCACCTCGACAACAACGACATCGACTACTACCACGGTAATCTCAACTCCGTCATCCACTTCCACGACTTCCACTATTGTTATTCCTTCGTCCACTACCTCTGCAGCGGTTACTTCTACCGCTACCACCACCGCCACCGGGAATTGGTGGGACAGTCTGGGCACGCCGGAATACGGCGGCACCCTGGTTGACATGCTCAACGCCCCCATCACCGCCTGGGAGCCCTGGTACGGCACCACCGGCCTTCAGGGGTACTGTCCTTTCATGCAGGAAATGTGGTGTAACGATTACACAGTCGACCCGAATACCTGGGATTTCTCCATTGGTTGGCTGCCTTCCCAATATGCCGCTAACTTAATGCTCACTAGCTATACCATGCCGAACCCGTATACTGTCGTATGCAATCTTCGCACCGATATGTACTGGCAAAACATCGCACCATCGAACGGCCGCCAGCTGACCTCTGCGGATATTGTAGCGCACTATGACCGGATATTAGGCCTTGGCAATGGTTATACCACCGTCGGTACCTATTATGCTTCGACAGCCGGTTGGTATCCGCTCATATCCGTCGTCGCCACGGACAAATTTACCGTTACTTTTAATTGGAAGCAGGGCACCAGCCCTGTCTCGATTTTGACTATCATGCAAGCCGCCGGCGCAGATGACACGATTGAAGACCCTGACGCCGTCGCGGCTTATACCAGCGCCGCTAATCCGGCCCTCGGTAACTGGCATAATGCCATCGGTTCCGGACCGTTTATGCTGACCGACTACGTTGATTCCAGTTCTGCGACTTATATGGCGAACCCCAATTTTTGGGGTTATGACCTCCGCTGGCCTAAAAACAAACTCCCATACCTGGCACAATATAAGCTGCTCATTATCCCCAGCGCCCCGACCGCTGAGGCCGCCATGCGCGTCGGCAAGATCGATGCCTTTAGCGGCATGCCGGTTCAGGATGCCCTCAACATGATGAAGACTAATCCTCAAATTGTCGTCAAGCAACTGCCGCAGGGTAACGAATTGACGTTGGATCCGAATAATGCCGTGGCGCCTTTTAACAATCTCAGCGTCCGCATTGCCGTCCAGCATGCTATCAACATCCAATTGATCGCTTCCACCTACTACTCCGGTTATGCCACACCGTGGCCCGCTTCATTAACCGAAAATCAGATGGGTTTGGGCGGCTGGGGCTTGGCCTATCCTAGCTGGCCGGCTGATGTCCAGGCTCAATATACCTTTGACCCGGCATTGTCCAAGCAATTGTTGGCAGCCGCTAAGTTCGATACGTCCCTAACCTACCCATTGATACTCGAAACCGATGCCGACCAGGGATTGTATCAAATTGTGCAATCGGAGCTTGCCGCCGTCGGTATTAACCTCAGCATCACGCTGCTCACCGCTCCCAGCTGGCAGGCCACCGTCATGACATCTCACAATTACACTGCTTTTTGCGCCCGCAACCAGGGTATCCTGGGGTTTAACTTCGATATCTTCCGGCAGTTCATGCGCTTCACCCCCGGTTACCAGGCCAACTACATCCAGGTGGTTGATTCTACGATGACCGGCTTTAATACTTCGGCCATTGCTGCGCAAAGCATCGGCGATGTCCAGAAGTTGCTGCAGCAGGCAAACTTGTACGTCGCCCAGAACCACTTCGCCATTTCGCTGGCCCAGCCGTCCACTTTCAACATGGCCCAGCCTTGGCTTCAGGGTAACCCCGGCGGCAATACCCTCGGTAATGCCATTACCGGCACCTTCGGCGGTACCGCCGGCGGCCGCGATCCCATTGGGCTGTGGATTAATAAGGAAATCAAAGCAAAATATTAGTCCGGGTTTGAAATTACCGGCACAATACCTTTTTAACGAGAAGGAGCGGGACTGCCAAAACAGTTCCGCTCCTTTTGTTATCCCGATATTCCATTAATATATACCGATTTCCAACGCCCACCAACCATGATCTCTTTTCTGTAGGGGCGGGTTTCGAACCCGCCCGCCCCGGAATTGGGATGTCACTACCTGCAGCCTATCGTCATTGCGAGCGTGAGCGAAGCAAACTCATGGCGGGGCAGCCTGTCCCCTCTAGCCATCAAAACTGAAACGAATTTAGAAAGAGGGGCAAAGTCTATCGTTGAAACTCTATTGGTCGGACTGGGATGATTTCGCGACTATCTCTAGAGTAATTTCAGAAAGCTATCTAAATCCAGCTCTGCCTGTTTGATAATATGACTCAAAGTTGAGCGTTTCACCGGGATGTGCGCCGGAATAGTGAGTTTTAGTGTTCTTTCACCCTGGTGCTTTTGGAGACGGATGTGGCTGCCGCGCTGCCGTATTATCACCCACCCATCCCGTTGTAACGCCCTGAGGATTTCACGATAAGACAGGCTGGGAACAATACTCATAACGCCAGCTCGACCGTTTCAGCTTTGTCTTTTAAAATATGGTCGTCTTCAGTAGGTTCCAGGTAAAGTTTAATGGCCTCTTTGATGTTGGTTAGTGCTTCCTCACGGGAATCACCTTCGCTGATACAGCCCGGTAGAGAAGGGACAAAAACAGTAAATCCCCCCTCTTCACTGGGTTCTAATACTATTTTCAGCTTCATATCTTCACCTCTCTGATTTGCAGGTTACCTGATTCACATCCTGACATATATATTTTAACATGTCAATTTACATTTTAACTGTATTTGAGAAACTTACAACTGTTCCCCCATACCATCATTGCGGCTGAAGTGAGGGTATCAGGAAAGCGGATGTCTCTTAGTATTGTAGGGTGGGCAACGCCCACCGGTTACATCCATCCCGGCGAAAGCGGGTATCCATCCGCCATAATTCCCCCCCAACTGTCTTTGCGAGGCATAATAGCAACGAAGCAGCCTAAAATTCTGAGCGTATTGACATCCGCTCGCTTGGTATAATTTCGGTTCTCAAACGGGCCGGTTTCAAAAATCATGTTCATTTAGGGGTAATATCTGCGGTTTATGGTCTGTTCAATAATCAATCGTTTTGGAAGCAACGAATCTATCTTTTCATATCGCGTTTCGTCCGAAGTATAACAATACGACTGTGATCACCAGCAATCCCCAGTATAGAGCCGGCACCGGCCCCCACCATGTTTTATGCCACCATATTTTCCCTTTCCGGAAATTTTTTATCCCGTAATACGGATTCAAAACAAACCATAAAAAGTCTTCGATAAAAACCATCCCTACGTAAAATCCCAGCAGCAGACATTCCAGCCGCCAGCTCCATTGGATAAACAGCAGCGGTAGATGCACCATCGCAATCAGGAACAGCGTCATGCAGACATGATAACCGGTCAGCGGCCGGCCGCCGGTCAATTTCATCACCCATCCCTTTTCGATGCGCCAGCCCGGGGATTTCGCCGCCCAACCGTCCTTCCCCTCGATCTGTATCTCCCACATCGCTAATAAAAAGGCCAAGCAAACCATAAAAATCAGCAGCCCGATCATTTTCTCATCCCCCTTTTGATAAACCCGATGTTATTACCAACCTGTCTGCTTGTCAAATCGGATATTTTGGGATATACATCAGCCGTTAATATAATATTAAAATTATTTATCGGCAATGAATATTCTCAATAATACCCTCTAAGTGCTATAATGATTTGAATTACGGATTGGAGAATTTTAGTGTCTCGGAAACGGCTGTTTGTATTATTGTCTGTGATTGTAATTCTGTCGCTGGTGGTTTCATCTTTTGTCATAATAATGAGAATTCGGAGCACTGATGTTTCCATGCCGGCAATTTTATTAACATATCCTTCCGGTGGCGAAATTTTTCATGCGGGAGAGACTATCACTGTTTCATGGAAAACAATTAATGTGCCCAAAAATAATCCCGTTTTTATATCTTTATTATCTGCCGATGGGACTGAAACAGATATTACGGGATTAAACGGGGTGCGGGATACGGGAAATTACAAATGGACAATTCCGGGTACAGTAAACGGTTCTCATGAAGACATAATCATCAACGGTACACTCGGCGGGAACTCTCCGATTTCCGGCGGCAGTGATTTCTTCAACATCACAAACTGATTAATACTCGTATTTCTTCAATGATATAAATATGGTCTGCAATTCGGTCTGTCATTCCCGTTATTTTTTTGTGTTTTATGTTGCAATTTTTCACCGGAAAAATGAAGCATTTTTGCTCCTCTTTAATATTGTAGGGTGGGCAACGTCCACCATTGTGTCATTCCCGACCTGATCGGGAATCCAGCCGCCATCTCCTCATCGTCATTGCTAACGTAGCGAAGCAATCCGACACCGCAATGTCGTACTGAGCGTAGCGAATGTATCAGTGTGGGGGAACGTATGTAGCCTCATTAACTAAAACAAAAAATGTGTCTCTTGTCCGTAGGGGCGAGTTTATAACTCGCCCGCCCCATAATTGGTGGCACAGGCGTCATTGCCAATGAAGCAGATGTAGAAAAAGGGGGTAAATGTTGTCGCTGAGACTTTGTTGGTCGGGGTGGGAGGATTTGAACCTCTGACCCCCTGCACCCCATGCAGGTGCGCTACCAGGCTGCGCTACACCCCGTCGATTCCCAACGATTAATTTTGCTACATTACAGTCTGATAGTCAAGTGCCGTCACTCCCTTGTATCCAAAATTCCCCTCAGGGAGTAAAATATATTTAACTATGAATGCTATTTCCCTGAACATCCAAAAGATTCTCAGCGAACTGCCCCCCGGCGTTAAGCTCGTGGCGGCGGTCAAAACCCGCACGCCCGCTGAAATCACCGCTGCCGTGCAGGCCGGCATCTCTATCCTCGGGGAAAATTATGTTCAGGAAGCCGAAGACCACTTCCGGACTGTCGGCAAAATCGCGCAGTGGCACTGCATCGGCCACCTCCAGAAAAATAAAATTAAAAAAGCCGTCGAAATCTTCGACATGATTGAAACCGTCGATTCGCCGGAGATGGCGCAGGAAATCGACAGACGTTGTCAGCCCTTCGCCAAAATCATGCCGGTGCTCATCGAGGTCAACAGCGGCCGCGAACCCATGAAATCCGGTGTCTTGCCGGAAGGTGTCGCTGCCCTCGCGCAATCGATATCGACACTGCACAATGTCCGCTTGACGGGCCTGATGACCATGGGCCCGGCTCTTGGCGACCCCGAAGCTTCCCGCCCTTACTTTGTGGCTACCCGCCAGGTCTTCAACGACCTTAAAACCCGCGGTATCCCCAATGTCACCATGCAGTACCTCTCGATGGGCATGACCAACTCCTACAAGGTTGCTCTCCAGGAAGGCGCCAACATCATCCGCCTCGGCACCCTTATTTTCGGCCAACGATAATTTAGTTCAGCACTCTTTGAGTCGCAACGAAATACTTTCCATAGGCCGGAGCAAAGTATCGGAGTCTTTCGAAATAAAGTAAACTTAAATAACAAAGAGTCTTCAAACGAATACTCAAAAAAGGAAAATAAATGGTCACAGAAGAACAGGTACAAACCGCCCTCAAACAGGTCTTCGTCCCCACCGCCGAACAAAGCATTATCGACCTGAACCTGGTGCGCAAAATCACTATCGCGGACAAGAATATCAACGTTATGCTGGCCTCCACCGCATTGGCCGACGAGGTTCAGAATTTTGTCGCCGCCGGCGTGAAATCCGCCCTGCAGCAGTTTGAAAACAGCGTCGTACAGGTTGATTTCGTCGAAGCTAAAGCGGGAGAACTGAACGAAATTAAAAACATCGTTGCCGTGATGAGCGGTAAAGGCGGCGTTGGGAAATCTTTGGTCACCGCCCTGCTGGCGATTGCCCTGAAGCGCCAGGGTAAAAACGTCGGCATCCTCGACGCGGACATCACCGGCGCCAGCATCCCGCGGATGTTCGGCATCACCACCCGTCCCTTCGGCAGCGAGACCGGCTTGCTCCCCGTGGTTTCCCAATCCGGCATTGAAGTGATGTCGATGAACCTCCTTTTACCGCAGGAAGAAAGCGCCGTCATCTGGCGCGCGCCCTTGCTCTCCAAAGCTATCACCCAGTTCTGGACCGATGTCGTCTGGGGCAAACTCGACTATTTGCTCATCGACCTGCCGCCGGGGACCGCCGATGCCCCGTTGACTGTGATGCAATCCATTCCGATTAACGGCATCATCATCGTCTCCACGCCGCAGGGCCTGGTGGAAATGATCGTCAAAAAAGCCGTCGATATGGCGCAAAAGATGGAAAAACCCATTCTCGGCATCGTCGAAAACATGAGCTATTTTACCGCGCCGGAAACGAATAAAAAGTACGAAATCTTCGGTGCCAGTAAGGGCGAATCGCTGGCGCAATCTGCTAAAGCGCCGCTGCTGGGCCAAATCCCCATCGACCCCGAACTCGCCCGCCTCTGTGATAACGGCGATATCGAACACTACTCCGGCGAATCCATCGCCCTCCTCGGCAAAGCTCTCGCAACCGCTTTAAAAAAAGATATCGACAACCCGTGATTCTGTAGGGGCGAGTTTATAACTCGCCCGCCCCGTTATTCCTGAAAAACAAAGGAGGTGCCAAATGCCCCCAAT
>Ga0224522_1000383_pt1 | contig 15172 bp, 5 predicted proteins | sample CFST25metaG_FD_182733 | JGI IMG/M metagenome (GOLD analysis project Ga0224522, IMG submission 182733) | Peat soil microbial communities from Stordalen Mire, Sweden - C.F.S.T25 | ecosystem: Environmental > Terrestrial > Soil > Wetlands > Peat | place: Sweden: Norrbotten County, Stordalen Mire...
AATTTCGGTCTTTTCTATATGAATAAAAAAAATCCCGAAAAAATATTTTTCGGGATTTCAGGGGAATAAAAAAATTCTATTCAGTATTATTTCAGTGCATTCAAGAATTTTTTTAATGAAGAATTTTGAACGTTTGTTGTTGTTCTTTTTTTATTTACAGGAGCAAAAATATTAAAGTCTGAACCGGTTACAATTCCATCCAGATTAAAATCTGAATATATATATCCTGTACTTGCAAGAATACTGTTACTCTGAAATATATGATAATCTATTAAGTTAATAATTCCATTAAAATCTGCATCTCCCGGGTACATAGCATATTTACCATTCTGTAAAAGTGATGCATCTCCGCCAAAAAACTGATAACTGTCAGTTGAAAAATCATAAAGTTCTGTTTTAGAGTTTAAATATATAGGGCTTGAGCTCATCACTGCCAGATGATTTCTGTGTCTTATAACAACGAAATAACTGTCCGCGGGAATATTTTTATCAAGAGTAATTAATGTGTCCCCTGTAATGCTAATCACTTTCCCGTCATTTCGGATGAAAGCTACTATTGTATCGACAGATGTTGTAATATTTTTATACTGTCTTAATTCTATTATAACCCAGTCAACAATATTACGATGATATTGAAAAAATTTGCTTGTAACGGATTCAGTTGGTTTTTTTATATAAACAAAGGGTGTAACATTTCCGCTTAGAGTATCGGGCGGTACAAGAGGAAGATAGTTTTTATAATTCAGCACGGTTTTCATTGTATCTGAATTCTCATACATTGCACCTGCGAGCAGTACTTTTAAATTAAGTACAACCGCACTTTGTTCCACATAGTCCTGCATATCAATGGAAGCAATTGTATTTTCATAATTTCTTACCGATGGAGAAAAAGAAATATTATTTTTGGCAGGGACAACCGTTCCTGTCCATCCGGAATCCACAAATACATTATATTCACCGTTATTATCCGATTGTACTGAATGCGGAAAACCGTTCAAAATAACGTCAGTTATGGGTTCTCCTGTGTTTTCAAAACATCTTCCCGAGACATAAAAACCGCTCTTGAAATATGCTGATTTATCCGATGTCAGTGTTGTTGTGGTATTTGAATATGGTTCAAAGTTCCAGTTAGTACCTTTTACCGGGAATAAATTTCCCGACCATCCGTAAAATAAACTTACAGAAAAGAATCCGTTTGCATCGGAGTAAGGCTCGTTTACAAGTCCTGATAATTTAACATTGCTAACGGGTGCCTGGGCATTGGGAGATTTGATATAACCGGAAAAAACAAAAATCTTTTTAATGGCACTATAATTTGTGGTTGTATTTTGAGTGACATTTGAATATGACTGTGAAATATTAGTAAAATCATAACCCTGTTTAACGGGTGTCACTGTTCCGTTCCAGCCGTAACTGACCTGTATTTCATAGTATCCGTTAAAATCAGTTTTCACCTGGTATGGAAATCCGTTCAGGTTTACTCCGTTAACTCCGCTGTTTGCAGATGCCGAGACAATTCTTCCTTTTATTGTTACATAATTGTTGTTTGTAACAGTAATGGATGCCGCATCTGAAGCTGATACAGTATTGTTGTTTGCATTGTTATCTCCGGAAATAATTATACCTACATAATAATCACCAACAGGTTTGTTTATCGCGGGTAATGAATTTAACTGTACAATTAATTCGGATGATTTTGATGCAAAGCTTTTCTGATAATTATAAGTTGCAATTAAATCGTCCGATGGAGTTATAACCGGGTCGGTTGAAAGATATAAATTAACGGTTATATTTGCATTACTTTTATTTTCGGATGAATAATTATGAAGAATAAAGCTGAGTGATTCGAATGCATTTCCTGTCTTCATCAGTTGCGGGCTCACCTTTACATTCATCGGAATTAAATCGAATTCTGCCGGTGTATTCCGGCTGATAATAGCATTTATGGCATCATATTTAGAAGAGGTTATCCTATTAAATTTTATTCCAAGGTTAGTTACAATTCCGTAAACAATTTTATCGTTATTTACTGTTGCAAATGCGGGGCTGCCGCTCATTCCGCCGGCACCTATTCTCGTGGATAATAAATAATCGGTTCCGACGCTGTTAAAATATCCTTTCCAGTTAAATAAATATTCACCTGTATATGGGGTCTGGCTGGGAAAACTTGCATTATTGAAAAGATTATTAAGGAAATAGGAATCATCGTTATTATACCCGTATCCGTTCCATCCCGATAAAGCGCCAATCGGCCTGTCGAGCTTGATAATTGCATAATCTCTCGATGTTCCGGGGCTAAAGTCTGACGGCAGGTAAAAATATTCTGCATATGCGTAGCCAAACGGTTCTTCGCCATTTTCATATCCGGGAATAAATTTCACATTTTGAAAATAAGGATTAAACTCGATTGCATGTCCTGCAGTTAAAACATGGTATGGGTCTATAAGAATTCCTGTTACATCGTTAAACTTTACTGTTGTTCTCCAGGGATAAGCATTTGCATCATTAATAATATCGAGTGGGAAAAATCCTCTCGAAGTATCAAACGAAAAATTATCGGGTAAAATTCCTCTGCTGCCGTTTTTCAAATCAGAATTACCGGTACTCGAAAGCGAATAAGAAATATTTGTTATTTGTCCGGTTTGCAGATTATATTGTCTCCAGGTCTGAGAATGGATTGAATTGAAACCAATAAAAATTATAATTAAAAGCAATATTTTATTCATATGTTATTCTTTATACCATATATATGGCAACTATAATGCCAGAAAAATAAGTGCAGTTTTATTGAATTTTATGCGAAAATGATATATAAATATATAAGAAGTGAGAATATAATCTCAATATGAGACTAAAACAAAAACCTCTCAGAGATTTCTCTCCAAGAGGTAAATTCATTTTGAGACTGTTTTAAATTACTGAAAATTATTTAATAGCAACCCTGCAACGGGAGCTGTTTCCGTTCCGCCGGCAGGTAAATTAATTATTACCGGTCCCGTCATTGCTGTTACACTGTTTAATGCTGTTATTGCACTTGCAAGGGAAGCATAACTTGCAGCTAAATTTGGTGTTGTATTGGTCGGGTTTGATACCGTCACCGCAATTTGTCCAAATGAAATGGAACTACCCAGAAATAAAATGCATAGAGTAATCCCGAAGAGTGTGAAGAGTTTTTTCATAACAATAGATTAATTAATTTATAATTATTTTATTTTTTTCCTATATTTATTCCCTATGTTTTTTGGATTTTAAAACAGAAAGAGGAAAATCCATTACAAATTTTCCCCCCGAATTTGTAAATTGCTACTATAAGGCACAATTATTTAATCAAAATTAACTCAATCTTAATACATAATAAATTCTTTTTAGTTTTATTTTTAAAGAAATTTATTAACATACTTATAAAATAAAAATTCTAACGGATATAGTGTGTGCACTATAATATATTAAATATTGTTGAATAACAGGTAAATAGGCAGATTAATAAATGTATTTTAACTATATTGCAAGACATTTAATCTGATTTGTGAAGAATAAAAAAGATGGTTTTTAATTATAAAATATGCGTAAATACAAGTTTCTAAACATACTTGATTCTCTGACAGAAAAAGAATTTAAGTCACTGGGGAAGTTCATGAAATCACCGTTTTTTAACGGAAGTAAAAATATGATTGAGTTTTATGAATTAACAAAAAAGTATTACCATAATCACAATTTTTCCGGTCTTACACCTGAATTAATATCAAAAAATATATATAAAACAGACAAATTTGATAATGTCAAAACAAGAAAACTCATATCGGATTTCAGCTCTCTTCTTGAGAATTTCCTAATTCATAATTCTGTGGAAAAGGACATGATTGGTAAAAAGGCTTATCTTTCAAAACAATTAAGCCATAAAGACCTGAATAAATTATATGATATTGAAATTGATGATATAAAAAAGCTGATGAACAATTCAAAATGGGACAGTAAAAGTTATTATTTTTCGAAGCTGAAACTAATAGTTGAGGAACTGACAGATAAGATTTTTTTGGTGACTCCCGATAAGCAAATGGAAAAAATAAAAAACCTTACCGACTCAGTTGACCAGTTATATATATTCATCAAATTATATGTAAGCCATATACTGGTTCAAAATAATTTTATAAATGAAGTCGATATTACTGATTACGGATTTGCAAGCATAGATTCGATTGTAAATTACATAAAAAAAAATATTGAATATTACAAAAAAAATGAACCCCGTATTTTTCTTTATTTCCTTGTATTGAAATTGATAAGAGAGCGCAGTATTGAAAAAATATATACCGAAGTGGAAAAATATGTGGAAGATAACAGGTTATTCCTGAGTCCCGATGATATTGAATTTTCGATTTATACAATAATAACGTATATCGTTGCGGAAATTAGCAGGGGAAAGTATGAAAAAATGGATTTACCGGTAGAAGTATTTAAAAGAATAGAAGCAAACGGTTTTTTATTAAAAATTGATAATTTTAACCACTTCACATATATACAAATTATAAATTTTGCTTCGTTTTTAAATGACTTCGAATATACGGAAACCTTTATCTGGAGATATTTCCCGAAGATAAGCGTTTATTATAAAGAGGATTCATTGAATCTGGGCCTGGCTATTTTAAGATATTCCCAAAAAAGATATGAAGAGGCGAAGGAGTATCTGGATAAAGTAAATTTTAAAACTTACGGGTTTTATTTGCTCACAAATTCATTGCGGCTGAAAATTTATTACGAAGAAAATTCACTTAAATACATTCCTCATTTAATTGATTCGTTCAAGCATTATATCAAAAGAAACAAAAGTGTACCGCAATTTTATAGAGAAAGTTTTTCAAATTTTTTGAACTATCTTTCAAAACTCACCAGTTTAAAAAAAGGGAATATCAAGGACGCTTATAAAACGGAATATATTCTCTCAAATGAGAAAAATTTTTACGGCAAGAAATGGATAGAGAATAAATTAAATGAACTGATTTTAAAAAAATAATAATTACACGTTATTATTAAAAAGCCCCTTCAAATATCAAAGGGGCTTTTTGTTTTAGTTTAATATTTCTTAAATTTTATTTTATTACAGCCATTTTCTTAACTGAATTGAATTCTTTTCCGTTCAAAGCATTTGCAGCAAACCTGTAAAAATAAATTCCGCTTGCAAGATTGGTTGCATTTAATTCAATTGTATAGTAACCCGCCTGATTAAAATCACCATTAATAAGTTTCTTTACTTCTCTGCCAAGAATATCAAATACGATTAATTTTACCTTGCTGTCGAACGGCAAATCAAAGTCTATTTTTGTGACAGGATTGAATGGATTAGGGTAATTTTGAGAAAGATTAAATTTTGTCGGAATTCCTACCGATACTGCACTATTCATCTGGAAATATTTGTAGTTTCCGTTAAGGTCTATTTGTTTTAACCTGTAGAAGTATTTACCCGTTTGTAACTTATTGTCATCGAAACTGTAATTTGCTTTGGAATTAGTTGTTCCTTTGCCGTTAACAGAAGACAACTTTGCCCATATACCATTTTCGGTTTTGCGTTCAATTTCAAAACATTTATTGTTCGTTTCCTTCGATGTTGTCCAGTTTAATTTTACATCTCTTATATTTACGCTTGCACTGAAAGCTGATAACTCAACCGGAAGTGTTGACTGGTTCGGGCTGAAGCCGATGGCAACAGGGGAGGATATAAGCCGTCCCGACGGATTCGCGGGACCTGAATTTACAAATCTGTACATCATGCCGTTGCCGGCATTACCGTCACTCTGGAATCCCACAAGATGATTTTTACCGTTAGTATAATACCATCCTGTTGATAAATCTTTCCAGCCTGTTCCGCTTTGGGCATCGTCAAACTGGATTACAAACGGAGAATTATCTATCGGTGAATCAGAGGTGTTTAAAATAATCTGGAACGAAACATACCTTGTTGTTGCCGCAAGAGCTTCTATGGGAGCATTATTAAATGTTATTATTACGTGGTCGTCAGCAGGAATAAATTTGTAACTCAGTCTGTTGTATGATGCGGAAGTCTGATAATCATACCTGATATCATTCCACAATGCAAATATTGAATTCAACGGCGCGCTTGTTGATGGAAGAGATACAGGGCTATATGACGTATATCCTGTTGTACCGAGCGTTACATATCCGTTTGTTGCAATTTGAATGGTTGTATAATTCGTACCCATAAATCTGAATATTTTACCGGCAGGTAAAGTAATTGTATAATAGCCATCGTCAATTGTACCTGTTAAAGTACCCTGGTTTACGGAATTCAATATCAGATTAATACTGCCTGTTGTATCAAACCACGAAAAAACCGGCTGCGATAAAGCACATGAAGAACCTGGAGTAGAATTTGAGAAATAATAACCCGCTAAAGGACCTCCCCAGTCTGAAGAGGCTGATATTAGTCTGCTTCCTGCCGGTGAAACAGTACTTGGAGTTTGTGATATCCCCGGAGAACCCGAACCGATTGTAAATGAAGTACATTCCGCATCCAATACATTTCCTATCGTAGCACAGGGAATCAAATCGTATGTCAGCCAGAAGTAATTTGTACCTCCGACCAGTGCCTGGCCGCCTGCATTTGAAATTGTAAATGAAGATGGATAAGAAGGAATTGATGTTGAATACGTTCCGAACAGATTTGAAATACCGAAAGTACCTGAACCTCCCGTATAATAAACTTTGGCATTTTGAATGTCATTAATATTTGTGGTTCCTCCCGAAGAAGGATTGCAAACATCGAAAGTCAGTGAATAAATATTTAAAGGACTCGCAGAACCCGAGGTTACTACCTGAACACCTATTATCTGAGCATTGGTGGAACCTGCACTGACTGAAGTGGTTACACTTTGCGTAACGATGCTTGAGGAATAAGTCATAGGTGATGCAGCGACAATATTAACCCTGTAGTCTTCGGTTTCACCCCAGGCATATGTACCGCAAGCCGAAGCAAGAGATGAACCACCTTCGACAAGGATTACTCTCATTCTGGTGTTTCCTAAAGTCGCTCCTGCAGGTACTGTTATATTTCCTGTTATAGTATTAGTTGTACCGTCTACTGTTCCGAGATAAAATCCATCACTTGCATCGAAAGTACCGTTTTTATTAAAATCTATATAAACCGAAACCCCCGCTGTATATGCGGTAGCCTGCCAGATGCCGCTCACCGAAATCGGATAAGAAGTACCCTGTTGTATGTTTGTTGGAGCAACTGAACTGTAAAAATTAGTATAAGTATTTACTGCAGTTGGATTATTTATTACCGGTGTTGCAACTCCGTTATTAATTGTGCCGAATGTAACATTACCAATATCATCATCTTCTGCGTAAACAGCTCCGGATGTGCAATATAAAATATTGGATGTACCGGAAACAGAAACATTTACGTTTGCAGCTCCGCCTCCTGAATTTACAATATTTCCCGAATAATCCTGTTCTGAAGTCGGCTGAAAAACACCATATATAGTTGTTGACGTTAATGAGCCTACTGAATAGGGAATATTTAACGATGGCAAATAACCTGAACCTGAAGTTTGTGATATCTGGAAGTTCGGCGGTGCAGTTACAGTTATATTTCCGTCAGGCGGATTTAAATTCATACCTGAAATTACATAAGACTGCTCGGAAGAAGTATTTCCGTTTGCAGTATATCCGAAATTTATCGTCAGGGGATTTGCAACCAATGATGGTGATGTCGGAGCGGAAACTACCGCTTCAATCATCATCCTTCCGAAAGAATTATACATTGTGAAAGCTCCGCCTGTCAGAGCATTTCCGTAATAAGCATTATTTCTTCCGGGTGATTCAGTCTGCGTTCCCAATGGATAATATCCTGTAGTTGTATTTGCTGTCTGACCCATGCCTATGTAAAAGACCTGGTCACCAATAACCGGATTTGTAGTAAAGTTAAATGTATGCCAGGTGCCTAAATCCGTGGACAGAATAACATAATTTGCTGTCTGTGCAACAATGGTTCCTGCAGCGTTTTCAAGAATACCATACACAGTATTTCCTGTATTATAAGTATAATCTCCGATATAGCAGTTTACGCTGTTTACAACTGCTGTTCCCGTTACATAGTATCTTGTCAGCAAAGTTCCCGAACCTGTATTATAACCTAAATTTAAAGTCATCGGAGAACCATCCGAATATGCAAATGTATTTGTTGTTATTATTTGTGAATAGGACTTAGAGTTATTTGCATTATTCTGATCGCCTGGAACTGATGCTGTTACCGTGTTTGTGCCGGTCGAAGAAGAAGTGAATGGTGCAAAAGTTACCGTATCTGTCGCTCCGGGTGCTAAACTCGGATAAGTTGTTGTATTGGTAAATGAATTTGCCCCTGATACATTAAGAGTAACCTGAATATTGGTTTGCGTTTGTATTCCGAAATTTGAAATGACTGCTTTCATTGTATCGTTTGCTCCAAATCCAAGCGGCAGTTTACCTTTTGCAAAAACTGCGACAACTGATATATCGTTATTCAAAGCTTCCTGAATCGTAACATCATCTACAAATAAATCATACATATCAGCGGCACTAAATCCGTGCCATCCCACATAATAATATCCCGTGACAGAAATCGGAAAAGACCCGGTCCCCGTTAAATAAGTCAGATTAGTTATGTTTGAATTGCTGAATATTGCAGAACTTGTCATCCCGGCTGACGAAGCGGTTGTACCCCATTTTACTTCAAGTTTTTCCGGGTATGTCGTACCGCCGTTATTTTTATATTGAAAACCGACCTGGTATGTTTTACCTGCCGTAAGAAGTATTGGCGGGGTAAAAAACCAGTCATTCATTGCCGCCGCTGAATTATATTGTATGAACATTGAATTTGGAGTAGTATTAGGCGATGATGTGTTTGTTATCCAGTAATTTGCATCACCATTTGTATTTTCATAAGACCAGCCTGCAGGTAAGGCAGGAGCCGTAACCAAATCAAAATTTTCCGTTATAGGCAGTGTAAGAGGTGTAACCCCGGTTCCGGATACAGCCACATTTACTGTTGTTGCACCTCCACCTGCATTCGTAACATTTCCGGAATATGCAGTTGAAGCCGGAGGCTGGAATCTTACGTAAATTGTCGTTGCGGATAATGTTGCACTCGAATAAGGCACATTTATACTTGACCCGAATCCGCTTCCTGATGTCAATGAAACCTGAAAATTCGCAGGCGCAGTAACAATTATATTACCGGGGAATCCGGTTAAACTGCCTCCCGACAATGAATATGTTTTCTCGGCAGATGTTTGCCCTGCAACTACATTTCCAAATGAAAGTGAAGTTGGAACTGCACTTAAATAAGGGGTAGTAGATGGAGTAACATTCATCTGTATTTGAGGTCTTGTATTCGCAATCGTTCCCGTTCCGGTTGGAGGAGTATTATCCTGATACCAAGTTTGATGTGTGCTTGTAACGTTATACCTGTAGAAATATGGATATGGACTTGTGCCGCCTCCACCGTAATTAGCTTCACATAATACCATCAAATTACTTCCTGTATAATTAAATGGAGTTGATAAAGTAATTGTATTCCAACCTGTCGTTGAGAAACTCCTCGTTCCTGAATATACTAAAGTTGCACCCGTTGTTAAAGATGCCCAGGTAGAAGAAGTAAAAGTTGATGATGTCGTAGTTTTTAAATATATAACAATCGGACATGATGCCGCTGCTGCTGTCGATACATACCATGCTAATGTAGTAATAATACCTGTTGAACCAATTTCAGTTGAAGTGTAAATAGATGCACTTCTTGTATAACCCCAATACATGTAAAATGGATAGGTACCTGTAGTTGTACCTGAACCTATTGTTATCAGCGCTTCCGGACCATCACCAATAAATATCGGATTCGGTTCGTAACCTTTAACAGGCGCTTTTGTATTCGCAATGTCCTTTGGAATAATTTGATGGACTTTTACTATCTTTGGGCCTGAGAGTCTTGAATTGTTTTTTCTCTTTTCTTGTGCAGTGACAAGAGAGAAAGTAGCACATAAAACGGCTACCGCGAATAGCGTGAAGAGTTTTTTCATGGATTATCCCTTTTTTACTTTAAAATAAACTTATATTCTTAATTACCCTTAAGAATGATGGTTCAAAAAATGCAAGAGGGTATTTAATCCAAAAAACCTATAAAAGAATTTGCTAAATAGAAGTTAGCTTGTATACTATAGAATTTTTAGTATTATTTTAATTTAATAAAAATATTATTAATTTGCAAATTCTTTTCAGAATTAATAATTTACGATAATTCAATAATAATTCGAATTATCGAATATCAGCAGGAGGTTAAAAATGTGTAATTTGGTCGTGTAATTAAAAAACACAGCCTTTTGATTACTTAACCAAAAGGCTGTGAGAATATTTCTATTTTACTATTACCATTTTCTTTGTTGCAATATAATTATTTCCGTTAATACCATTTGCAATTATCCTGTAAAAATAAGCACCGCTTGATAGGTTAGTTGAATTAAATTCGGCAGTATAATAACCTGCTTTTGTTAAATCACCATTTACAAGATTTTTAACTTCTCTTCCGAGAATATCAAATACTATCAATTTTACTTTGCTGTCAAACGGTATATCATAATCTATTTTAGTTACAGGGTTGAACGGGTTCGGATAATTTTGGGACAGATTGTACTTTGCAGGAACTCCAACTTCGACAAAACCTCCTAGTAAATAATAAGTATAATTTCCGTTGTTGTCAATTTGCTTCAGCTTGTAATCATATTTTCCCGAATTCAATTTCCTGTCTGTAAATACGTATGAAGATTTTCCCGAGCTATTGCCTTTTCCCGAAACAAATGAAATTTTAGACCACTCTGCGTCATTATGGTTTTTTCTGTAAATCTCGAACCCTGCATTATTGTTTTCGGATTCCGTTGTCCAGTTTAAAATAATATCCCTTCCTGAAACAGAATTTGTAAAAGAAGAAAGTTTTACCGGAAGTGTGCCTGCATTATTATCAACCATGCCGAGAGCCATTGCTCCTGTGGATTTACCGACCCCATTAAACATTGGCCCCTTTGTTCCGGTAAACCTGTAATTATAACCTGCAGTGCCTGTTCCGTTATTAACACCAACGGATGCGCCGGTGACAATCAAATTAGTAGCTAAAGGTGCAGCAGACATGTCATCATTGTAATTTATTATGAACAATGAATTCAAAGCAGGTGAATAAGTATTTGTATAAAGAATTATCTGGAATGAAATATAGTTAGTTCCATTCGCTCCGCTTATATCGTATATGTTTTCATAACTTATAATAACATTATCAGGATTTATTTTATAACTTACATTTGTTGCCGGCGTATAAGTCCGTTGTACATATAAGTCTTTAAAAGCAGCTGCAATCATATTTAACGGTGCACCAGCACTTGGCAATAAGACCGGTGAATATGCCATATTACCCGCACCGAATGTTATATATCCGTTTGTGCCGACATAAACACTGCTGTAGTCCGTACCGAAGAATTTGAAGAACTGACCGGGGAAATCAACTTCGAAATATCCATCATCATCACTCCCTGTAAATGCGGCAATAGGTGTAAAATCCGTTGTCGGAATCCATTCAAATGCAGGCTTTTGGTTTGGTGCAGGATTACCATTAGGCGTGGAATTTGAGAATTTATATAAATTTGTTGCAAATGTTCCGAAATTCGGATTAAGCGCGGTGACCGAAACTTCATTCGAATAACCTGAAGTTCCGTCAGTATAAATCGCCTGAACGACATAATAATAAGTGTTACCCATTGTTGCAGATACATCATCGTATGTAGTTGAATTCAATCCTGGGAATTGCGTATCATACGAGCCTGATGAACTGCCCCGCTGTAAAGTGTAGCTTGATAGAATTTTTTCACCATTTTTCCCGCTTATCGAAGCTGCCGGAACGCTGATAATATTTTCTTTCTTTTCGTTTTTAATATTATTCGAATTCGTTATTAAAGTCGTCTTTACAGGAAGCATTTTTGATTTAGGGTCAGGTGTACCGGAAATTAATTTGTCGGAATACGTTCCCATATATGCACGCATAAAGAAGTTACCTGCCCATGCATTCCAAGTTACACCTCCGTCCTGCGTCCATGAACTTTTACCTGCGGGGGAAGTATTATCTGTACCAACGTATGGTCCAGTCGTGCTTCCTGCAGGCCATTGTGTGACTATATAGAAAGTCTGTCCCACGGTGACATTTTGGGGTGCCAGTAAGGTCAGAAATATCCAGCTGTAGGATGTACCTACCGCAACATTATTGAATGATGCCCAGGGGCTTGATACGTTTGGTTTTCCTGTTCCGTCGTCAGGACACAACATCACTGAGTTAAACATAATTCCTGCAGAACCTGCATATGTGTAAACCGCAATTTGTGAAATTGTACCGTTATGAGGCGAAGTAAATTTATCGTAAAACATCTGGCTTGTAGTTGATGGAGAGCCTACCCACATATTTGATTCTGCAGACCCGTCATCAATTTTAATCTCCGCACCAGGTGAAGGAGATTGCCATGATAGTGAAGGCAAAAAGCTTGCATTAAGTCCTCCGAGTAAATTCTGGGGTGCGTTTAGTATACCTGTTCCGGTTATTACAATGTTATGACCGCCGGTGTTATCATCAATGTGTAGGTTTGCTGATTTTGCTCCCGTACTCGTCGGTGCAAATAATACTCTTACCTGTGCAGTCTGACCATTTGTAAGATTAATCGGATATGAATTATTATCTATAAGTAAAAATTGTGAAGCATCAGTACCTGATATTGAAATTCCGCCGTTATTAATTGAAAGCGCACCTCCGCCTGTATTAGTAATCGTAAAAATCTGATCAACCGAGCCGCCGCCGACTGTAATGTTTCCAAATGCTTTTGATAACGGTGTTATGGAAAATGTTGGAGTAGAAGGAGTAAGAGTTACACTGAAATCATCAAATCCTAAATACCATGGTGCTCCGGTATTCGTTACGTAAATTCCAAAATAATATGTGCCTGTACTTCCCGGAGTAAATGTTCTGGTCACAAGAGTATAAGTCGGAGTACTGACAATAGCGCTTGTGATGAACGGGCTTCCTAAAAGAACAGCACCTGAAGATGATTGAGACGTATTTGTATATGTATTACCTGTCCAGCCCGATACGTTATCTCCCGCAAAATAAAATGAAAAGTCATATGAAGTTCCGCCTGTAAGCGTGAATCCCGGGGACCATACATAGCCGCCGGTTGTAGGCGAGTAATAAATTGTCATATAATTCGGAGCTGAACGAGGATCATTATATGCATTTGATGCTGCATTACTTGTTACCCAGGGACCGCTTTCAACTTTCCAGCAATTCGGTATGGACGGGATAGTTACTGCATCAAAATTTTCAGTCCAAGGAACTGAAGAAGGATTGCATAATGTTGTAAACGACAAATCTGAACCGTAAGAAGTCCCTTGAGTATTTGTCGCATAAGCTCTGACGTGAAATGTTGTTGATGCAGACAGACCCGTGATGCTGCTTGTAAAAACACCTGTTCCTGAACCATCAATAGTTTTACTGTTTGCTGTAGTAGGATTCGCTGTTGTGCTCCAGCAGACTCCTCTTGCAGTTACAGGTGAAGCTCCCTGTAAAGTAACATTCCCTCCGCCTGTAGCAGTAGTAATGTTTATATTTGAGGGTGTTGTTGTTGTTACTGAAGGTGGACCTCCGTTCAATACTGAAACATCAGAAATAAAAACGTCGGGACCATATCCGGAATATCCTACAAATCTAATACTTGCACGTTGATTTAAATAAGGTGTTAAATCTACATTTGCAGTTACATAAGTACCCGGTGTCGTTGTTCCGGCACCATCACCTGAATTAAAAGCAGTACCTTTTAAACCCCATATTCCAACCCAAGTTGTGCCGCTATTTGTAGTTATATAAACACCTAATGAATCGGTAGGATAACTGGACATATATTGATGAGACCATCTAAAAGCCAAAGATGGGGCAGTTAAACCGGTGCCGGAAGTTAAATTTAACAATGGAGTTTGCATTAATGCATAATACCCTGCAGTCCAATTCCAAAAATTACAATAAGCAGCTGAATCCGTAGATGAAATATATTGTGCCCAATTTTGCGTACCACCGGTTAAATTGAAATTCGGGGGCGGCCAAACATTAAAATATTCTTTCCAGGGATATGTACCAATTTCAACACCAGGAGACCATCTGTATATCTGGCCTGATGTAGGATATACAGTTGGTGACCAGGTCATGGTAGCTGTATTTGTTGCACCTGCAGTAGTTGCAGCCCAGCTTGTTGTTGTTGTTCTAACAGAAAAATCAGTAGTCACTGATCCGTTAATACCAACATATGGAGTATAAGAACTGGTTAAACTTGCAGTACCGCCATATACAATTTCAATAATATTTGTTGTTTCGTATAACTTTATTTGTGCATTTAACTGATCATTGGTACTGTTATAGTAAAGATACCAGCCCGGATATTGAATGGTCAGGACTCTGTTTGGAGCTGTACCTGATAATAAGTATGTCACCGCACCATTTGTTCTGCCATCACGGTTACAAAATGCAATAGTGTTTGGAATAGAACTCAAGGCGGTATAAGATGTACTCGGAACTGCACCGAGAGTAATATAGCCATTTGAATTAGCACCGTATGTTGTAAAAACCGTACCGTTATAAACGAAATTAAATCCAATGCTTTGCAAAGTTGAAGAACCATCATCCATACCGGCAGTAATTATACTAGTTCCTGCAATTGCAGTATATGTTCCTGTCGTCTGAGTGAATGCTATGCCGCTCACAACATCAGTTTGCGATTCATGTATATACGGACTACTGATACTGTTTACCGGTATTTTCGGTGGTAGTTTAGAGATATCAATTTGCTCTTTAGCAGTGGGATTTTTTTGATTATTATTTAGAGTTTTTTTATCCTGTGCATTAACTACAATGGTAGTCAATGAAAATAGGATAACCAGTGTGAAGAAGAAGAGTTTTTTCACGGGTTTAACCTTTCTTATTGGTTATAAATGTTTTATTTAATTTCTATATTCTTTAAAAAGCTTTCAATTGCTGATTGCAGAAAAACGAAATAAAAAACAAAAATCAAAAACCGGTGACATAATAAATATAATCTGTAAACTATAT
>Ga0224522_1000387_pt1 | contig 15061 bp, 11 predicted proteins | sample CFST25metaG_FD_182733 | JGI IMG/M metagenome (GOLD analysis project Ga0224522, IMG submission 182733) | Peat soil microbial communities from Stordalen Mire, Sweden - C.F.S.T25 | ecosystem: Environmental > Terrestrial > Soil > Wetlands > Peat | place: Sweden: Norrbotten County, Stordalen Mire...
GGGCAAACCTGAATTATAAGATTTATCCTCTCAGGGTTTCCGATGCTTTTTTTCTTGAGCAGTCGTTTCCGAATCAGCTTGGCTTGAACCCGGTTTTCACATTTTTTGAAAGCTATAAAAATAAAAAACCAAAGCTGTTAAGCGACAAAGATGCCCTACAAAACACACAAAAATTTTTAAATATAAATCAGAAATTCGATTCCCCGATTGCGAGGGATATTAAATTCGACAGTGCATCATCAAAACCAAATGTTGTAGTATTTATTGTGGAAAGCCTGAGCGCGCACCAGATGAACCGTTACAGAAGCACTGCTAAATTTACTCCGTTCCTCGACAGTCTGGCAAGTGTATCCGCTACCTTTGATAATGTATATACGTCGGGAATGCACACATACTGCGGGGTTTTTTCTACTTTGTTTTCCCTGCCGTGTATTTTAAAATCAAAACCGTTTTCATCTCCGCTGATGCAGGGACAGAAGCTTTCGGGCATGCCCAACGTATTGCATAATTACGGATATGAAACCATGTTTTTCTGTTCAGGGGATAAAAAGTTCGACAATATGAACAGCTTTTTATCAAATAACGATTTTGATAAAATCATAAGCAAAGACGATTACCCGAAAGAATCGGAATTTACCGAATGGGGTGTGCACGATAATACAATGTTCCAGTATGCTATTCCGAAATTAAACGATGCATCGAAGAACAAACCCTTCCTTGCAGTTTTGCTTACCATTTCGACTCACGAGTCTTTGAGTCTTCCGAAGAATAACGAATTTACACCATCAGTTACTGATGCATATGACAGGCAGTACGAATATACTGACTGGGCGTTTTCGGAATTCTTTAAAAAATCTTCACAGCAGGACTGGTTTAAAAATACTATCTTTGTAATCATAGCAGACCACGGACAGAACTTCGACCCGACTTATGATGTGCCGTTATCTTATTTCCACTCTCCAATGATTTTTTATTCTCCCGGACTGATAAAGCCTGCAAATTACGAAAGTGTGGGATTGCAAATTGATTTATTCCCGACTTTAATGGGATATTTGAGGCTGCCGTACATCAACAATACTTTTGGAATAGACCTAACGCGTGAAAAAAGGCAGTTTGCTTATTTCACATCAGATGATAAATTCGGATGTATTAATAACGAATACTATTTGATAATGAGGGACGGCGGAGCGGATGCGCTTTATAAGTTCAGAAATAATGAACTGACTAATTATTTACAGCAAAAGAAGGACATCGCAGACAGCATGAAAATTTATACTTACTCAATGATTCAGACCGCTAACTGGATGACAGAGCATAAATTGCTCAGCCTGCCGGATCAGAAAGTAAAATAATTTTAACTAACTTCTTTCAAAACAGTCAGAATATAATCTGTTGAAGGGGGTTTTATTCCCTGCCTGCTGATTATACTGTTAATTTGCGCTCTGTGATGAATCGAATGATAATTAAGCTGAAGAAGCAAATCACGGAATTTTACCGCCATCTTTATTCCATCGTTTGGTCTCGTAAAAATTATTTCTTTTTCAAGTTCAGAGTCACCGGTTTTTTCAAGCAGCTTTATCCACCAGCCGATACTTTTATTCCATTTACTTTCTATTTCATCCATATTAAAAAATTGTCCATACCAGTTAAGCAAACTGTCTTCGACTTCATTTGTAATTCTGTTTTTCCATTTATCGAGTGAATTTACCAGGTGGCTGAATAACTTTAACGCATCCTCTTTTTCCGGAACTTCCCTTATTGCTTCGAGCACTTTTTTATTTGCCCAATCATTGTATTTAAAAAAATCCAGAAGATATTTTTTCATTTTATTGTTTTTTGAATTTCATTAATCACCTGTTGGAATAATTTCTTTATTTTCCACCATCAGCATTATAGTTTTTTGCGTTGCCCGCGGCCTGTGCATTATACCTTTCGATATTGTAGCTCCCTGATTAGGATTAAGTTCAATTGTTCTGTTTTCAATATCGATAAACAATTTGCCGTCAAGCACAAAGAAGAATTCATCATCATTATCGTGCTTGTGCCAGTGAAATTCACCTTCGACGATGCCGATTCTGACGACACTGTCATTTACCTGCGTAAGAGTCCGGTTGAACCATTTTTCTTTGCACTCCCTCACAATTTCAGGAACATCAATCAATTCAAGATGATTATATTTTACATCGAGATTAATATTATATTTATTATTTTCCGCCATAATTTTTTTATTTAAAATAACCAATATATTATTCTGATTAAACAAAAATAGAAAGAACTATTGCGATGCTGATTCCCGGTTTTTGCATATAGTTTATACTGCCATTTGAGTATGTTTGTAAACTAAAGTTTTTATAATTAATTACGCATATGAAAAAAACCATCATCCCTTTTCTCCTGTTTTTGAGTTTAATGGTATTTGTCTTATCATCTTGCAAAAAAGAAACCGAAAAACCAAATTCAAATCAAAAAGAGAATGTGACAACCGGCACTGCGCCAAAAGAAAGTACTGCTTCACAGGAAAAAAACACGGAGCCAAAAGAAGTGAAATTGACTCCCGATGAGCAGAAAAAACTCAATGTTTTTTTCAGTAATTTTTCTGAAGTAAATTTAAAACCCTTTGCAAGCGGAGGAATATCGGATGAGGATTTAATTAACTTCGGAGTTCTTCATTGCTATAAGAACAATTTTAAACTTTTCGAAAAAGTCGATAATGCAAATGCTAAAATAAAAGAAGAACATATCTCAGCATCAATACAGAAATATTTTGACAAAAAAGTGAGCAGTAATAAATCAACGGGCGAATATAAATATAAAAACGGTTATTACTTCGTGCAGTTAGCAGACGGCGAGGCGTTTACTTTTTCGCAGGTGGAAAAGCTGAACGATATCGGCAGCGATAAATACACGGCATTTGTAAATGTCTACACTGCAGGTTCGGGATGGACTGGTGATGTTCACGCGAATCCAAAGCAATGGACGGGTGAAGCGGGCGAAAAGCCTGAGCTATCAGGCAAGTTCAGGGCTACTATTAAAAAGGCAAACGACCCGGATGGAAAAAGCGTATACACATTAATTGACTATATAAAACAATAAACCACTTATTTATATATGAAAAATTTAATCACAATTATTTTTATTGCTGCAATTACATTTGCTTTATTTTCCTGCAATAAAAAAACAGAGAAAGTATTAACATCCACAAAAGATACAACGACAAAAAAGGAAGCCGTAAAAGAAACCGAAATAAAAAACACTATCTTCGAAGGCACGTGGATATCCACCGAAGATTCGAAATCCCGGGTACAGGTAAAAGCAAATAACTGGATTGAATTATACGAAGGTGAAAAGACAGACACATTTAAATTTGCAATCGGAGATTCGTGTCTTGCAAATATTAATGCAAAAGCAAATACGGGCGGTAAATACATAACGATTTTTGACCCGGACGGGAACAGGTGTTTCTTTGTCGTTAATGTAAACGATGCAAAGCTTGAACTTTCATATGTCGGAAGGGGCAACACATTAACTTATAAGAAGAAAAAGTAGAAGAAAACTAAAATAATATAAATTTTAGTAGTGAAATGATTCTAAAAATTTATTAAATTATTAATTCTACCTGTAATAAAAGTGATTTTTCCGCCTGAGTGTCGTAATTGGTAGAGCGTCCCGATTTATCGGGATTGCGTGATTGAAATAGAAAAGAATTTAGTTTTATAATAAATAACAAAGCTTCTACCGGCCCGAGTGGCGGAATTGGTAGACGCGCAGGACTTAAAATCCTGTTGCCTGTAAGGGCAGTATCGGTTCGATTCCGATCTCGGGCACGAAGACCCTCTGAGTTTGCTTGGAGGGTTTTATGTTTGTGTCCGGTTTATTAAGTTCATTAATTAAAATATTCACTTCTCACAAATTTAGCCATTAATTATTATTCTTATTTATTTTATATTTTAAAAAGAGTAACAATATGAAAAAAATAATTTTAGTATTTTTTGCCTTTTACTCATTTTCCTATTCTCAAACAGGCTGGCAGCTTCAAACAAATAGTCTTACCAGAAATATTGTTTCAATTTATGTTTTACAAAATGGATACGGATATTCATTAGGCGACAATGGTATTATATTCAGAACAACTAATTTCGGTATTAACTGGGTCCAGTATTCTCAGTTTCCCGCTTTATCGGATAATTCGGCTTACTGTATCACTGCAGTCAATAACGATACTTTAGTTGCGACACAGGGTTCCGAAATATTAAGGTCTGTTAACGGAGGGCTGAACTGGAGCTATGTTTCTTCGGGAGGAGTCATGACATACACGTATTTTTACTCTGTTTCTTTTGGAAATAAAAGAAGGGGGTTTGCGTGCGGGGTTGAACTGATTCCACCTCCTCCTCCGCCGCCGCCGCTTCCTTATACGGCAAATACAATCGTTCACTGTACATCCGATGGTGGTACGAACTGGACAAGAATATCAGTAACCTCAGGAGACGTTTTATATTCATGTAAAATGTCCGATAGTCTAACCGGATATACGGCAGGTACAAATTATTATTCTACAAATTATGGTTCTGTATTTAAAACCACAAACGGAGGTCTATACTTTTCAAGTATTAGCTCAGGTGTCTCTGCTGTAAATTCAATATATTTTATAAATAATTTTACAGGATGGGCAGGAGGTAATTCAGGATTCATTGCAAATACTACTACAGGTTCAGCACCCTAGATTCCGCAGGTATCTCATTCTGCTGTAAAAATCAATTCGATATATTTTGTTAACAGTATGACGGGATGGATTGCCGGTAATAATGGAACAATCAGGAAAACGGTTAATGGAGGTGCAAACTGGAATTTTCAGTATTGCCCGGTAGGAGATAATCTTAATTCAATATGTTTTACTGATTCTATTCACGGATGGATAGGCTCTAATAACGGCAAAATCCTTTACACAGATGATGCGGGAGGTCTGACAAATTTAAATAAAGTCTCTGAAGACTTGCCCGACTCATATTTATTGTCTCAAAATTACCCGAATCCATTTAATCCTTCAACAAAAATAAAATACCGTATAAAAAACGATAATTTTGTTTCCATCAAAATATTCGACGCACTTGGAAAAGAAATAATTACTCTAGTTAATAAAACTCAGAAACCTGGAATATATGAAATAACGTTTGAAGGAAGTGAATATCCGAACGGAATTTATTATTGCCGATTGACAGCCGGAATTTTTTCGGAAACAATAAAAATGATTTTTCTTAAATAATATTATACGCACGGTATATATAAACCCTTTGAGATATTTTTGCAAGGGGTTTGTGTTTTCAGAATATTTGTTATAAATTGTTTAATACGGGCGTAATGACTATATTTCTAAACAGGTTACAATTATAAAAATAATTACAACCAAATATATCATGGAAAATAAAAAGGATTTAAAGCTCGCAGTGTTAATAGATGCGGATAATGTACCCTATTCATACGTTAAGGAAATGCTGGAGGAAATTGCAAAATACGGAACGCCTACATTTAAGAGAATTTATGCGGACTGGACCAAACCCACGGTTTCAGGATGGAAAAATGTCCTGCTGGAAAATGCAATCACGCCAATCCAGCAATACAGCTACTCGACAGGCAAGAACTCTTCCGACAGTTCGCTGATAATCGATGCGATGGATATTTTATACACCGGAAAGGTTGACGGATTCTGCATAGTATCGAGCGACAGCGATTTTACAAGACTTGCAACAAGGCTGAGGGAAGCAGGGATGACTGTTATCGGAATCGGCGAAAAGAAAACCCTGAACCCCTTTATAACAGCCTGCGATAAGTTTATATATATAGAGATATTAAAACCCGAGATACATAGTCATGCTGAATATGACACTAAAAAAATATCAAGGAACGCAAGAACTTCGGTGAAAAATCCATTAAGCAAAATTGATCCTAAAATAATCAAACTATTCACGGACAGCATTGCCGACCTTGCAGATGAAAACGGCTGGGCGTTTCTTGGTGAGCTGGGTAATTTACTGCTGAAAAAAAAACCCGACTTCGACCCGCGTAATTACGGCTATTCGAAACTCCTGCCCCTAATAAAAAGTATGAATAAATTCACAATCGATGAGCGCGATACAGGCAACAGAAATGTGAAGCATATTTATATAAGGAAAAAACAGGATAGGTAAAATAACCGGTGTAAAACACGGTGATATAAATCGATAATATTAATAATTCCCTTTGCAAATTACTCCTTCGCAAGGGGTTTTTTATTTCCTCAAAAGCACCCACTCCCCCCGTATAAATATTATTACAAATTTATTATCGGATTTACGAATCTATTTTTATTTTATATTGTTAATAATAAGGTATAAAAATTTTGCTTTAGAATAAAAAAGGAGAAATAATATAATGGCACAAGTAGCCAGAAAGATGGTGGAAAAAAACGGTGTAGATCTTGTCAAATTACTTAATTTGCTTGTCAAGAATGCTGCTGCCGAACTTACAACATATTACTATTATACAATTTTAAGAGTTAATTTAATCGGGCTCGATGGAGAAGGACTGAAAGCAATTACCGAAGATGCAAGAATCGAAGACAGAAATCACTTCGAAGCATTGTTGCCAAGAATATACGAACTCGGGGGGAAACTTCCGAGAGATATGAAAGAGTTTCACGATTTATCCGCCTGTCCGCCTGCATTTTTACCCGCAGACCCGAAAGACATACAGGCTATGTTAAAAGTTCTAGTAAACGCCGAAAGGTGCGCCGTGGCAGGTTACACAGAAATATGCAATATGACATTCGGCAAAGACCACAGGACATACGATTTGGCACTTGCAATTCTTCACGAAGAAATCGAGCACGAAGCGTGGTTCTCGGAATTTCTCGGAGAAGGACCATCGGGACACGGTGGAGTGAGAATGCAGGGGCACTCGCCTTATGTAAGCAGGTTCCTGCCGAACGGCGGTAATTAATGGTTCTTTGAATTTCGTTGTAAAAAAAAACAGGGATTTTTTAAATCCCTATTTTTTTTAGGGGATGAGGAAGGTTAATGAAAAAAGCTATTTCTTTTTGTTTCTTATTATATGAAAAAGTTATTTGATTACAAAATCTAAAAATCAAACTCTATAATCAATAATAAGAAATATGATTTTATTGTAATAATTTTTATTAAGTTATTTGAAGAACCATGTCGTTTTTAGAATTATAAATAAAATAGAATTAATTTATGCTTAATTGTGTTATACATCATAAATAATTACAAATAATTAAATTATAAATTAAATATATGTCAGATAAGAAAATTATAGCCGTATTGGGTGCAACAGGGGCACAGGGAGGCGGACTGGTCCGGGCAATTTTAAACGACCCGAACAGTATTTTTAAAGTTCGTGCTATTACCAGAAATATAAATTCCGAAAAAGCAATCAACCTTGCAAAGCTTGGTGCTGAAGTTGTTACAGCCGATATGGATGATTTAGAAAGCCTGAAAAATGCATTCAGCGGCGTCTATGGTGTTTTTTGTGTTACGAATTTCTGGGAGCATTTTTCTCCCGAAAAAGAAATCGCACAGGTGAATAATATTGCAAGGGCTGCAAAAGATGCCGGTGTAAAACACGCAATCTGGTCAACACTGGAAGATACCAGGAAGTGGGTTCCTCTGAACGATAACCGCATGCCGACTTTAAAAGAAAAATATAAAGTCCCGCACTTCGACGCAAAAGGAGAATCGAATCATTTCTTTACTGATTACGGAGTGCCGACAACTTTCCTGCTTACCTCTTTTTACTGGGATAATTTAATCTATTTCGGAATGGGGCCAAAAAAAGGACCTGACGGAAAACTTGGTATAACATTTCCTATGGAAGATAAAAAACTCCCGGGAATTGCCGCAGAAGATATCGGGAAATGTGCATACGGAATTTTTAAAAAAGGAAACGAATATATCGGCAAGACGGTCGGTATTGCAGGCGAACATCCTACCGGTTCCCAAATGGCAAGCGTGCTTTCAAAAGTTCTGGGTAAAGAGATAAAATACAACAGTGTTCCCTTTGATGTATACCGCGGATTCGGATTCCCCGGAGCAGATGACCTTGGAAATATGTTCCAGTTCAAATACGATTTCGAAGAATATTTCTGCGGAATAAGAAAACTGGCAGAAGCAAAATCCCTTAACCCTGCACTTCTCACTTTCGAAGCATGGGTAGAGAAAAACAAAGATAAAATTCCGGTGGAATAAATTCTTTTTGATCTCTGTGTCGGGAGTCTCCCGGTAAACTGGGAAGACTCCACAGCACGGATGAAAAAAGAATAAAAACTTATTTAGAACAATCAAATCTTTTTATTATTGACAAAATTTATACTTGATTTTATACAATATTCCAACTAAAATCATACATATTATATTTCCACAAGAATAAACTTTATAAGATAATTTTAGCATAATAATTTTTATGAAGAAAATCTTTCTTTTAACTGTTTTTTTATTATTATATAATACATTATTCTCACAGTGGTTTAATCAATATCCCATTCCTCAAGGTTATAATCTTAATTCCAGTTTTTTCGTTAGTTACAATTGCGTATATGCCGTAGGAACAAACGGCACAGTTCAAAAGACTACTAACGGAGGTGTCAATTGGATCTTTCAGAATAGCGGGACAAATTATAATTTGTACTCAATATCTATTCCGAATTTGCCCAACGGGTGGATTTGTGGTGCAAATGACAACGATTCTTATATTATACTCAAAACAACTAATTCTGGTAATAACTGGTTTCAGCAATTAAATGGATTCGGATTTAATTTATATTCAATTTGTTATGGATATATGAGCGGGTATGTCTGGGCAGTTGGAAGTAATGGGAAAATACTTCATACAACAGATGGAGGAAATAATTGGATTAATCAGGTAAGCGGAACTTCAAATAAATTGACATCGGTTCATTTTGAAAGCTCAAGTACAGGTTGGATTGTAGGGGATAATGGTTTAATATTAAAAACAACAAATGGTGGTATAAACTGGATAACACAGAGCAGCGGAACAAGTTTTAATTTGCACTCTGTGTGGTTTTTTAATTCAAATTATGGATGGGCTGTTGGAACCGGTGGCGCGGTAACAATAACTTCAAACGGGGGAACAAATTGGATATACAGACCAATCGGGACGAATATATCACTTGAATCGGTATATTTAGTAGATGATTCAACCGGTTGGGTTGCAGGAGAAAACGGTTCAATTCTGTACAGTCGTAATAGAGGATTATGGTGGAGCAATGTATCAAGCGGCACTACCTTGAAATTTTCTTCAATTTGTTTTGAAAGTACTGAAACAGGTTATGCTATGGGAAAAGATGGTATTGTCTTTAAAACAGATACCGGAGGAGATGAATGGTATACTCCATCTTTTGTCCTTTCAAATTTTACATCTTCATATTTTATTAATGAACTAACAGGATGGGCTTGTGGTAACTATCCATATTATCCAGAAAACAGATATATTTTTAAAACAACTAACGGGGGATTAAATTGGATAATTTATAATCAATTCTTTCAAACTGATTTAAATTCAATATACTTTATAAATTCTTTAACCGGGTGGGCTGCAGGTAATGCTGGCACAATTTATTCTACTACAAACGGAGGAGTAAACTGGACTATGCAATTAAGCGGAATTTACTGTGTATTAAATTCAATTCGTTTTATTAATTCTAATACAGGATGGGCTGTGGGTTCATATAAAACAATTCTTAAAACAACAAACAGTGGCTCAAACTGGATAACTATAAGCAATGGGTCAGGAGAATCATATAATTCTGTTTTTTTTGTTGACTCCTCAAAGGGTTGGATTACAGGAGATTTAAGCCATGTATATCATTCCTCCAACGGGGGAATGAATTGGTCATTACAAACTGTATATAGTTCGGCTGATCTATTAACAATATTTTTTATAAATTCCATGACCGGGTGGGCTGCGGGCTATGAAGGAGAAATAATAAAAACCACTAACGGTGGTGTAAATTGGATAGTAAAGTGGATAGATTATTACATTTTCCGATCAGTATATTTTTGCGATTCAGCCTCAGGCTGGATGGTCGGTAATACGGATAATACGAATAATTATCCTTCTCCAATTATAAAAACCACAGACGGCGGCAACAATTGGATTCCTCAAACAAGCATGTCAAGAAATAATCTTCAATCGGTTTTTTTTGTAAATAATAACACAGGATGGGCCGTAGGAAAAAATGGAACGATAATGAAAACGACTAACGGGGGCTCTGTATTCGTTTCAAAAATAAGCGGTTCTGTTTCAGATAAATATTATTTATTTCAAAATTATCCAAATCCGTTTAACCCTTCTACGAATATTAGATTTGAAATAAAGAAAGATAATTTTATTATACTTAAAGTATATAATATTCTTGGAAGAGAAATAAAAACACTTGTAAGAGAAAATTTAAAATCAGGAATTTACGAAGTCTCCTTCACGAACAACAATTTAAATAGTGGTATTTATTTTTACAGGCTTCAGGTCATTGACAACAAAAGTATGCAAACTGAATATTCAGAAACAAAAAAGATGATATTTCTAAAATAATTAAATATTTCAAAATTTATTATAAATAACGTCCCGTAATAAAAATATATTATTAATAATTATCAACTTTTTTCTACCTATGTTAACTTGTTAACTTTTGCTTCGTATTTTCCAAGGGTTTTATTTCAGAAATATGTTTCAGTTCAAGCACGATTTCGAAGATTATTTCTGCGGAATAAGAAAACTGGCCGAAGCAAAATCCCTTAACCCTGCACTTCTCACTTTCGAAGCATGGGTAGAGAAAAACAAAGATAAAATTCCGGTGGAATAATAATGTTTTGTGCCGGATAGTCTCTCCGATATTCGGGAGGACTCCCGGCAAAATTATAAGGACTTCAGATAAATAAATCTGCAGTCCTTTTTTGTTTTTATTTCAAAATTATAAAGACTATTTTACGTTTTTACATACCAACAACAATAAATATTATGCAGACATTTTTTTTTGAATTGAAAACGGAATGCAATAGCTGCGGGAACCCCTTACTTATAAACGCATTCGCAAGAGAGATTACCTGTGAGCACTGCAATCAAAAAAACGAAATCACTTCCAAACTGTGGAAATCACTGGTCGTAGAAAGCATGCACGATGCTTCAAACTACCAGGAAGGTCAAAGAAGTAATTCAAAAATGATTACGGGCGGTTATGAATTTTCAGTGGGTTTCGGAAAAAGAAAAGCTCAGTGTCCGAAATGCAAGACAGTGATTCCCGATAATGTATTCGATTCATTCGAAACCGGAGAATACAAGTGCGCTCAGTGCGAAAATGAAATTTATATCAGAAAACCCGATGAATTTGCTCAGCAGATTGTTCCCTCTGCAAAATATATTGTCGGCGAAGATGTAAACCAGATAAAAACGGGTATTCAGGGAATGCAAAAACCTGAAGCGATAAAGCCAATTATATTCACCTGTCCTGCATGCGCGGCGAATCTCGAGGTTGACGGCTCGAAGCGGGTGATTATATGCAAGTACTGCAATGCAAGTGTTTACCTGCCGGATGATTTATTGTATGAACTGCATCCTGCAAAAATTGTTGAAAGGTGGTACATCGTAAATAATGAAGGTACTAAAACCGAAAACGGTGTTGTTGTGGAAGAAAAAATTCCCGAATGGTATTACCTTTCCGACGTGGCAATAGATAATGAAGGCAATGTATATGTTGCCAGCGAAGAGGATAGCGGCGACAGTGATTTTATCGTCTGGTCATTTAATCCCGAATTAAAAACAAGATGGATTAGAAAAGGCATAAAATTAGACCACGAAAACACGGGTATGGTAATTACAAGAAATGGCAAATTACTTTTGTGGAATAAATTCAAACGCTCGCTGATAATGCTCTCCTGCAAGGACGGCACGGATTTATTAACACTTAAAGGCGAAGACCCGAGTGATAGCAATCCGTATCCGTTCACGATGAAAGGATGTGATGCATTACTGTCCGATTCGGATAATACAATACTTGCCGTAATAAATAATACATTTGTCCGTTTTTACGACGACGGAACAAGAGCTCCCGTATGGACGGCCGTTTCCGAAAAACACGAATTACCCGGTTTATTCAGCAGGATGTTCGGAGGTGGAAATACGACTGTGAAAATTCCGAATGATGACGAGTGGGCACCCTGCGTAAAAGAAATCGGAAGTCAGCCGAAACGCGTTTCGGGTGAATATACTAAAATGAATCTCGGATACGACGGATATGTTTATATGTATGATACAAGTTCAACTGATTCCAAGATTGCAAAATACACGCGTGAAGGCAATCAGGTGTGGAAAAGAGACCTGCCTCTCAGCAATAAAGAATGCAAACCTTATGCAGATGCAAATGGATTTGTTTACGTTATAGGTTCCGAAGATGATAATAAAACAAAATTAATCAGAATGTCTCCGGACGGAAAAGACATCGAAGTATTGCAGAAAGATGTTCTTGACGGCGGATTGCTGAGTGTAGATGACCGGCTTGCTGTTTCAAAAGAAGGAAGAATTTACACATTCAGATTTTATAATGTACTGAAAGTTTTCAATCCTGATTTAACCTGCGTTTTCGAATCCGAACAAAGCAAAGAAGAAGGATTAGAAAAAATGAGGGATTACAAAAAACAAAAAGAAGCAGAGGAATAATATTTTTTCTTTATTAATAAAAAATCTTTTTCTCTGTGTAACTCTATGAATACTCAGTATTCTTATGTGGAAAATTCTTTTTGCAAATTTCGTAAGATAGATTTATATATAGAAATACAATTCCGAATAATTTAATTTTATTCAGTTTTTACAAATCATTAATTTTAATTCTATGATTAAACGCTATAACTTTTTCAACTATTTGTTGCTGGCTGTTCTTTTTATAGCCGGAGCTGCCTTTTCGCAGGAAACCAAATCCGATAAATTCGACATCGGCAAGATGTGGACCTTCGAATCCGCACCCGTGGATTATTTTGCGCAGACATATAATTTCCGCCCGACTCAGGAATGGTTCGATAACGTCAGAATGTCTTCGATAAGATTCGGGAACGGGTGCTCATCATCCTTTGTATCCGAAGACGGGCTTGTTATGACAAACCACCACTGCGGAAGAGGTTATGTCACGCAGATAAATAAACCGGGTGAAAAATTAAGCGAAACAGGATTTTTCGCTGCGACGCTAAACGATGAAAGGCCTGTTCCCGGATTATTTGTCGACCAGCTTATTAAAGTTATAGATGTCACGAAAGATATTCAGGATGCGATGGAATCCGGAACAACAGACGGCGAAAAAAGTAAATTGAAAAATGATAAGATTAAAGAAATCGAAGCAAAATATTCCGGCGAGATGAATCTGAAATGCAATGTAATCACAATGTATAACGGCGGAATGTATTCTCTTTATTGCTACAAGCGTTATACAGATGTACGTCTGGTATTTGCACCGGAAAATTATATTGCGCAATTCGGAGGCGACCCTGATAACTTCACGTATCCGAGATATGATTTCGACTGCATGTTTTTCCGCGTGTATGATAACGGCAAACCGATGAAAACCCCGAATCACTTTTCGTGGAGCAAAGACGGTGCAAAGGTCGGGGAACCTCTTTTTGTAATCGGGAATCCAGGAAGTACCGAGAGACTGAAAACATATGCCCAGCTTGAGTTTGCAAGGGACTATGCAGTTCCTTCGAGACTGGAAACGCTCGATTTTATGTGTGCATACCTTCTCGATTATATTGCAAAATATCCCGAAAAGACAGCAAGATATCAGGACGGGTTATTCGGAAACCAGAATTCGCAGAAAGTTTTCATAGGACAATTGAAAGCACTTAATGATAATGTAATGATGGCGCGTAAAAAAGATTTCGAAGATAATATAAAATCAAAAGTGAATTCCGACCCTGCATTAAAATCAAAATATGGAAATGTCTGGGAAGAAATTGAGAAAGCATTGAACGAATATAAATTAATTTATAATGAACTCTCCGGATATGAATTCCTTCAAAGAAATTCATCGCGTTATTTTGCTGCGGCACGTTTGATTTTCAGAAATGCAACAGACGGAAAAGAGACACCTGATTCATTAATAAATGTTATGTATGATAAATTCGACCCCGAATACAGCAACGGTCTTTTAGATAAAGAAATAGAAATAATTCTAAAAAAACTCGGAAGTGAAAATGCAGCAGTAAAAGGTGCTTTTAAGAATACAGGTAAAAAAGAAATTATAGAATATATACTTTCCAATACATTTTTTACAAGCAAAGAAAAAACTCTTGAGCTGAATAAAAAAGGCGCGCAGGAAATACTTTTTGCAGGAGACCCTGTTATAACATTTTTATCCTTATCAAAACCTGATTATGATAAACTCCTTGCAAAGCAAAAAGACATACAGGCAAGAATAGATGTTAATTCGGCAATGCTGGGACGGGTTATATTCGATATTTATGGAACTACAATTCCACCCGATGCAACGCTAACGCTAAGAATTTCCGATGGGGTTGTAAAATCATATCCGTATAACGGAACAATCGCTCCTCCGTTCACGACTTTCTACGGAATATACGACAGGTTTTACTCTCACGGGAAAAAATATCCGTGGATGCTTCCCGAAAGATGGCAAAATCCGCCGAAAGAATTTAATCTCGCAACACAGTATAATCTTGTTGCAACCAATGATATTATAGGGGGCAACTCGGGAAGCCCACTTATAAATGCAAATGCAGAAGTAGTAGGACTTGTATTCGACGGCAATATAGAAAGTCTTCCGGGCAGGTATATTTACACGACAGAGCTCAACAGAACAGTTGCAGTGGATTCACGCGGATTGATGGAAGCAATTAAAAATCTTTACAAAGCGAAAAGACTGAGTGATGAGCTTGCGTCAGGAAAAACAAAGTAAATAAAATTTGAATATTTACAAAAAAAGGGAAGCCGTTACCGGCTTCCCTTTGCTAAATAAAGAAGAAAAAGGAATTTTATTTTATTAACATCATTC
>Ga0224522_1000388_pt1 | contig 15044 bp, 9 predicted proteins | sample CFST25metaG_FD_182733 | JGI IMG/M metagenome (GOLD analysis project Ga0224522, IMG submission 182733) | Peat soil microbial communities from Stordalen Mire, Sweden - C.F.S.T25 | ecosystem: Environmental > Terrestrial > Soil > Wetlands > Peat | place: Sweden: Norrbotten County, Stordalen Mire...
CTGCTACTTCGGGTGAAATCAGGTTATGCTTTAAGCTTAAAAAAGGATTTCACGAAAGAAAACTCACTTATAAAGAGCTTGCGCTTAAAGAGTTTTACAGGCTTGAAATGCATAAGACTCTCGATAAGACAGGAATTCTGATATTTATTCTTTTCAAGGAAAGAAAATTCGAAATCATTGCGGATGAAGGCATAAATTCAAAAATACATCAGGATACCTGGGATATAATAATACATCATCTGAATTCCGAGTTTTCGAAAGGTGAATACAAAGCAGGAATAATAAAATGCCTTAACGAGCTCAGGCAAATTCTTGAAAAAGAATTTCCAGTAAAACCGGACGATAAAAACGAATTACCAAACGATATAGTCATTGAATAAAAATTTATCCGTAGAATATCCGATTTGCTAAAAATAATTTTTAAAATATTATTTTTCACTTTAATATCTTCGGTTTCTTATTCCCAGATTTACAGTGTCGATTCCACAAAACTAATTGATTCATCAAAAGTTAAAATCGATACTTCAAAACAGGTAAATTCGGATATTAATGAAATTATAAATTACCATTCCGAAGATTCGGTCATTTTCGATATGAAGGAAAAGAAGATGTACCTGTACAACAATTCTGAACTTACTTACAAAGACTTAAAACTTAATTCCGGGATAATAGTTTTTGAGCAGGAAGCTCAAACCCTTGATGCAATGGGGCTTCCCGACTCTCTCGACAGGACAAAATTCGTGCAGCTTCCCCTTATGTATCAGGGAAACGAAAAGTATGAAGGAACAATGCTTTCTTATAATTTCCAGACCCAGCAGGGAAATATTTCTATGGGATATTCAGATGCCGATGTAGGATATTATTTCGGTGAGAGGATAAAGAAAGTAACATCGGAAGTCTATTTTATCAAGAACGGTTTATATACCACTTCAACAGATAAAATCGACCCCGAATATTATTTTTTCTCTCCAAAGATGAAAATTATTCCAAAGGATAAAGTTTTTGCAAGGTCGGTTTTTCTGTATGTGGAAGGAGTGCCTATTTTCTGGATTCCTTTCGCAGTACTCCCCAACCGCCACGGTCGTGCATCGGGCCTGATAGTACCCACTTACGGTAACGACGGAACATACGGTGCTTACTTTGCAAACTTCGGATATTTCTGGGCTATTAATGATTATACCGATTTAACTTTTAAAGGAAGTGCATTTACAAAAGGAAGACTGGATGCTTCTTCGCGATTCCGGTACGCACTTAAATATAAATTTACCGGAAGTATAGATGCAGGATATACGACTATAAGAACGGGCGAGCCGACGGACCCGGATAAATTTTCTTCGGACCAGTGGGTTTTAAATATCGTGCACAATCAGACGATAAATCCCACAACTTCTCTCAGCGGTAATTTATCCTTTATTAGCGGTAAGAGTTATTATAATAATTCTACGAATCAACTGTCGGATTTATTAAGACAAAATGCTGTTTCAAATCTGACCCTGTCGAAAATATGGGAAGAGACACCGTACTCGCTTTCGATAAATTATTACCGTGACCAGAACCTGCAGAACGGTGATGTGCTCGAAAAGCTTCCCAGTCTTGCATTTACAAGAACAGAGTCTTTTCCGTTCAGGTCTGAAACAAATTCAGGCGAGAAACTGAATCTCTGGGAATATTTTTCTTATTCATACTCGGGAAATTTTCAAAACCTCAGAACAAAAAGAACTTATACTAATTATCTCGGATACGACAGCACTTACCGCGACTCAAGGCTCGGTGCAATTCACAATATAAATTTGAATCTGTCGCCTCAATATGAATTTTTTAATATAAGACCTTATTTTAATTACACGGAAATCTGGTACGGTAAATATATTACACGCATTTACGACCCCGCAGCAAATAATATTGTGGATATAGATAATAATGGTTTCAAAGCTGTCAGGTATTTCCAGACAGGAGTTTCATTTAATACGAAACTTATCGGTTTTGTAAATCCGAAAATATTCAACATCACAGGTTTGCGGCATACTATTACGCCGTCAATAACCTACCAGTATATGCCTGATTTTTCAAGCGATAAGTGGGGTTACTACGGAAAATATTCCGATACATCGGGTCATACATATAAATATTCGATTTTTTCAAAAGAAATTTTCGGAGGTGCACCACAGGGCGAAAGCCAGTCACTCGTCTTTTCAATGGGAAACCTGTTCGAGATGAAAACAAAAGTAAACGACACGACCGACAATAAATTCCAGCTTATTAACTTTAACCTGACGGCACTATATAATTTTGCCGCAGATTCACTGAAATGGTCTGAGCTCCGTTCGGATTTCAGGACTCAGATAAGCAGTTTTCTTAATATCGGCGGCTCGGCTACATTTAACTTTTATGAATTTGATAATACCGTTAATACACGCGTCAACCGTTACCTGCTGAGCACTCAGGGCAAGATTGCAGACCTGACAAGTTTAAATATTAATCTTTCCACATCATACAGTTTTAATATTTCAAATACAAAAGAGGAAGTAAAGAAGGAAAGTGCTCTGAAAGATTCTCTCGAAATAATAAAACTCGAGAAGGAAAAAATGGAGAATGCGAAAAAAGAAGTTTACGATGTTAAATACAATATCCCTGTAACAGGAGGGCTTAATTACAATTTTTCGATGGATAAGCATAATCCGAACAGCGTATTCAGGACTTCTAATATAAGCGGCACTATTGCAATTAACCCGACTGATAAATGGAGGTTTTCATTTGCGACAAGTTACGATTTTATGTCAAAACAAATTTCCGCCCCGTACGTAACAATATACAGGGACCTGAAATCCTGGGAAATTAATTTCAACTGGTATCCCGTGGGAATTTACAGGGGTTTCTTTTTTGAGTTGAGGATAAAGGCCCCTGCTCTTAATGATTTAAAGATAGATAAGCAGACGAATTCGAGAGGAGTTTATCAAACATTTTAATTCAATGTACAATGTAATATTTTAGTTATAAGTGATTAGTTATGAGTTATTTTGCAATATATTTTGTATTTTCTTTTTGACGTTTTATTTTAAATATTTTTTAAATAATTACATTAATGCTGATAAAAAAATATTCCGGTGCAGGTAATACATTTCTGATGATTAATAATCTCGACGGCTCGGTTAAGAATCACAGGGATACAGTAATCGATTTAATCGGTCAGGAAGGAAATGAACACTTTGACGGCGTGATATTCGTGGAAAACTCCGACATAGCTGATTTTCACATGAATTATTTTAATAAAGACGGGACAGGAAATGCCCTGTGCGGAAACGGTTTAAGGTGTACTGCTAAATTTATCGAAGATACAAATCTTTCGGATAAAAAAAATATTACTCTGGAAGCAGTATCAAAAATTTATGAATGCGCTAATCTTGAAAACGGATTAATTTCAGTGAACTTCCCTCCCCCGGCAAATATAAGGTTAAATTTTAACTTAAAGGTTCATTTCACGGAATGGTGGCAGATGCTGAGGGTTCATTATGTAGATGTCGGTTCGCCTCATATTGTTGCATTTATAAAAGACATTAAAAATCCGCTGGTTCAGCATCTATATGAGGTGGATATAAATAAATGGGGAAAAAATATAAGAATGCACAGAGACCTCATGCCCGAAGGCGCCAATGTGAATTTTGTTTCATTAAAATCCTATGATAAGAGTGAAATGGAAATAAGAAGTTACGAGCGCGGTGTCGAAGGCGAAACAATGGCTTGCGGAACAGGCGCAATATCCACAGCAATTGTAGCTTATCTATTATATGATATTATCCCTCCTATAAAAATACTTACAAGGTCAGCGGAATATCTTATTGTTGATTTCAAATTTGTAGACGGGATTTTCAGAAATCTGAGCTTATCCGGAAATGCAAATTTAATTGAATAGAAGAAGCTAGGAGTTAGAAGTTAGAAGTTAGAAAAACAGGAGTTAGAAAAGCAGAAGTTAGAAGCTATGAGTTAGGAAAAGAAAAAAAATAAAATTTTGTAAAGGATTTTACGGTTAATCAAAAATAATTTATAAAACTTAAAAATACAATTATGGACAATAAATCAAAATGTTTTAAGGATTTATTTGTATGGCAGAAAATGCACCAAATTGTTTTAGAAATTTATAAAATGACTAAAGATTTTCCAAAGACTGAAATATTTGGAATTACTAATCAAATCAGGCGTTCTTCAGTTTCTGTAGCCGCAAATATTGTAGAAGGATATTCTAAGAAAAGTAAAATTGATAAAAACAGATTTTTTAATATTGCACAGGGTTCTTTGGAAGAGACACATTATTTTTTAATTTTAATTCAGGATTTAAATTATGCAAATACAAATGAATTAATAATTAAAATTGATGAAGTTGGGAAAATGCTTAAAGGATATATCAATGCTATTAATAATTCCAAATAAATAAAACGTATATTCCAACTTCTAACTCCTAACTTCTAACTTCTAAAAAAAAGTCCCCGACTATAAAATAATCGAGGACGTAAAAAGATATAAAAATAAATAATTACTAATTATTATTTCACCATCATCATTTTCTTTGTTTCACTGAATGTTCCTGCTGTCAGTTTGTAAAGATAAACACCGCTTGAAAGCTTTGAACCGTCGAATTCTGCATTATATGTTCCTGCTTTCATAAACCCGTTCGACAAAGTCGTGACAACATTTCCGAGAATGTCGTAAACTTCTAACTTAACAATTCCATCATTTTCAATCGAAAAATGAATATTGGAAGTAGGATTAAACGGATTCGGATAATTTTGAGAAAGATTGTATTGCAAAGGTACTTCAGTCGGATTTTCCACGCCTGTCGGGAATGAACTTACAGATTCTTTTTTTGTTTGTAAAACAGGGCTGCTGCCAGATATATTCGGTCCTGTCATATAAACAAATACAGCTGCATCACAATTACTATAAACCCAAGAAGTACTTAAAACAGTTGACCATGTTTTGGTTTTTGTTGTTCCCTGTGCCCAGTGTCCTGTATTCAAAGCTTCTCCCGTTGCTCCATTCACCATATTCCTGACAATCCATTTATGAACCCATGTTGAACTTCCCAGACAAGCACCTCCTTGCTGCGGATAAACTATATTATTTTCATAAACTACAAAATTAATATTGCAATTTGTATCTATATCCCTATTTGCAGTTGCTATTACTGTATAATCAATCGTCCTTGTCGCCGGATTATAATGCCTGTTTGTAGTATATGAAATAGGAGCAGGAGAATAATTATTTGATTGAATATTTGCCTGACCAAACCATCCTGGATAATTAAGACATCCGGTTCTTCTTCCTATAGTTGCCTGAGGATATCCGGTATAACCCATTAAATTGATTATTTCACTACCATTAAAAACCTGAAAAGGATCACCTCCACCTCCACCGTGATAAGCAAGAATAAGAGCATCAGGATGATATACCAATATTGAATCTGCCGTAGCGTCACCACAAGGACAATATTGACACCAAGTGCCTGTACAAAATTCTATAAGTACATTGTTCTGCTGCGCAAATCCGAATTCAGCAACGAAAAGAATAATAAAAATTGTTAAAAGCTTTTTCATTTTTTTATTTTTAATTTATAATTTTTTTAAATTTATATAATTTCAATTTAATTATAAAGACTTAAATATTCAAGAAGAATTATTGTTTTTAAATTAAACTTCATATTATCAGTATAATGCAAAGCCTGTTATTAATAAAAATAACAGACTTTGAGATATTATGTAAAGAACAATTGCTTAGTTAACATTCCCGATAAACCGGGAATTCAGTAAAAATAACTAATGTTATTTTACCATCAACATTTTATTTGTAGCGCTGAAATTATCCGAAACAAGACGATAGAAATAAACTCCGCTTGCAAATTTAGAGCCGTCGAACTGTGTAATATAATTTCCTGCATTCTGCATTCCGTCGAACAGAGTTTCAATAAGCTGACCTTTAATATCATAAACTTTCAGTGTAACTTTTGAAGTCTTTGGAACCGAATAAGAAATAACTGTTGCAGGGTTAAACGGATTCGGATAGTTCTGATTCAATCCATAGGCAGTCGGGACTTCATTTCCGAACTGATGAATTGCAGTGATAACATTGCTCATTGCAATAGAAAATCTTCCCCACTGGCTTGCATCCGCAGGAATGAAATCATTAGATGTTGCAGGAGCTGTGCCAAGTGTTGCACCGGACCTATCAAATATTGTATATGCAAACGATGTACCGCCGTTTGTGGAGACCTGTACCTGCATTCTTTCCGTGTAACCCGAATAAACTGCGTGCGCCCAGTTAAATTTTAATGAATCTGTCAAATCAATACTGTTATAAACTTTTGATTTCAGATAATCCATCTGTCCGGATGTACCGTAACTGTAGCAATTTACTCTTGCAGACTTTGTACCGCCAAATAACGGACCGTTTGCTCCGTTAAATTGTTCCCAGGTTACTCCACCATCCGGATTGACAATTGTCCAACCTGACGGGGGGAAGGTACTTTCAAAAATTTCATAATTAAAACCGGATTCAATATTATCGACTTGTGTACCATTTGTTAATACACGGCTATTAAGGTTTTCAACATTAGGTCTGCGCATCGGTCTCAAATTTGACTTTTCCGCATCGGTCTTTTTAGTTGCAACATCGAGTGACCATCTTCTGCCTTTATCACAATTTAATACTTCTTTATTCATATCGTTTTGTACAAAAGCAACCGTATATACCAGCGAATCAATCCATCCCGATTCTCTTAAATACTTGAATGTATAATTATAGTTTCCGACTGCCGTTGGTATTGCCATACCGTTTGTATCGGGGAACATTCTGCGGAAAATATCTTTGAATGAGGTTTCTCCGTTTGAACCACCCGAGTAACTTCTGATTCTTTCAACTGCATTTACACGAAGCCTGTAATTACCGGCTGCTAAAGGAGAAACAACATTTAAATTGATATCACACTTTATTGTATCGCCGGCAATTCTTGTATCGGTTACATGAAGTCCAATTGGTGTTCCTTTAGCCAATCTGGTATAATATGGAGTTCCAAATTGTGTTTCAGGAGGACTATAAGGGAAAATGTGTAAATATGTACCGTCCATATTGCCATCCGGAACACCGCCTACACCATAATACCTTACCCTATTGCTGCATTGGACAGAATTTGCCAAATACATCGGGTCATTATTTGAACCCGGCCACCAAACGTGATACCTGATTACGCACAATGTATCCCAATGCTGCGATTGAAACTGGTCTAAATACGGTGTATTTGATGCACAAGGACCGCAATTCCATTGAGTATAAGCTTCAACTAAAACATTTCTTTTTAAACCGGCAAAGTACACTGAATATTGACGTAAAGTATCATTAGATTTATTCAGGTCTGAAGCCCAGGTTGAATAAACAACTATATTTAAAGGTGAATTCGGGGAAATAGTCAAGCTATCAAAAATGACATTTACACCGGAACCGCTTGAAAGACTTGATACAGGTTTAGTGCTTGTATAAGAACCGGCGGTCATAACAACATTGAATCCGGAAGCAGTAGTGGTACCAACATTTGAAACAGTAACACTAGGTGCTACTTTAAATGAAGCGCTTCCAATTGTATAATTTGTGTCTTTTGGAATGTTGTTTATAGACGATATAGCAACATCACTAGTATACTGTGTACCGAGTATGAAGTTATCAACATATATGTTATTACCATAGCCATTTGTAGTAATAAACTGGACTGCAATATTATTTAAAACCTGCGGTCCGGGGTCCTGAGGTGACATAAACGCAAATGTCAAAACGCACAGGGGAAGTAAAAGCGAAAAAAGAAGGATTTTTTTCATACGTTTTTATTTTTTTTAAATTTTGAAAAGTTTTTTAAAGTTTTATTTAAAATTTATTTTATTTCCTGAGATTTTTCCCAAACACTGTCAAATAAAGATTTACAGGCTAATGCAAGCCCGTGATGCTGTATATACAACAATGTAATTCCGTTGCCATCCGGTGCATTTTGCTGCAGCGGTAAAATAACTTTCTTCTCATCGAATACCATCATCTTTATCGGCAATTTTCCCGTAATTCTTGACTGCTGTCCGAATTTCGACTGGGTTTTAATATAATTCATTAACCAATCCTGCTCTTTCAATTCTTCTTTTTCAAATATATCCCTGCAAAGTACACCTCTTTTCAGGAGTTTTGTTTCTTCTCTTATCTGTTCGGTCAATCTGCCCGGTGTATCACAAACATAAGGACCTTTATTAAATGTCAGAAAATTATTTTTTGTTTCTTTCACACAGGAAATATATTTTTTTTGTATCTGGTCTTTATCTTTCATAATTTCGATGAAGTCAAGCGGACTTACTACATCCTTGCTTTTATCGAAAACCGGATTTAATACTTTTATTAATTCCTCTTTAAGCTTTTTTCTCTTGTCGCATTCGCTCTGGCATTCATCCCTGTATTTATCAAAGACTCTTTGAAAAGCCAGCTTTGGCTCAACGGCTTCATAGTATTTTAATTTCCCTACTATTCGTTCCGTGCATATACCTCTTGCGACCATTTTCTGCAGTATCTCGTAAATCTTGGTCCTTGTAATATCAACGGAATTCTGAAGCTCCGAAGTAGTAAAACTCTTTTTTGTCAACAGAATCATATAAACCTTGGTTTCCCTTTCGGTTAAACCAAAATCTATAAATTTCTGAAACTGATCCTTATATTCCTTAGTCATTTCCTCCGCATGATAAGTTTTAATACCCCCGCTAAGGGGATACAGTAGATAATATTATATAATTAATTTTTAATGTCAAGTCAGTATATTGTTATCCTTACCCCCGTCAGGGGGGTAATTGTTAAAATAAAAATTTATCTTAAATATTGAAAGTATATGGACTTATATTAAAAGAATATTAATTGCTGAATTTTTTAATGAAAAACGAGGTTTAGACATCAGAAATGAACTATTAGTCCTCATTTATTTAATTTCAGTATTAATGTAATGAGGACTTATTTTTGCAAATGATAAATTTTGAATGTTAAATTCTTAATTAGAAGTTAAAGAAGTTAAGAAGTGAAGAAGTTAGAATATTTCCTAACCACTTATCATCAAAAACTAATTATTAAAAACTAATTACTAATTACAAATTACTTTGCGATTATCATTCTCTTTATATCAGTAAATTCACCGCTGACTAATTTATAGAAATAAATTCCGCTGGATAACCGGTTTTTGGAAAATTGGTTAACGGAAAATGGTATCTCATATAATCCGGGTTTTTGAATTTCATTTACAAGTGTTGCTACTTCCCTTCCAAGTATATCAAATACTTTAAGAGAAACAAATTTGGTATTTGTTATTTGATATTTGATATTTGTTGTCGGATTAAACGGATTCGGATAGTTCTGGAATAATTTATATTCTTTTACGGCCGAATTTCCATTTGATATACCGGATTGCAATGTGACAGTAAATCTGAAATTTCCCGAAGGAGCAGGTAAAGGTTTTGTAACGGTTCTTCCGCTTACAGATGTAGCTGATATATAATAATAAATTTTAGTTCCTTCCGGTTTAGCCGGTATATATGCTTTGAAAGTATCGGCAACCGCTGCCATTATAATTGGTGTAAATCCGGCAGTAGTATCGGTTGTCCAGAAACATTTTGCATTTGAAATTCCGCTTTTCGATTTTATATATGCTTTAACTTCATAAGATAGCAAAAGCGTAGTTGCCGACCTGATTGCCGAATGTGAAATAAAAACGGGCTCATATACACCGACCTCTTTAGTAATGCAATGAATTGCACCAAGAGACGGAATTATAGAAGAACAGTTAATTCCGTAAACTTTATAACCGGGACAGGATTCCCTGTAAATTCTTAATGCGGTTGTATCCTGAGAAAGTCCGTAAATCGGAACGAGAATAGTTTTATTTACAAAAGATGAATTTGTATAAGTAAAATAATCTGCAGTAGGCGGATACTGACCGCTGCTGTTTGGCGGCATCGGAATTCTGACTACTTTATACGGTTTGCCATAGCAGGTCTGATAATTTGCCAGAATATATTGCAGGTTTAATTCTATCTGCGGACCATCTGCAACTCCAACAGGATATTGTCCGACAAGAATTGTTTCTTCATCGAGCAATTTCATATGCATATCAATATGGTGAATCTGGTCATAAGGAAGTGTATTCATCAAAGCATATCTGTTTATACCCATATATTTTTTCAATATTGTATCTATCTGGGCTTCGGTTTTAGCAGGATTTTCATTTAAAATTAATCTTGAAGAAAAACCCGTACCATTCCCGTCACACATAAAATTTCCCCCTGTTGCGGTTAAATCATTGGGAGAATTGGTCATATAATGTATCGGGACATTAATCAGGTTAGCTATTACTCCCGGGATTAAATCATCCTGCGGCCGCGGCCTGTTATAAATCCAGTCGGCAATTCTCAGAGAGTCGGCGATATTTGTATATATACACCACGGACCGTAATCGCGGCACCAGATTGTATTAAAAGAAGCAATTACATAACGGATATTAACCAGCGGCACCCCATAACTTGTAAGGGAGGTTTTTACGCTGTTGGAATCCGAGCAAACAATAAAAACCTTGCATTCCTCCTGCGCGTAATCAACTATCTGTGCAAGTATCTGCGGATAGGATGTCCAGGTAATAATTAACGCCTGCAGCTCCTCCCATTCCGCGTGAGTTCTTGCAGGTGAGGTTGGAGGATTGATATCCTGAGCTCCGAAAGCCGGAGGGATATAAGTTTTATAAACTGATTTCTCTTCCTCGGTCATGTAATTAGGGATTACCTGAGCTGAAGCAAAAGAAGTAATTAAAAACAAAACTGTTAAGAGAGGAAGATTAATTTGTTTCATGATATAAAACTAAAAATTTATAGATTTTTAATTTAAGTGAGCGAATTCTTTTTCAAGATAATTTGATATATAGTCCGTGACAGCATCATTAATACTTGTAATATTTTTCGAGTATCCCGCTTTTCTTATTTTCGATATATCAGCCTGTGTAAAATTCTGGTATTTATTTTTAAGCACGTCTGGCATATCAAAATATTCAATATTTTCTACTAACCCTAAAGCCGGGAATATAGGTTTTACGAGGCTGTTGAATGAATTTGCAGTTCCGGTTCCAACATTATAAATTCCGTTTACTGTTTTATTTTCTCCGAAAAATATTGTCATATCCACCGCATCTTTAACATATATAAAATCCCTTTTTTGTTCACCGTCACCCATTCCTTTTGCCGTAGATTTAAATAATCTCGATTTTCCCGTTTCCTTAATTTGTTCAAAACATTTATTAACAACACTTCGCATATCCTTTTTATGATATTCATTTGGTCCATAAACATTGAAATATTTGATACCTGCAACTTTACCGATAAAACCGTTATTCTTAATCCATAAATCGAAGAGATGTTTCGAATAACCGTATCCGTTTAACGGCCTTAGTGTTTCAAGTTTTGATTCATCATCCAGATACCCTTTACTGCCGTCTCCGTAAGTAGCGGCAGAGGAAGCATAAATAAACCTGATATTATTCTCCACAGCATTTCCGCACAAAAACTTACTGTACTCATAATTGTTGTGAAGCAGATAATTGAAGTCCTGCATTGTAGTCGAACTGCAAGCACCGAGATGATAAACCGTTTCGATTTTGTTGTTTTTGAAAAACCCATCGTGCACCATACCGCCGAAATATTCCCTGTCAAATACATCAATAAACTTAAGCGGAATCAGATTCTTATACTTTTCATTTTCTCCGAAATGGTCAACAACAATTATATCTGTTCTTCCAAGCTGGTTTAATCTCCAGATTAAAGCACTACCAATAAAACCCGAACCACCGGTAACTACTATCATAAATGTTAAATGTTAAATTATAAATGTTAAATTAAAAACTTAAAGATATTTCTATCATTGTATTTTCTACTTTACCTGTTAACAAATCATCAATAATTTTCAGATTTTCTTTTTGGGAATACCAGTGAATTCTCTCGTATGCACTTTTAAAATCAAGCCATTCAAAATGCGTATGTTCTTCAGATAAAATAACATCTTCATCTTTTACATTAATTACAAATACGGGAATTAAGTAAATATTATCATTGTGCGGAGTATAAAACTCGTTAATTTTCGGTGCTACATAATATTTCACAGGTTTCAGTCCTGTTTCTTCCGTAACTTCCCTTAACGCCGTGTTATAAGCTTTTTCCTCTTCCTCGATTTTACCCGTAACTATCTGCCAGATTCCCGGATACGGCTGTTTCTCAGGGCTTCTTTTCAGAAGTAAATACTTAATTCCATCATCGAATTTTTTGTAAACATAGCACTCAATATATCTTGAAACTATATCAGCCAATTTTTAATATAAAATATTAAATATAAAAACTTATTAACAGAACTTCCTACTATTGTTTCTTTACTAATTATTAATTACTATTTGTTAGTGTGCTTCAAACCAGCTTTTACCTTCGCCTACTTCCACTTCAACAGGTACATTTAACTTAATGGCATTTTTCATATTTCTGGTTACGCACTTTTTCACATCTTCAAATTCGCTTTTTTTCACTTCAAAAACAAGTTCATCGTGCACCTGCAAAAGCATTTTTGATTCGTATTTATTTTTCCTGAAGTCCTCAAAAATATTTATCATTGCAATTTTAATCATGTCTGCGGCAGTCCCCTGTATAGGCATATTGATAGCAGCTCTTTCGTCTTCTGCCCTGACAGTCGGATTCTGATTATTAATCTGGGCTAAATATCTTCTTCTGCCCATTAAAGTCTGTACGAATCCGTTTTGTTTTGCAAATTTCTTTGTCTTTTCCATATATTCTCTCACTCTCGGAAATTCAGTGAAATATCTGTCGATGATATCCCTTGCCTCGGAATTCCTTATTTCGAGCCTGCTTGCAAGTCCGAATGCCCCGATTCCGTATATTATACCGAAATTGACTTCCTTTGCTTTCCTTCTCATTCCCGCTGTAACATCTTTTTTATTCTCAATAACGAACACCTTCATTGCTGTTTCGGTATGAATATCCCTTCCCTTTTTAAATGCATTTATAAAATTTTCATCTTCGGAAACGTGCGCCATAATCCTCAGCTCTATCTGAGAATAGTCAGCAGACATTATTATATAAGAATCATTTCTCGGTACAAATGCTTTCCTTAAGCTTCTGCCGACATCTGACCTTATCGGAATATTCTGCAGATTAGGATTAACGCTTGAAAGTCTTCCCGTTGCAGTCAATATCTGGTTAAAGGAAGTATGTACGCGTTTTGTTTCCGGATTAATTGCAGCAAGCAAACCTTCGATGTAAGTGGATTTTAATTTAGTCAGCATCCTGTAATCAAGTAAAATCTGCGCTATTTCGTGCTGCGACTTCAAATCCTCGAGCACGTTAACATCAGTAGAAAATCCTGTCTTGGTTTTTTTGGATGGAATTAATTTTAATTTTTTAAAAAGTATATTTGCAAGCTGCTGTGTGGAATTAATGTTAAATTTCTCATCTGCAATTTTATAAATTTTTTCTTCACATTGTTTAACGATTTCAATTATTTCTTTATCGAGAATTTTCAGCATCTTATCGTCAACCCTTATGCCTTCGAGCTCCATTTCTGCAAGAACCTGCACGAGAGGAAATTCTATTTCCGTACAAAGTTTATACAGATTTATTTTCTGAAGTTCGTATTTCAGCTTGTGGAATAACTGCAATGTTATATCGGCATCCTCCGCGGCATATTCGCTGACAACCGATATATCCACATCTGACATCGATTTCTGGTCTTTTCCCTTACCTATCAATTCCTCGATATGAACGGGTGTATAATTTAAATATTTTTCGGACACGGCATCCATATTATGATATTCACCCATTCCCGGAGAAAGAATATAAGATGCAATCATCGAATCAAAGAAAATATTTTCGATTTCAATTCCGTATCTCTTCATTACCATGTAATCGAATTTAATATTATGCCCGACCTTCCTGATTTTGTTATTTTCGAGTATCGGTTTTAAATGTTTTATTGCAAATTCTATATCGACTCCGAATTTTTCCTTTGGTTTGTTTTCACTCTGACTGAACAAGCCCCCGTCTCCTGATTTCTTCTGCTTAAACTCGCCGAATATTGGGACATAGATTGCCTCTTTTTCCTGGTAAGCAAATGACATTCCGACTAATTTATCCGTGAATATATCAAGCCCTGTTGTTTCCGTATCGAAGCAAATCAGTTCTTCTTCGGATAATTTTTTCATCAATCTTACATATTCATCATTGTTCTTTATAGAAAAGTATTTATGCTTTACATCCTTTATAGTAAGTAATTTCACAGCTTTTTCAGGTATATCTACTTTTATATCATCGAGCTTCATACCTTTTATCGTAATCTTCATATCATCGGAAGCTTCTTCCTGTTCAAGCTCAGCAGGGATTAATGCATCACTCTCTTTATCTATATGCTCGGGAATCGGGTCGTGCTTAACGGCAGAGAACTTTTTAATGAAAGATTTAAACTCAAGCTCTTCAAGCAATGCAATTAGTTCCTGAAATTTAAATTCTTTTTTGTTTAACTGGTGAAAATTTATTTTCAAAGGAACATCTGTTTTTATTGTTACAAGATGTTTTGCAAGAAATGCATCTTTCTTATATGTTAAAAGATTTTCTTTTAATTTTACCTTTGTGACTTTTTCTATATTCTTGTATATATTCTCGATTGAGCCGAATTCCTGAATAAGAGCAGTTGCTGTTTTTTCACCCACACCCTTTACACCGGGAATATTGTCCGAGGCATCTCCCATTAATCCTAAAACATCTATTACTTTATCGGGTGTAACACCGAATTTATTCTTCACACCTTCCACTCCGACTATCTCGAAATCGGAATATTTATTTCCAGAGATATTTCTCGAAGGTTTATACATAAATGTCTTATCCGAAATTAGCTGCATGTAGTCTTTATCCGGAGTGACCATATAACTTATTACTTTTTCTTTTTCTGCC
>Ga0224522_1000390_pt1 | contig 15009 bp, 5 predicted proteins | sample CFST25metaG_FD_182733 | JGI IMG/M metagenome (GOLD analysis project Ga0224522, IMG submission 182733) | Peat soil microbial communities from Stordalen Mire, Sweden - C.F.S.T25 | ecosystem: Environmental > Terrestrial > Soil > Wetlands > Peat | place: Sweden: Norrbotten County, Stordalen Mire...
ATTAATAACTGATAGGCTATAAAAAAGACACCTCTTTTATTATTAAAACGCATTACCCAAGTTGGCGCAAGAAGAAACAGTTGATGTTATTGTTATTGGTGCAGGTCCTGCCGGATTATTCGCTGCACAGGTTTGTGGTTCCAGGGGGTTGAAGACCTACCTCCTCGAAAAGAACAAATCAGCAGGATTAAAGCTGCTTATTTCAGGAACCGGTCAATGCAATATCACGCATGCAGGAAAGATAGGCGATTTCCTTACCCATTATGGTGATAACAGTAGGTTTGTCAGAACTGCATTATACAATTATTCTAATGAAAATGTAATCTCCTTTTTTCAGAAGAGAGGACTGCGACTCCTTGAAGTAAATAATGGCAAGATATTTCCGGAGACATTAAAAAGCAGAGATATCTTAAACATTTTACTTTCCGAATGTGCAAATAATAAGGTTTGCATTAAATACGAAACGTCCATTTCAGAAATAGTCAGAAGCGAAGATTTATTTAAAGTCCAGACACGCGATTGTATATTTACTACCAAAAATATCATTATTTGCACCGGGGGAAAGTCATATCCCAAAACAGGCTCCTCAGGTGATGGATATCAATTTGCATCTCAGTTAGGGCATTCCATCACACAAATAAAACCTGCCCTCACCTCCATCCTCATCGATGATTTCCCGTTTCAAATCTGTGCCGGAATTTCTATCACAGATTCCGTTATTCAACTATATAGAGACTCGAAAAAGATCAGACAAACACAAGGCGATATTCTTTTTACCCATAAGGGTATTTCAGGTCCCGGCATCCTTGATTTCAGTCGCTTTCTAAATCCTAATGATACCATCAGACTTTCCTTAACAAAAACAGCAAACAGTGATGAGTTTGAAAAGAATTTATTAGAACAGATTGCTTTAAATGGAAAAAAATCTATTAAAAACTGTCTATCTACTTATGATATCCCTGAACGACTGTTACTCGCTATACTGGAGATGAATCAGATAGACCCTTCAAGTAAAACTGCTGATTTAGAAAAGACAAAGAGAAAAGCATTAGTAAAGCGTATAACAGCATTGGAATTTAATATCGATCGATTAGGAGGCTTTAAAGAAGCGATGGCTACTAACGGAGGAGTCGCTCTAGATGAAGTAAATCAGAAAACAATGGAGTCAAAGCTAGTAAAAGGTCTTTTCTTTGCCGGAGAGGTTTTAGATATTGATGGAGATACAGGAGGCTATAATATTCAATTTGCCATCGCATCAGGCATATTGGCTGCTCAAAACATCTAAAATAAAAAAAGTTTATCGAAATTCGTTTCGATAAACTTTTTTTGTCAACCCATCTCTCTGAGGGTTTCAGAAGTTGCTTCTATTTCTGAATATGCACCTAAATCATTATGGTTTTGGGTAAATTAAACTTGTATTACGATATCCTGTACGGTTTTGATACCAGTCGGGATATAACGTTCCACCGCTTGTTGCCCATTCGCCAAAATGTAGATGAGTTTGAAGAATATCAGATTTTTCAATTGGATAATCAAATTTCTCATAGATATTGATTGCCCATGGTAAGTTGTTGGCTGTTTTGTAATATCTGCCTTGTGAAGGTTTTGAATTATCATCACCAGTACCTAATAAACTTGTGTTTGCAAGGCTTGTTGGAGCATAGTTTGGTAAATGTACTTCAACTCCACGAACTTTATTTACAATCAGGAATGGGTTAAAGTTACTGATGTCGAGAGCACTGTAAATATAGGTGTTTGGTTTAAAAACAATATCAATTACCAATGTTTTTGGGGCAACGTAAGGAGCTGCAGGATCAGTATTTACACCAATACCGATTCCCGGATGTTTCATCTGCTTGAATGCATTATCATAAACGATAATTGTAGGTTTAGCCTGATTGGCTTCAGTACCATTACTATTTAATGTAATATATCCATCCGTCAGATCATAACCAGTTACCGTTAAATCATTTGCATTTAGTGCAGCAGGCAGCTGGAATCCAAAACCATTTTCAAGAGATGCACCAAAAGCTTTGATCACGAAAGTGCCTTTCACCTCATCAACAAAATTATTTGCATTTGTTTTTATTTCAAATTTATAATCTATTACAAGGTCATTGAAGTCATAATCACCCTTTGATGGCCATAGATCTTCAAAGGCTAGTGTGCCAAATCCAGTCGATGGGAAATTATTGATTAGCGCTGGTATAACTGACACTGTAATTGTTGCTACATCAGAAAGTCCAATACCATCTAAAATTTTGTAATTAATGGTTGCTGTCCCTAAGAATCCGGCTACAGGAGTGAAGGTTACAATACCTGTAGTAGCATCAACAGTAAAAGTCCCTTTTGTTAATGGATCAGGAGCTGTTCCCTGAACAAATGACACTGATGTTATCACAATAGGACTTGAACCGGCTACATCATTTGCCAGAACATTTATTGTGACTGGCATATTGATATTTGTAGTGGCGTTATCGTCTATTGCATCGGGTGCTGAAAATGCTGTAACAGGAGTTGTAACTGTTGAGGTATTGTTAGCAGGAGTAGGATCGCCAGTAGTACTGGTTACTGTTGCAGTATTTACCAGATTGCCAGTGAATGCAGCACTTACTTTTGCATCAATAGTTAATGTTGCAGTAGCTCCATTTGCTAAAGTTCCTATTGTCCAGGTAGGTGCAGTAAATGTTGTTCCCGTCGAAGGAACGGAGCTTAATAAAGTTAGTGAAGTAGGTAGAGCATCTGTTGCAGTAACTGCAAGAGCATCATTTGGTCCATTATTTTTCACTGTAATGGTGTACGTTACAATCTGATCAGCATTTACTGATTTAATAGTTGCCGTCTTGGTAATAGCTAAATCAGCTTTTAAAATATTAACAGTGATTGTAGCCTGACTTGTTAGTCCATTCCCATCTACAATATTGTATTTAACCGTTGCTGTTCCAATAAAACCAGTCACTGGGGTAAAGATTACTTCTCCTGTGGTGTTATTTACAGTGAAGAGCCCTACGGTTGTTGGATCTGGTGCGGTACCGGCAGCTAATGTAACAGCAGTTACTACAATCGGACTTGAGCCAGCAACATCATTTGTAAGAACATTAATGGTAACAGGTGTATTGATATTTGTAGTAGCATTATCGTCTTTTGCTGTTGGAGAGACCAGTGTTGCAATAGCGGTGGTCACTGAAGCTGCATTATTTGCAGTGGATGGATCAGCTGTTGTACTGGTTACAGTTGCTGTATTAACCAGATTACCAGCAAACGTGCTGCTCGTTACCTTAGCATTAATCGTTAATGTTGCAATTGAGCCGTTGGTTAATGTACCAATGGTCCATGTTGGGGCTGCATAGGCACCTACAGATGCATTGGATGAAATGAATGTCAAATCCGTTGGGATTGCATCGGTTGCTACAACTGCTTGTGCATCATTTGGTCCATTATTCTTAACAGTGATCGTATATTTTATATTTTGTACTCCACTTACAACACTTAACTCTGCTGTTTTTGTAATAACAAGATCTGCTTTCAAAATGGTTACAGTAATGATTGCCTGACTTGAAAGGCCATTACCATCCACAATATTATACTTTACTGTTGTACTTCCGATAAAACCGGTTACCGGAGTAAAGGTAACAACGCCTGAAGTATTTACTGAGAAGCTACCAACAGTTGATGGATCAGGTGTAGTTCCTGCAACAAATGTCACTTTCGAAATATCAATTGCACTTGAACCTGCAACATCGTTTGAAAGAACATTAATGGTAACAGGTGTATTGATATTTGTAGTTGCATTATCGTCTTTTGCTGTTGGAGATACCAATGTCGCAATCCCTGTGGTCACTGAAGCCGTATTATTTGCAGTGGATGGATCAGCTGTTCTACTGGTTACAGTTGCTGTATTAACCAGATTACCAGCAAACGTGCTGCTCGTTACCTTGGCATTAATCGTTAATGTTACAGTGGAACCATTGGTTAATGTACCGATAGTCCATGTTGGAGCAGTATAGGTACCTACAGATGGTGTAGATGATAAGAATGTCAAATCTGTTGGGATTGCATCGGTTACCACAACTGCTTGTGCATCATTGGGTCCGTTATTCTTAACAGTGATCGTATATTTTATATTTTGCACTCCACTTACAACACTTAACTCTGCTGTTTTGGTAACGGCAAGATCAGCCTTTAAAATGTTCACAGTAATAATTGCCTGACTTGAAAGACCATTACCATCTACAATATTATACTTCACTGTTGCTGTTCCAATAAAACCAGTTACCGGAGTAAAAGTAACAACGCCTGATGTATTAACAGTAAATGTCCCTTGAGTTGAAGGATCGGGTGTCGTTCCTGCAACAAAGGTTACTTTCGAAATATCAATCGTACCTGAGCCAGCTACATCATTTGATAAAACATTAATGGTTACGGGTGTATTGATATTTGTGGTGGCATTATCGTCTTTTGCGGTAGGACCGGTTAATGCTACAATAGTATTGGTAGCAGTAGCCGAATTATTTGTAGATACAGGATCCGAAGTGGTACTTGAAATAGTAGCAGTATTAACTAAACTGCCTGAGAAAGTGCCATCTATTTTTGCAACAATTGTCATATTCGCTGTAGCTCCATTTGCTAAATCACCAACAGTCCAATTAGGAGCAGTAAATGTTCCTACAGAAGGTGTGGCACTAATCAATGTTAATTTTGAATTTAAAACATCATTAACCGAAGCTGCAATAGCTTCGGTGGGGCCATTATTCTTTATAGCAATTGTGTAGGTTACATTTTGTCCGCCATTAGCAACAGCAATACTTCCCGTCTTGGTAATAGACAAATCGGCCTGCAATACTTTACATGTTACTGTAGCAACATCAACATTTGCAGGATTATCTTTCATGCTGATTTGATAAACCAGCGTGTAAGTGCCTCCCGGTGTACCTGGAGCAACTGTAACTTGTCCTGTTGAAGTGTTTAATACTACTCCTGAATTTGAAGCAGCAGTCACCAATGTGATATTAACAGCCGATGGGACAATAGCTAAGCCATTATATAAATCGTTTGTTAAAACATTTGGAACAGCAATACCACCTGTAGAACTATTCAATGTAGCTCCAATGTCATCAACTGCAATTGGCAATGGATTATTAACAACTACTGGAGTTGTAAAGGCTCCACCATCAACACCCATTTGTACTGAATAATATCGTTCTGTATTCTTTGCTGACTGACCAAGTGTAAAGGTCATTTTGTTATTTGCATTCAGATAATTAGCAATAAAACAAGCCGTATTCTCAAAAGTAATCCCATCTAAACTAGGAGACCTACCGTAAAACTTAGTTCTTTTTGTAGAATTGTCTGTAGAAATTGTTAATTGAGTTGCATGATCAACTTTATAGCTTGTATAGCCACCAACTTCAACATATTCTCTATTGTTTCCGTCACCATCAATATCAACTGCCGTAAATGAGTAGTTGTATATAAAAACAGATGCGTTATTTGCCGTGTTGAAAAACTCTAACTGATATGTTACATAGCCCCCACCATTACCGGACCCAATTCTTGGTTGAAATCTGCTCTGCTCACCTGTAATAGCATCATCATCAAAATTAGTGATTGTTGCATTATTTACTTCCATAATGGTCATTAAGGCATAAACCGTAATGCCATCTTTGGTAATTACATTATCGTATCTGTGAACAGATCCAGCAGCCGTTCCATTCGAACCTTTATCTATTTTAACAGTTCTTTGAGCGTTTGTAAAACTCATAGGATTATGCTGCAAGTCAAGCACAAATGACTGTCCAAATGATTGTACAGAGATAAAAAGCAAAAGGATTGCTATCGTTAAAGATAATAACCATTCGTTTTTTAAAGAAAAACCATTTGTCCCCTTATGATGTATATTTGTTTTCATGATTGTAAGTTTATGTTGCGGTTAAACTACTTTCTGTATAAAATTAATTAAACTTATAATTAATATTACCAGAGTTCAATTTTAAAGTTACATCTTTTCCCATATAAAGCAGATGAACAGATGTTTCGTAGCTAGGAACCGTAATTTTCATAGCATAAGCTTGATCTTTTGCCAGAAAAGCTTGTTGGTAAACCGTTTGGTTTGCAGATGTAACCTGTACTATATTATTTGTACTACCGGTTAGGGTAATTTGAACATCCTTATACGTCTTCCAGTTAAATTCAGATGCAACTTTTAGTTGTTCTGTTTTAGTCTGAACTACTGTAGTAGAAGAAGACGGCTTTGTAGAAGAGAGATCCTCTTTTTGACAGGATGAAAGAGTTAAAATAACTCCAACTACTAGTAAAAACACCAGGTTTTTCATGGTCTTTATCTTTAGCGATTTAATGAAATTTCTTTTTTTGTGATAATTATTCCCAACAACATAAAAGAAAAACTGTGCCATAATCATAACACTATGAATATCAATACTAATACTAATCTTATCTAAAATTTTAAGCCCATTATGGGACAATAGTGTCCTGAAAAGCACATAAATATTGTTATTTTAGGTTGTTTTAGATTAAAAGCGATCCCTAGGAAATGCTGGAGAGAGCTTATGTTTTATCATTATGACAGAAAGAGTCATTCAAAGAACAGTTTTTATACTTTCAACCTGTTTTAATACCCATATCACTAAATAATTCCCCTCACATCATTTTTTCAACTAAAAAAAGCCAACAATTTCAATATTGTCAGCTTTAATAAATCGTACTTTTGTGAAAAGAAAAATTTAGAAACTTATTTTTATTTTGAGTTTGGTTAATTTATAATATAATTAACATTTATATTGAAGTCAATATATGATTATAGGTTTTTTGCTAGCAATATAGACTTTCTTCCAGTTAAAATTTAAGCCAAAAAACTTCTTTACTGAATCGACGAAGATGGTAAAAGGATGGTACGTCTCTCCCATAAAGAAGATTTTGTCAAAACTTTGTCGACCCTTTCTCAATAGTTTGTCCATGGTTAGCCCATACTCTAAAAGGTATGGACTAAGTATGGAGAAAGTATGGACAAAGCATGGAGATACTATGGACAAACCCTTCCTTATGGGATAATTATAGAAGCGATTTACCATCTGCTTATGGGGAGATTCTAATGATGATCAGGTAGAAATTTCAGGCTTCTTGATCACCTTGCTTTTTAAGAAAAAAACCACTAAAAAATAGCACAAAACCATAGAACTGGTTTCAAAAGTCAAATGTAAAGATATATAATAAAAACAAAATTAATCTATACTTTTTTATAAAACCAGAAATAGATAAAGATTAATCAGTACCGTATTTAGATCAAAGGGGCTATAAAAAAAAGAAGAGAACCCCTTTTCGGGATTCCTTCCTTCATTTGTTAGAAATACTATTTATTTGTATAGATGCTTGAGGCTACTCTATAACCTGGTAGATCTTTATACCAATCTGTAAACAACTTTCCTTCGCTTTGAGCCCACTCTGCAAAATGTGTAAAGGCATTCACAATGGCCTCTTTCTCTATAGGGTAACTATATCCTTCATAGATATTTATTGCCCATGGTAAGTTGTTTGAAGTCTTATAATACCGCTGTGAAGCTGGATTACTGGTGTCTTCACCCGTATTAAACAAACTCGTATTTGCTAATGAGGTAGGGGCAAAATTTGGTAAGTGGACTTCTACGTTCCTTGTCTTATTCGTAAAGATAAACGGATTGTAAACAGAACTTGTAAATAAAGCACTACTAACGGGTTCTGCAAATTTAATAACAAGATTAATTGTATCGGGAGTAACAAAAGGAACAGAAGGAGTTGTATTTACACCAATACCTGCATATAACTGTTTCAACACGTTATATCCATCATCATATAAGATCACAACAGCTTTTGACTGATTCTTTTCCAGACCGGTAACAGGATCAATAGATACTAAATTTCCAACCGGAACAGGACTACCGTCTTTAAGTGTTGCAACACAACTACTGACCTGAGAAGGTGGAACAGGAAACTCTATTCCAAATCCGTTGTGGAAAGTTGCTCCCATGGCACGTAGAACCAATTTAGCTTTAATTTCAACAACCTCATTGTTTGAATTGGTTACCTGATTAAATCTGTAATCAACTACCATGTCGTTCATGTCGTAATCAGCTTTAAAAGGCCAGTTATCTTCGAAGGCTAAACTACCAAAACCGACACCCGGATAGAAGTTATTGTATGCACGAGTTGGATCAGCAGGATAATCATCCTGATTATCAGGAACACCATCACCATCAGTATCTAAACCACCAAGATTAATGAGATACTTACCCGATGCAACATCACTATCACTAAATCCTGTTGCATAAGCAATTGCATTGATGGTTGTGGTTGTTGATACAGCTATTGGGGTTGTATATACAGTTCCGGTTGTTTTAGTTGGAGTTGTTCCATCCGTTGTATAGCGAATTACAGCATTGGGAGTAGTTGAGCTAATTGCAACTGTTTGTGGTGAAGTATATGTTCCAGGTAATGGATCATATACCGGACTTGCAACTTTGGTGAGTTGGAATGTATAATCTCCTGAAACGACATCGCCATCTTCCATTCCTGTTTTGTAAGCAATCGCTTTTACTGTAGTATTACCTGTTAGTGCAATTGCTGCTGTATAGATTGTACCAACTGTTTTGCTTGGAGCTGTGCCATCAATCGTATATCTGATAACTACATCAGGTGTAGCACATGCCAGGACAATAGATTGTAAAGTTGTATAATTTCCGGGAGCCGGAGTAAAAGTAATAACAGCCGGTTTAATTTTGTAATCACCCGAAGCTACATCACTATCAAGCATATTGGTTTTGTAAGCATAAGCTTTTAATGTAACATCTGCACCAATAGTTACAGGAGCTGTATATGCTGTTCCATTTGTTTTACTGGGTACTGTTCCATCCAAAGTATAAACAATTGAAGTTCCTGCTGTAGTGCTTGCTATTGTAATTACCTGGCTTCCTGCATAAGTTCCAGCAACAGGAGTAAACGTTGGTGTAGCTATTTTATCCAGACTGATAACATAATTTGCACTTACAGGATCACTGTCTGTCATTCCGGTATTGATTGCAATGATCTTGATATTTGTACTTACAGGGATGGGTATTGCACTTGCATAAAGCGTTCCATTGGTTGCTGAAGGATCAGTACCATCTGTAGTGTAATAAACCTTAGCATTTGCGGTTGAACATACGATAGTCAATGACTGAGGCAGATTGTAAGTTCCAGCCAATACACTTAATGTAGGTGTTGCTACTTTGATATTGTATTGATTCGAAACAACGTTACTCTTTGCATAATTAGTTCCGTAAGCAATCGCTTTCAGCGTAGTATTGGCACTTATCGAGATAGGACTGGTATATTCAGTACCTACTGTTTCAGAAGGAGCTGTGCCATCTGTAGTATACCTTATTTTTGCCCCTGCACTTGTTGTGGCAAGCGTTACGGTCTGGCTTCCGATATATGTTCCTGCAACCGGAGTAAAGGTTGGATCACTGGCAGCACCAAGAATTGTGAAAGTGCCTGAAGTTATCGTACTATTACTCATTCCTGCTTTAACGGCAATGGCTTTTAAGGTAGTAGTTGCTGTAACTGAAACTTGTCCGGTATAAGAAGTACTGGAAGTTGAAGGATCAGTTCCATCAGTAGTATAATATATTGATGCACCTGATGTTGGTGAAGTTATCGTAATGCTCTGAGCCGAAGTAAATGTTCCTGCACCGGGTGTAAACTGAGGGGCTGATACCGGTAAAAGAATAACATAATTACCTGAAGTAATCGGGCTATTGGTCATGCCAGACTTAACAGCTATTGCCTTCAATGTCAAACTCGATCCTACTGAAACAGGTCCGGTATAATGAGGACTTGATATCGTAGGATCTGTGCCATCCAATGTGTAATAGATATCTATATTGGCTGTTGTCGATCCAATCGTTACCGTCTGAACTGAAGTGTAACTTCCGGCAGCAGGGGTAAATGATGGCGCTGCAATAGGTAATGAGATTGTGTATACCTGAGAAGTTATAGCACTATTTCCCATTCCACTCTTAATAGCAATCGCCTTTAAGGTCTCACTTGTTCCTACAGTGATAGCTCCGGTATATTGCTGGCTGGATGTTGTAGGTGCATTGCCATCAGTGGTGTAATAAATTGTTGATCCTGATGTAGCACTAGTTATTGTAACTGTTTGTGCTGCATTATAAGTACCTGTAGCAGGCGTAATAACTGGAACAGCACAATTTATAACATAATCCCCAGATGTTACTGAACTATTACTCATTCCGCTCTTAAAGGCTATTGCTTTTAATGTAAGATTATTTGCGACAGGAATAGCACTGGAATAAAGCGTTCCAATAACATCACTAGGGATTGAACCATCGGTTGTATATCTTATAGATGCACCTGAAATCGAAGAGGTGATCGTCACACTTTGTAATGAATTATATGTACCTGCAGAAGGTGTAAATACGGGTGCAGTAACAGGAGTCGTAATTGTATAAGCTTCAGAAGCTACAGCACTATTTCCCATTCCTGTTTTGATGGCAATAGCCTTTAATGTTTCGGAGACACCTACAGAAATTGATCCACTATAGAGCGTGCTTGAGATTGAAGGAGTTGTACCATCTGTTGTATAATAAATTGATGCATTAGATGTCGTAGAACTAATGGATATTGTCTGAGCAGAAGCATAGGATCCAGATGTTGGTGAAAATACTGGTGTTGCACAATTAATAATATAACCTGCGGTAGCCACCGTACTATTGGACAATCCACTCTTGACCGCAATTGCATTCAATGTAGTGTTAGCAGATATACTAATAGGTGCCGAATACTGACTACTAGAAGTAGTTGGTGTTGTTCCATCAGTTGTATAATAGATTGAAGCACCGGATGTTGTTGATGCAAGCGTTACACTTTGTGTACCGGTATATGTACCGGCGGCAAGATTAAATGTAGGTGCAGCAACAGCAACAAGTTGAATGTAATAACTATTATAAACAATGTCGCTGTTTGCCATTCCATCTTTATAAGCATAGACATTTAACATTGTATTACCAGCATTTATCAAAACTGGACCGGTATAGACAATTCCATTTGTTGGACTGGGTTGACTACCATCTGTAGAGTACTTAAAGGAAGCTCCAGAGGTTGCACTAGTAATCGCAACACTCTGAGTAGTATAATAAGTTCCCTGAGCTACAGAAACAACAGGATTAGCAACCTTTATTAAGGTAACAACATAATTATTTGAAGCTATGTCACTATTGGTAATACCCGTTTTATAGGCAATCGCTTTTATATTTAAATAATAGGTTGCGTTAACTGTAATCGGAGTTGTATATACTGTCCCATTTGTTGCACTAGGATCACTACCATCTGTCGTATATCGAATAGATACATCAGGAGTTGTTGAGCTAATAGAAACTGACTGAATGGTATTATACGTTCCAGAAGCAGGTGTAATTGATGGCGTTGCACATTTGATAATATAACTTGCGTTAGCAACCTGACTATTCAGCATCCCGGTTTTAATAGCAATAGCAGTTAACGTTGTATTTGCTGCAACATTGACCGGCCCATTATAGAGGTTACTTGAAGCGGTTGGCGTACTTCCATCTGTCGTATAATAAATTGAAGCGCCGGAAGTAGTTGAACTAATCGTAACATTTTGAGGAGTAGTATAGGCACCTGCAGAAGGTGAAAAAGTTGGCGCATCAGCGGGTAAAAGTTGTATGCTGTAGCTATTATAAACATTGTCGCTGTTTGCCATTCCATCTTTATAAGCATATGCTATGATCTGCATATTACTTGTTACAGAAATAGGACTGGTATAAACAGTTCCATTTGTAACACTAGGTTGACTACCATCGATAGTATACTTAATCAAAGCACCTGAAGTTGTAGATGTGATGGATATACTCTGATAGCTGCTATAAGAACCTGCACCTGGAGAAAATACCGGATTAGCTACCTTGGCTAAGGTAACCACATAATTTCCATATGCAATATCACTACTGGTTGTACCTGTTTTAAAAGCAATCGCCTTTATTTGTTCATAATAGGTTGCATTAATAGTAATCGGAGCAGTATATAACGTTCCGCTTGTAGCACTAGGATCGCTACCATCAGTAGTAAACCGTATGGAGACACCCGGTGTTATGCTGCTTAGTGTCACTGATTGAACTGTAGAATATGTACCTGCACCGGGAGTAAATGTTGGAGAAGCACATTTGATAACATAACTACTAGTGCTTGTACTACTGGTCGTCATCCCCGTTTTAGCAGCAATTGCATTAATCGTTTTACTGATATCAATACTTACAGGACCAGTATAAAGAGTACTGTTTATCGTAGGAGTTGTACCATCAGTTGTATAATAAATTAATGCACCGGATGTAGGTGAAGTAATAGTTACACTTTGTGTTGTGTTATACGTTCCGGCAACCTGAGAAAACTGTGGAGCCGAGACTGGTAATAATACATTATAAAAACCTGTTGCAACAGTGCTATTTGTATAGCCCGACAAAAATGCAATTGCATTTATTGTAGTTGGAGAAGTAACAGAAATTGCTGAAGAATAAATAGGACTAGTTAAATCTGGCGTACTCCCATTTGTTGTATAACGTATCGTAGCTGCTCCATTAGAACAACTTAATGTCACAGTCTGAGCTGTGGTAAATGTTCCTGCAGTCGGTGACATAACTGGAGTTGGAAGCAAAGGAGCAATAACATAAGTTTCAGAAGCAACATCGCTATTTATTAAACCACTTTTTACTGCTATCGCTTTTATTGTTTGGTTAGTACTAACAGTAATAGGAGAACTATATCTTTTACTACCTGTTGAAGGTGTTGAACCATTAGTGGTATAATAAATAGTCGCTCCAGAAGTAGCCGAACTCATCGAAACAGTTTGTGCACTAGCATATGTACCACTGGCTGGATTCATAACCGGCATAGCGCACCCAACCTGACAATTATATGTTGTAAGAAAGTCAGAAGAAGCAAAAACAAAATCATCGTCTTTTATTTTTGTATTTCCATTATCCTGCCATACTTGAGCATCAACGTCTTGATCTTGTAAAGAAGAAATTGTATATGTTATTGTAAAAGCACCTGTATTCTTCCCAACACCAAAATTAGTTATGTTGTCAATATAAAAACCTGTAGAAAAAGGGAAACCAGTAATCTGAGGACCTAAAACAAGAGAACCGGAGCCAATGGAACCGTCAGTTACTTTAATGCTTACATTTGAAAAGGATCCAGAGGCAGCTTGTACAGCATAATGCGCCAGCCCTTTTCCTTCGACCGATCCACCATATCCTACAGTTAATACTACCTGATATCCATTACTAACTTTTGTAACTGAAGAAATAGTAGTACTATAGCCATCCCCATTATTTTTAGTAACAGTACACCCATCATCAGCAACGGCAACTAGATGAAAAGAAAATAATAAAACCGCTATACAAACTACGGTTTTATTAATAAAACTAAGTATAAGTTTTTTCATGGCTTCTAGTAATTAAATGTATATGACAAGGTTGTACTACTCAATGGTATTTCAACATCATGTTTGTTAAACAGAAGGTGAATTGTTTTTTCGTATGCTGGAGCAGAAAGAACAACGGTATACGGACTATTAGCAATCAGAAAGTATTTTTGATTTACACTTCCAGAAGCAGTTACAAGGATTACCGAATTATCTGACTTCGACTTAAGGTTAAACTTATACTGGATGGAAGTCTTCCAATCAAAAGTTGATTTTACAACCATGGCATCCATTGTCTTTGCTGTCTTAGGCAAAGTAGATGATGGCAAAGGGTTATCCTTTTGGCATGATCCCCAAAAGAGTACTCCAACCAACAAAACTAAAAATATTCTTAATTTTTTCATAATAATAAGGATTACGTCATTTAGTATTAGCAATTGACGTGCCAATAACTATTTGATTATTTATCAATATATTAACAACTAATATAAAATATTTTGATTCCAAAAGGGGACGATATAGCCCTTTTTGGAACCAAAACCACTAATTATTCATCAAGCTGAGTCATATTATTTCAATATTTAAAACCCATAATCAAGAATAAAAAATATTACTTATTAGAATAAATACTCGATGCATCTCTATACCCTGAAATATCTTTGTACCAATCGGGGTATAAAACACCGCCACTTTGAGCCCACTCAGAAAAATGAATAAATGCAGTTACAATAGCAACTTTCTCTACGGGGTAACTATATCCTTCATAGATATTAATAGCCCAAGGTAAATTGTTTGATGTCTTATAATACCGCTGTGAAGCTGGATTACTGGTATCTTCACCTGTATTAAACAAACTCGTATTTGCTAATGTTGTTGGTGCGTAATTTGGTAAGTGGATCTCTGTACTTCTTGTTTTATTAGCAAAAATAAATGGGTTATAAACAGAGCTCACAAATACATCACTACTTATAGGAGCTGTAAATTTAATCACCAAATCAATCGTATCTGGAGTTACAAAAGGAATGGATGGAGTTGTATTAACACCAATACCTGAATACAACTGAGGTAAAACGTTATATCCATCATCAAATAATACCACAACAGCCTTTGCCTGATTCTTTTCCAAACCTGATACAGGATCTATTGAAACCAAATTTCCAACAGGAACAGGACTTCCGTTTTTAAGGGTTGCGACACAACTACTGACTTGTGAAGGTAGTACAGGAAACTCTATTCCAAATCCATTGTGGAAGGTAGCACCCATGGCACGTAAAACTAATTTAGCTTTAATCTCTACAACTTCATTATTTGCATTTGTTACCTGATTAAACCTATAATCAATTACCATGTCATTCATGTCGTAGTCAGCTTTAAAAGGCCAGTTATCTTCAAAAGCTAAACTTCCAAATCCAACACCCGGATAGAAATTATTAGAAGCGCGTAGTGGATCAGCTGGATAATCATCCTCATTATCTGCTACACCATCACCATCTGAATCTGCATCGCCAAGGTGAATTGTG
>Ga0224522_1000391_pt1 | contig 14997 bp, 7 predicted proteins | sample CFST25metaG_FD_182733 | JGI IMG/M metagenome (GOLD analysis project Ga0224522, IMG submission 182733) | Peat soil microbial communities from Stordalen Mire, Sweden - C.F.S.T25 | ecosystem: Environmental > Terrestrial > Soil > Wetlands > Peat | place: Sweden: Norrbotten County, Stordalen Mire...
ACCGCAGACTGCAGGTAGGGCAGAGGCTTGTGCGATGACTTCGGCTGCACTTTTAAAGTCGCCCGACTTGATATGATGGATGAAGTTGGGGATACTGATCGAAACAGGACAGCTATCTACACACATCGGTTTTTTGCATTCCAGACAACGACTGGCTTCGAGCATGGCTTCTTCACCATTATATCCAAGGCTTACCTCTTCAAAATTGGTGATGCGATAGGAGGGGGAGAGTTCGCGAACAGGAGTTCTGGGTATCTTTTTCATTACTTGTTTCTCCTTTCGATTATCTTATCCAACCGACAGATATGATCGGGTGTGAGTGCGTTTTGTGAACGCTCTTCTGTGCGATACATGGTTTGACGACGCATGGCTTCGTCGAAGTTGACCTGATGTGCATCAAACTCCGGACCCTCAACACATGCAAAACGTGTTACTCCACCTACCGTAACACGGCAGGCACCACACATACCAGTCCCATCAACCATCAGCGTGTTTAAACTGGCTATGGTCTTCAGGTTTAGCTTGCGGGTTAGTTCGGATAAGAATTTCATCATAATCATTGGGCCAATCGTTATAGCCAGATCGTATTGTTTGTGTTGGTTTGTTATGAGGTCTTCCAGACAATTTGTAACAAGTCCCTTAAATCCTGCACTTCCATCATCAGTGGCGATGTAAACATTTCCGCTGACCTTGCGCATTGCATCAACAAGGATGAGTTGTGATGCGTTTTTAGCACCGATAATGACATCGGCTTTAATGCCTTGTTCGTGTAACCACTTAACTTGTGCATAAACGGGTGCTGTTCCTACGCCACCTGCAATAAAAACAATCTTTTTAGAATGTAGTTCTTCGACCGACATCTCTTTTAGTTCGGATGGCATTCCAAGTGGTCCGGCAACGCTTTTGAAGTAATCGCCTACCTTTAATTGATCCATTAATTGTGTTGATAATCCAACTACTTGCACCACAATGGTAACCGTTCCGGCTATTTTATCATAGTCGCAAATGGTCAAAGGAATTCTCTCTCCCTTTTCATCAACCCGTACAATCAGAAACTGACCGGGTTCGGCTGCTTTGGCAACTTTTGGTGCCTCTACATCCATTAAAAAAATGCCTGAAGTAAGATACTCCTTCTTAAGTATTTTAAACATAGTCTTTTAACTTATTTCTTTTTTTGTTTAAATATCTTGTAAAGGTAGATTTCTTTTGATTAAACACATTGTTAAAGGTTTTTAAAAGCGGTCTCTTTTTGAGCGTTACATTAAATTTAACAATAAACCGCATTCATGAAAAATATTTCTGATCATGAATGTGGGTTTGTGATGCCAATAATTGTGCCGCTTATTGTAACTATCTGTGGAATAATAAAATATAGTATATATGGCTGATGGATATTGTGTTGTGAACACTGCAACTGTCATGTTTTATGACAGTTGTGTTGTGTGGATGTGTTAGAAAATATGACAATGATAAAAAAGAGTACACCTGGATGTGGTGGTGGATGGTTATTTCTTCCGATGGTTCAGAATCAGCACCGAAGGCAGATTCTCTATTTGCCAGGTCTGACGACTGACCAGCATCTTCCATCCGGTTAATGCAATCACCATCAAATCATATGAGTCGCGGGGAGAGCGCTCAGGATTCATTAATATGTTAAAGGGTATATAATGTATCTCTGTCTTTTCAGAGGGCTCTAACAGGTTCTGAAGGTCGTTTCTGGCCTCTATATTGGTTAAGAGACTGGTCATTGACAATGATTCAACACTTGGATTCAGATACAATGATTTCAACACTGCTTCATACAACTCATCTCCGGGAGGTGGAACCAGCGCCAGAATCCGCTTGGGTTTGGTGAATTCGCGATCGATAAAGATTCCTGTATTGCAGTTGCAATCGTTAATGATCTTTTTAACCTTTCCACCCAGTATGTTTTCTGTAAATACGGAACGGGCACTCCCCAATAACAAGAGGTCGAAGTTTTCTTTGTTGGCCGTTCGGGTAATCTCATTCTGAACCTCATCGGTTGCTTTATAGCGGGTATGAACCTTGATCCCCAGTTCTGAAGCAGTAGCTTTTAAAGGACCAAAGCCTTCTCTTTCGAATACGGCTGCATTAGTTGGATGCACCTCTGAACTCGGCGTTAGGTGGATGGCAGTAATCTGGTTCTTTATGCTTTCTGTTGAAGGGAAAATGTAGTTTGAGAGCTTCAGCAGGGTGCTTCCCATCTGCGGTGGTCCGAAAGAGATCAGTATTTTAAAACGATGATGATCTTTGCCCAAAAGCGAGTGCTGTTTCTTCTCGAAAAGGTATTCAATCAAATTTAAACCTGGCCCGGTCATGAAGGTTGTGATTAAAGCCATGAGCACCAGAATAGCAAATATCTGAGGCGAAAGAATTCCTAAATCGTATCCAATATTCAATACAATCAGCTCCATGAGTCCTCTGGTATTCATCAACACACCTAAGGATAGTGAGTCTTTCCATGATACGCCTCCAAAGCGTGCACTTAATGAACTTCCCCCAAACTTACCAGCAATGGCGACCACTATAACCAATACAAAGACAAGCCACAAATGTCCATTATTGAGTAATCCGATTTGTGTTCTTAATCCGGTAAAAGCAAAGAAGAGCGGCAAAAGAAGAACAAGACTCAAATCTTCTATTTTCTCTACGATATTCTTTTTGAAATCAGTGTTATGCGGCATAATCACACCGGCAATGAAGGCACCGAATAGTGCATGAATGCCGATTAACTCTGTAATATAAGCTGATAGAAACAAGATAAAGAACAAAAAGGAAAGAACAGTTTTACTCAATGTCTCTTTCGAAATATAAATAGATCCAATCTTTCGAAGGAACGGTTGGATTACATAAATCATAATAAGAATGTAACTAATCGATAGTATGATTGTGTAAATTGAGTTTATAAATGAGCCCGATTTGGTGATGGCGATAACTGCTGCAAGAATAAACCATGCAGTGATATCATCAACAGCGCCACAGGTAAGTGCTAATGAACCAAGTGGGGTTTTGGTAAGTCCGCGTTCTTGTATGATTCTGGCTAAAACAGGAAAGGCGGTGATACTCATTGCGATACCCATAAACAATGCAAAAGCGATGAAGGGAACACCTGCAGGAGCATAATCAGTATACAGGAAATAAGATAGTATTACACCTAATAAATAAGGGAATATAATACTTGCATGACTAACTATTACAGCAACCCCGGCAGTCTTCTTCAATGCTTTTAAATCTAATTCCATCCCAACTAAAAACATGAAGAGAATTAGTCCGATCTGGCTGACATACTGCAATGTGTTTAATGAATTAGCAGGGAAAATAAATGAAAAGACTTCCGGATAAAAATAGCCTAAGAAAGAGGGACCCAGAATGATACCCGCTACAATTTCACCAATGACTGTAGGCTGATTCATTTTACTAAAAAGGAGTCCTATCAAACGCGAGAAAAAGATAATCGCAATGATTTGAATGATTAAAACAGTAAGCGGGTGCTTAAGGCGTAGAAAGATATCACTGAGAAACTGTGTAAACGAGCTTGAATTTTGGAGGGCAGAAGGGGCGGAATATTTTGAATTTAAAGAGATGACATGCTGTATCTTTTCAAATTGCATTAGCTTCCCTTGATGTAAAACAAACCACATTAATAATGTGAAGACTCCGATAGTGATAAGGTAGAATAAAAAGTTTCTTCCAGTTTTCATATTAACCCTTGTAAATCAAGTTTAACACTGTCAACCCCATAAGGTTGTAAATGTTCGGAAAGCCATTGAATTTCTCAAGTTCATTAGCGTTTGCAAAGGTAATAAAAGAAGCAAAGTCACGCTCTTTCAATCAAGTGAAATGTCGTATTTTTTTAATTTCTGATAAAGGGTATTTCTACTAATCCCAAGTGACTTGGCAACCTGACTCATGTTTTTGTTTAACTTGTTAACGGCCTTAATGATAGCTTTTCGTTCGAGCTCTTCAAGTGTTTGTAAAGGATCGTCTTCTAATACAAAATCAGGTATGGTTTGAACAGTAAGCGGTCCGTGCATAGGGAAAAGGGTGCCGGCCAGGTCTATATTTCCATCCAGATTTACAAACTTCTCTATAAAATTCTCCAGCTCTCTGATGTTTCCGGGCCAATTATAAGCCAGTAGTTGTCTGAAGAGTTCATTGGTCATATTCGGAACATTTCGGTGAAGCTTCATCGACTTCATGTTCAGAAAATACTTTATCAGGAGCGGGATGTCTTCTTTCCGGTCTTTCAATGGGGGAATACTGACCGGGATAACGCTTAACCGGTAGTAGAGATCCATTCTGAAGTTGCCTTTCGAAACTTCATCAAGGAGGTCGCGATTGGTAGCAGCAATGATACGAACATCAACCGGTATCACTTTATCTCCACCAACACGTGTGATGTATCCTTCCTGAATGGTGCGTAATAGCTTGACCTGCATTTCGATAGGCATCTCGCCAATCTCATCTAAAAACAGGGTGCCACCATTGGCTAATTCGAACTTACCCATTCGTCCACCCTTCTTTGCTCCGGTAAAGGCTCCTTCTTCGTAGCCAAAGAGCTCGCTCTCAATCAGTGGTGCCGGGATGGCTCCACAGTTAACGGCAACAAAACCATTCTCACTTCGGTTGCTGTAGTTGTGGATGGCCTGGGCGAAGAGCTCTTTACCTGTTCCGCTTTCGGCCTGGATTAAGACGGTAGAGGGACTATCAGAGATGGTTTTGGCATATTCTATGATCCGATGAATCTGATCGCTCTCGCCTATCAGGTCTTCAAAGGTATAGCGGGCATTCATGCCGGTATATTTATTGACTAGTTTATAGACGCGCTGCATCTCGCGGAAGCTGGTAACCATTCCGGTTATCTCGCCATCCTGATTACGGGTGATATATGCGTTTAAACTAAAGGTCTCTTTTCTGTTGCCAATATGAATGACGGTCTCTTCGTCAAGATATTTTTTTCCATTTGCCACCTGCTCTCTGATCTGCATCCAGTTGGGAATGAACTCTCCAATGTTTTTGTTGAGCGCAAATTCCTTGGGGATGTTCATCAATTTAGTGGCCGCATGATTTAAGGATAAGATGGTTCCGGTAGCATCAGCAGTAAATACACCCAGTGTAAGGGTGTCCATTACCGTGTTGAGATACTGGTGTGCATCAAACAACATGCGTTGAGATACTTCGGTAGCCAGCTGATTCTCGATAGAGTGAACAGCTGCAACAACTAAGCCAAGCGTATGGGGGTGAACTAATTGAGCGTTTCCGGTGAGGTTTAAACAGCCGATGGTGTTTCCTTCGGTATCGTGAATGGGGGCAGCTGAACAGGTCCAGGTGTGATATGCAGTGATGAAATGTTCTTTGGCGGTAATTTGAATGGGGGCGTTTTCGCGGATAGCAGTGCCCATGGCATTGGTACCGATAGAGGCTTCGTCCATATAGGCTCCGATGACCATATTTAAGCTGCGGGCAGCATAGATGGGTTCAGGGTCGCCCACTAACCGTAAGATACAGCCATCATCGGATGTGAGAACAATGATAAATCCGGAAGCTTCAAGGAATTTGTATAAGAACTCCATAAAGGGTTCGGCTACATCTAACAACAGGGTGTTCAGTTCCATCTGAGATGCTATTTCGCAACCCTTTAATATCCGATTTGAAAAGGTTTGCTCGCGATCTATTCCCAGCTTTCTGCTTCTCTCATGAGATCTTTTTACAATCTCATCATGTCTCTTTTTGTTTTCTGACATACCATTTCCACTCATTTCGTTGCAAAGATAACGAAAAACCTCTATTGTTAAGAAGTTAACAATAGAGGCTCTTTTTTATATCCTGTTAATATTCGGCTATAACATTGTTTGCCTGATGATTATTTAAAAGGATACACAATCAATGTAAGCCATTTGGTTGGATCTTTCTCAGTCATAGGATCGGTTATATAAACCTCCCTGGGCGCACCTGTTAATTGATGATTGTTGTCTTTTAACCATTTCTTAGCCATTTCATGACCGCGACCGGTACCGGAGTAAGGTCCGTAATAGTTTACCGTATAGATATTCCCGCCTGTCAACTTTCCGCTTTTTATATCACTTTTGCCTTTTAATGGTTTATTGGCGCCCATACAGGCATCCATTACAAAAAGGTTGTTTTCCCATTTATAATAGAGTGTGAAAGGAGGACCTGTAGGTTTTGCTTTGTTTTCGACAATGAATTTATCCAGTTTGGTGTAGGCATTGCCTATAAATTTAGGGATTTCCTGTCCGGTACAGGTGGTATGAATATAGACATAGGATAAAGGTTTGTCTGTTGATGCTGCCCCTTTTAATGGCACGTTATCTAGCTTCTCACTGATCTCTTTTAAGCTCTTGAGTCCTTTTTCAAAGTCCTTGCCAACCATTTTATCTAAAAACAGTCCCATGATTCGTCCGAGTGGATTGTTGCCCATATCTGCTTCCATCCACCATTTAAGCTGGACATTGCTATCTGTTTTTTTCAGGATGTAACCTCCTTGAGAGATGCCTTGCTCCATAAAGTCCATCGTAACATTAATCGTGTCGTAAGGCACAGATTTGGTGATGGTTAATTTTCCTTTTCCAACATTTTTTACATCACTGCTCCAACTATAATAAGCATCTTTACCGGAAGGAATATCTCCATAGACAAGTTTCATCTTTGGATCAATCTTATGCCATGGCGACCAATCTTCCCAGTTCTTCAGTGTGTTAATCTGCTCGAAGACTATTTCGGGAGCAGCTTTTATCGCGATAGAACGTTCGATACGAACATTACGGGGCAATAGAAAAGCGATGATTACTAATACGATAACCAACACTAAAAGCCCAAGTCCAACAAACTTTATAATCTTCATAGGGGATGGTTTTAATTGAAAATTAAATGTAAATTTAATTATTTATAACCGGGAAGTCAAATTAAAGTTTTGCGTTCTGTTCTGAATTGTTGTGGGGATTTATTGTGAGCGGTTAAAAATAAAACCGGAGTGTAAATTCAATCCCTATAGATGATGCATTCACTTTGTTGCTTAACCCCATCAAACTATTGACATGATCGATGTCTGGCGATAACTTGAACTGATCTGTCGGACTATTTGCCGTAACACTTGAAGGGGCTTCCTTTAAAACGGTTGCATTATAATTGGCTGCCAGGTTAATCTGAATATTGGGTTCCAGATTGAAATAAATACCACCAGAGACAGTCGGTGTAAAATAGAGTGCGTTAAGCTTTAAATCACTCGTTTTAGAGATGGTTTTATCACTTGGGAATCCTATGTCGGGAAGGTTTTCAAATGTGACGTTATATTCAGAATAATATCCTTTATAGCTAAAAGTACCACTGCTCGTATATTTTTTATTGATAGGAATCGATATATTGATCCCCGGTTTAACAAATAATCCCATGGATTCATTGAGTGGTAACCTCAGATGAATACAAAAAGGAACGGTTAACAGATCTATTTTTTGTTCTTCGGTTATATTCGTTCCTGTAACCGTCATATCATATTGTTCATTTTCAGAATCTGTGGTAGTAAACACGTTTTGATAGTTAGCCAGCTTTAACTGGTTACGATAAGATATAAAGCCCAGACCTGATGAGATACCGAAGTAGTTCGAAAAGGCATACCCCAGTTCCAAAGATCCTAAGCTACCGGGTTTCATGGTCGCTGTAGGGTTCAATGTAGAGGGCGCTCCTTCAAAGGTGATCTTTGATTGCGATAGTCCGTAACTCAAACCGAAAAATAGTCCCTGATGATTGTCACTATACGATGATGCTCGCTGAGCAGCTGGTTTCTGCAGACAACAGAATATCAGTATCGTGATGATGAGGAGTTTCTTGACGTATATTTTACAAAGTCGCATTTTCATAATTGATTTACTTTATTTCTTGACAATGACTTTGGTGTAATAGAAATCCTCATTATTGAATAGTACCTGAACCACATAGACTCCGGCGTTTAAGTTGCGAACGGATATCTCTTTCAATAGTTCGTTTTTCAGACTCTCTGTCTGGAATTCAATCACTTTTATACCCGAAGTATTGAAGACAGTCACCACTGTTTTTCCTTCCGACTCATCATTCACCTTCAGCGAAAAGCTTTCAGCAGTGGGGTTGGGGAAGGCTTGCAGTGACTTGAGACCTGTTATGGCTATTTTATTCGATGGATGCGTACATCCGTACTTATCAATGATGCTCACCTGGAAATTGCCTGTCTGCTTGTTTAATGAATAATATTGACTCGTAGCATTGGGAATAATTACACCGTCTTTTATCCATTGATAACTTTGGATTAAATTGCCTACATTCGAACAGATTAAGATCTTTCCAAATTTGCTAGAGATGATTGGGATAACGCCGGTTCTGACTGTTTCAGTTAGCTCGTTACTCTTGATACTGGATGAGCCATCCTGATTGATTGCTTTTACAAAGAAGTAATATTGCGTATTCGTAGTTAAGGATGTAATGGTTTTAATTGTATCCTTAGTGTCGTATTCCAACGAATCTGTTTTTGGGTTTGGAATGGAAGTGTTGCTTTTATAATAATAAATACGGTATCTGTCAATATCCAGACCAGTGCTTTTCTTCCATTTTATGGTGACGATATTATCACATGATTTTACAGATACTAACGATGGTGCTGGGGGCGCAATCGATAAGGTTTTAACCTTTATGATGTTTGAAGTGCCACTGGAACCACCTGTATTTTTAGCGATTACTTTATAGTAGTATTGGGTTTTGGCCGTTAACCCTGTTGCATCATATGAAGTAACTGCTCCAACGCTGTCATTTTTGATGTGATTCAAAAACAGACTGTCGCTTGCAATAAGAATGTGATACGCTGTTGCCGAATCTAACTTATTCCAATTAGCAGTAAAGTAGGTTTGTGCAATTTTAGATGCCGGTGTTGCAATAGGGGTAGGCGGTGGATTGGGTAATGTTGTGACAGCGTATGGCGTTGCATCTGTACTGTTTCCTCCATTATTGTATGCCTTGACACGGAAATAATAAGTTTTGTTTGCACTTAATCCAGTCACAGGATAAGTTGTAACATTCCCCAGATCTTTATTATTGAAATTAGCAAGGGTATTGTTGAAAGCTAGATCAGTTGCAATATCTAATTTGTAGCCTGATGTCGTATCTACTGTATTCCATGTAATTGAAAAACTTGTTTGTACAATGGCAGTCGTTATAATATTCCTGGGAGCAGGTGGAGCAATGTGTAATGTGGTAAAGCTGATTGTGTTTGAATTCGGACTGGTACCACCTGTATTATAGGCTCTTAAACGATAGTAATACATTTTATTTGCACTTAATCCTGTTACCGGAATACTATCTGTATTTCCTAAATCTTTATTCATATATCCTGTTACTAAAGCAGTAAAAGTATCGTCTTTTGCTATATCCATCCGATAACCTGTAGCTGTTGCAGAACTACTCCAGTTGGCAGTAGCTGTTGTCTGATGAATAGTGGTTGCCGCATTTGCTGTGGGTGCAACCGGAGGAACAGGAAGCGTAGTAACCTTGATGGTAATAGAATCAGCACTCATCCCACCTGTATTATAAGCTCTGACCCGATAGTAGTAAATGGTGTTGGCATCTAACCCTGTTACCTTGTAATTTAATAAATCACCAACGTCTTTTCCTTTAAATTCAGATAGATAGGTGGTGAATCCTTGTTCTGTTGAAACATCAAGTAGATAGCCTGTTGCTCTGGCCGGATTGCTCCAGTTTGCGGTGAAACTTGTCTGTGTGGTATCGAGCGCTGCAAGGGCGTTTGGAGCAGCAGGGGGATTGGGTAAGGTTATAACCGTATATGTATTGGAAACAGCGCTTAAGCCACCTCTATTATAAGCAGTTAAACGATAGTAGTATGTTGTATTAGCCTGGAGTCCCGTTACATTGAAATTTAATGTAGTTCCCATGTCCTTGTTCTTGATGTCGGATACAAAAGCTGTAAAAGCATTATCTGTTGCCACATCTAGTCGATATCCCGTTGCTGTTGTTATGCTTCCCCAGTTAGCGACAAAACTTTGTTGAAGAATGGTTGTGGCGCTTAAATCAGTTGGCATAGCGGGCGGAATGGGTAAGGTTGTAACTGAAATTATGGTTGAATTGGGACTATCTCCTCCGGGGTTATGTGCTCTCACACGATAATAATAAGTCGTGTTAGCGCTTAAACCCGTCACCTCAAAACTCATAACATTTACAACTTCTTTATCTTGATAGTTTGCAACAAAGGTTGTAAATGCATTATCCGTAGCCACATCCAGCTTATAGCTTGTGGCGGTTGCTGCACTACCCCAATTAGCAGTAAAACCGGTTTGTATGGCATTGGAGGCAGGATTTGCAGCAGGAACAGCAGGCGGATCAGGTAAGGTGATGACCGTAATTGTGTTTGAATAAGGACTCTCTCCACCGGCATTGTGTGCTTTTACGCGATAGTAGTAGGTAGTGTTGGAACCTAAACCAATTACATTAAAACTTGTACTATTTCCAACCTCTTTGTTTTTATAGTCTGATAATATGGAATTAAACGTATTATCTGTTGCAATATCCAGAATGTAGCCCGTTGCTTTTTCAGCACTATTCCAGTTGGCAGCAAAGCTGGTTTGACTTACATTATTTGCACTGTTTACAACTGGAGCAATAGGAGGATTGGGTAATGTAGTAACCGTAAGTATCGTTGAATTGGGACTATCACCACCGATATTGTGTGCCCGGATGCGGTAATAATATGTTGTATTTGGACTTAACCCTGATACATTCAGATTGGTAATGTTTCCAATCTCCTTGTTGTTATAATCGCCCAGAAAGGTGGTGAAATTGATATCTGTTGAGATATCCAATTTATAACTCGTTGCCGTTGCTGCACTACTCCATTTAGCCGTAAAGCTGGTTAAGAAAACACTGGAAGCTGCATCAATAGCAGGGGCGGGGGGTGGTACCGGCAAAGTAGTCGCCGTGATCATTGTAGAATTAGGACTATCACCATCGCCATTGTAGGCTCTTACCCGGTAATAGTAAGGCGTATTGGCACTTAGTCCCGTCACACTGGCGCTTGTATGATTACCCACGTCTTTGTTGTTGTAGTCGGAAAGTATCGTGGTGAAGGTATTATCAGATGCTACATCCAGCCGGTATCCAAGGGCCTTGTTTGCACTGCCCCAATTGGCCGTAAAGGAGGTCTGTAGTAGATCGTAAGCTGAATTGGTAACTGGTATAGCGGGAAGGTCGGGGAGTGTTTTAAAAACGATATTACTGCCATATACAGGGCCGTTTAAGTTGACAGCATTGACTCTGTAATTGTAAGTAGTATTTGAGGTTAAGCCGGTTAATGCAGCGGTAATGGCTGTTGGTGTAGATCCGGTTACCGTTACGGGTGTTCCATCAATGGTAGTTCCATAATTGGTGTTAAGCCCATATTCAAAAGTAACAGTGGCCGTTGTATTTGAAGCATTTACCTGTGCATTCAGTGTAGCTGCCGTTATTGTAATTCCGGAAGCATCATTAGTAGTTGCCATTAACGGATCTATTCCCTTTTGTGTAACCGGAATAGCAAGGACACCCTGAGCGGTAATGATATTGATCACATCCTCAACCGGATTGAGTGATGAGTTATCAGCCATGGTTACCGTAATAGTTTTGGTATTGAGGAGAGCACTTGGTTCACTCGTAGGATTTGTGATCGCCAATCCGTTTTTACTGCTGAGGGTCCAGGGTATATTTGCTGTGATGTCGAAGGTCTTTGTAGCACCCTTTGCATCCAGACTAATCATAGAAACGGAAGCCTTAGCTCCCGTTACAGTAATCTTCGCATTGTCGGCTACCAGTGCCCCTGAAGGATCATCAGAGGTGTAGGATACAGGGAAGGTTCCGGGTCCATATTTTGCACCATCGAATGTAATGTCCTGGGTCGTCTCGCCCGAATTCCATAAGTAGTTAGAACATCCCGGTTCAGCTGAAAGCGGAAGGGTCTGTTTGTCAGTGATGGTCTTATTGGATAGGATGTTCGTTATAGGACTCTTAACGGATTTCGATAACTTCCAGTCACTGATAGCAATAGTGTAGGTGGGGGCTACCGTGTTTTTTAATACGATCTTAACATCAGCCAGAATAGTGGCTTGCGGAATAGTTATCGTGGTCTGATATTTTGTCCAGTCAGCTGAAGTTAAAAAGACACTATAATTCGTTTGTTGTCCATTGGTCGTTACCTGAACCTGTAATTCGGTTCCCACATCGCCTTTGGCATAAAACGAAACAGTGTTTCCACCCTTCTCTATACCCCCAAGCGCTGTAACTTCGAAGAAACTTCCAATCTGTGTTCTTTGGATATAATATCCGCCCTGAACGGATGCATCTTTAATTAGTTTCGATTCATTGTTGTAAAAGGCTTCATAGCCATCACCAATGCCATCACCATCAAGGTCTTTCGTGATATCGGGGAAAACATTGGTTGTGGGATCAGGTGTGCTTCCATAAAGGTTGGTCATCCACTGACTAATAGGGAGAAGAGGAACATCGTTATCTTTACACCACTTAAGAAATTGATCGGTAGTATTTACATATGAATCACTTATATCAGTATAATGAAATAAGATAGAAACCAACTGATGTTTGGCAATTCCAACAGCAACTGTATGTATTGTTTGTCCGTCTATTTTTCCTAAATCAGCTCTTTTGAAATTAAAGGCGGGATGATACAGGCTTTCTGAGGTGTTATATGTTTTGGTAACAACATTATCTCGTCCATCTCCATCATAGGCACAAGCGGTATAACCTACTTGTTTTAAATAGATGTATCCGTCAGTGTGCGATAGTGCTAAACTACTTCCAGGTTGGGCTAATACCTTGGGGTAGCGGATAGCATCATTCATATATCGACGGTAAAGGAGTCGTGTGCGTTCAGCCAATACCGGTAAGGCACTTGGATCAAGGGTAGGACCATATTTTAGCGTAACGTAAACTTTATCGCCTATTTTATCACCCTCTTTCCTGACTGATTGTACTCCTGTTTGTCCATTATAAAAGTCGTAGCCGGTTTTGCCATCATAATAATTGGCATCATCAGCAAGATTAGGGAAATTGAATTCGAACGTGTTCTCTTGTGGACAATGATCCATTACTTCATGGCCATCATCCTTCATCTGTTTTACTTTAGCAGCAACCGTTGGATTACTCAGTCCTTCTGACTGGAGGGCGATATTGAATTTGTAGTTGTATCGGTTAAATAGAAGTCTGAAACTTTCCCAGGTTGCAACGTTGGCATCGTTGTTTGGAGTGTCGTCTATACTAATCATCACACCACCTCTCTTTTGAGAGTAGATGGAAGACTGCGCACATACTATTGACAAATCAAAAAATAGTAATGTTATTAGAATTGAATAGAAGCAAAATAGTCTATACATCTTATCTTTAGGTAGATTAATTTTTTCCAGGTTTTTGTTTATAGTAAAATTATGAAAAATAGTAAAACGGCAAGCCGGATTCGAAAAATTAATTTCCTGAATTTGAGATCAGAAGCGTAGAACCTTGAAAAAATGTTTTCACTTCTATCGGCCTTATCTACTTTAATGCGTATTTTCGAACATCGAAATAAAACAACAATTTATGAAGATTCTTTTTCTGCCTCGCTGGTATCCATCAAAGAAAGATCCAATGATGGGACTCTTTATTAAAAGGCATGCAGAAGTAGCTTCAAGCTTTGCAGATGTATTTGTTTTAGTGGTGATTGCAGACCATACCTGTTTCGAGACCGAAATAGTTACTACAGGCAAAGTGGTAACCCTCTATTATTATTATCCTTCATCAAAAACATCTTATCAATTTATAAACAGCATAATAAATCAACTTAGTTGGATCTATTATTTAACTAAAGGACTATTACAACTTAAACGTAAGTACTGTAGCATGGATCTTATCCATGTTAACATACTTACCCGGTTGGGTATTATTGCATGGATTGTCAAACAATTATGGGGTATTCCTTATGTTGTTACAGAACATTGGTCGCGCTATATCAATGGCAGTTTTAACGGAGCTTTGAGAATCTGGTTCACCCGTTTAGTTATTGGAGGAGCTGCAAAAGTCTCAACCGTAACGCTTAATCTCTGGGAATCCATGCAGCGTTACGGATTAACAAATCCCAACTATATGCGGCTCTCCAATGTAGTGGATACTTCGCTATTTAAGCCATCTGTTTTAGGATTCGAATCTTCTGTATTATTGGAAAAGACGTTGAATCAATTGTATATAGATCAACAGTGTTATAATCCCCGCCGGTTTATTCATGTATCCTGTTTTGAGGACCGCTCTAAAAACATCTCGGGGTTATTGCGTGTACTCGCTAATCTCAGTAATACGACAACCAACTTTGAATGTCTGTTTGTTGGTGAGGGGATTGACTTTGAGATGCTAAAATTGTATGCTGATCGTCTGGGACTAAAACATCCTCAGGTACAGTTTACGGGTCTACTAGAAGGGTCAAAATTGGTAGAAGCCTATTGTTCTGCCTCGTTTATGGTGCTGTTTAGCAACTATGAGAACATGCCGGTAGTAATTGGCGAGGCTTTTGCCTGTGGTTTACCGGTCATTACAACCCGTACAGGAGGCATTGCTGAATATATGACGGATTGGAACGGACAAATGATCAGTATTGGCGATGAAGCAGCACTCAGCTCGTCCATCCTTCATTTTCTATTCCATGCTGATGAATTTGATCGCCAACATATTCGAAGCTACGCAGAACAATGTTTTGGAACAGCTACGGTAGAAAAGCAACTCAAAGCGCTTTACAATATTCATTCAGTAAATGATGTTGTATCATGATCGTCAGGCAGATCTTCGGGACCTCGGTAGGTAAACTCATTGCAACCCTCTCCTCATTTGCAATGGTGGTTTTGTCGGCCCACTATATCGGAGCAGTGGGTGTAGGACAGATCAGCCTCATCTTATTAGGCATAACACTTATCC
>Ga0224522_1000392_pt1 | contig 14995 bp, 14 predicted proteins | sample CFST25metaG_FD_182733 | JGI IMG/M metagenome (GOLD analysis project Ga0224522, IMG submission 182733) | Peat soil microbial communities from Stordalen Mire, Sweden - C.F.S.T25 | ecosystem: Environmental > Terrestrial > Soil > Wetlands > Peat | place: Sweden: Norrbotten County, Stordalen Mire...
GAATCATAGCATCGATAGCCTTGATACCGGTTTGTAGTGGTTCCATTACTGGTTGACGGAAGATAACACCTGGAGCAACACGTTCAATCGGCATCTCATATGTGGTGCCTTCAATAGGGCCTTTACCATCAATTGGCTGTCCAAGGGTGTTGATTACACGACCAACAAGTCCTTCTCCAGCTTGAATAGATGCAATACGACCAGTACGTTTTACAGTATCACCTTCTTTGATATGTGTTGATTCTCCGAGTAATACGATACCAACATTATCCACTTCGAGGTTGAGCACAATGCCCATAATGCCATTTTCTGTAAATTCAACCAATTCACCCGACTGTGCGTTGGTTAGTCCATAAGCACGGGCAATACCGTCACCTACAGATAGAACACTACCTACTTCCTGCAATTCGGCCTCAGTCTTTATGCCAGCCAGTTGCTGACGAAGGATGGCCGATACCTCGGCGGGTTTAATTCCTGCCATATTTGAAAGAGTTTAAAGTTCGCTTTTATAACTATTGTTAGTAAATTCATTCCTTAGTTGATGCAATGTATTTTTAACAGATGCATCAATTAATTGTCCTTCCATTGAAAGCGTAAAACCACCCAATAATTCAGGGTCGATCTTTTCTATCAGTTCAACCTCGCCACCAGTTTGTTCTTTTAATCGAACAAGTATCTTGCTGCGGGTTTCCTCATCGAGGGGTTGAGCTGATGTTAGGTATGCAGTTTTAATTCCCTTAAAATCTTTTACAAGTTTAACATATTCTAAAGCAATAGCCGGTAGGCTTACTTCACGATTCTGTGTCACTACCAGTGTGATAAACCGTTGCGACAAATCTGAAATGTTTTTAGCAAAGATTTCTGAAAGAATACTGTTTTTTTTGGATTCCCGAATGAGCGGACTTGACAAGACACGTAAAAGCTCTTTGCTGTCGAGACAAGTCTCTGCAACAATTTCCATGTCGTCAAATACCCGGTCAAGCTGGTTCATCTCACCTGCCAGTTGGTATAATGCAAGGGCATAACGATGACTAATTCTTGAATCTTCCATTCTTGCTTTTACTGGTCATTTAGTTGAACCGAATATTTTCGAGTTGCCGATCGATCATAGAATTTTGCTTCTTCTTATCAGTAAGCTCATCCTTAATAACCTTTTCAGCAATTTCGATCGAGAGACGTCCAATCTCATTTTTTAAATCAGAAACTACAGCTTTACGCTCATTTTGAATAAGCAGGCGCGCATTTTCAACAATACGATTAGCTTCTTCAGTAGCTTTCTTGCGGGCATCTTCTATAACGCTGTCGCGCATCTCTCTAGCCTGACGAAGAATACCATCGCGTTCTTCTCTGGCCAAAGCTAAAAGCTTTTCGTTTTCATTCTGAAGGTTAGCCATTTGTAAGCGTGCTTCATCAGCAGAATTTAATGCCTGGGCGATATGATTCTCGCGATCTTTCAACGCTTGAAGAATTGGTCCATAAGCATACTTCCACAGAATCCATAGTACTGTTGAAAAAGCCAACAACGTCCAAAAAAGCAAACCCGGATTAGGTGTTATTAGTCCCATACGTTTGTTCTATTATTTTGATTCTCTTGTTTTTTCAAGTAAAGAAACAATTGCAACCAACCGTTGCAATTGTTTCAGGGTTTCTTTTTACAGGAAGATAACCAACAGACATACTACGATAGCGAAGAAGGCAACTCCTTCTACTAACGCTGCAGCTAAAATCATGTTTGAACGGATATCACCGATAGCCTCAGGCTGACGGGCAATGGCTTCCATTGCTCCACGGCCGATACCGCTAATTCCAATACCTCCACCGATAGCTGCAAGTCCTGCTCCAACTCCTGCACCAAGTTTTGCAAGAGGTGCGAAATCCATCGCAGCTTGCATCATAACTGATAACATTGACATATTTATTTGTTTTAAAAGAGTTTAAAAATTAGTGATGACTTTCTACTTTTGCCATTCCAAAATAAATGGCTGCTAATAAGGTAAATACATATGCCTGCAAGAAAGCTACCAAAAGCTCAAGCAGATTCATAAATACCATAAAAGCATAAGAGAATGGGCCTACAACTGTGTCGAGCCAGATATTCTTCTCTCCAAATATAAAGATTAAACAAACGAATCCTAAGATGATGATGTGGCCCCCTGTAATGTTGGCAAAGAGTCGTATCATCAATACTACAGGCTTAATGAAAACGCCAAATATCTCAACAAATGGCATTAATGGAATAGGTAGTTTTAACCAGATAGGTACTCCCGGCATATTAATCAAGTGCGACCAATAAGCTTTGTTTGTACTGAATGTGGTTATTGCAAATGTAATCACAGCCAAAACCAAGGTTACCGCAATATTACCTGTTACATTGGCTCCACCCGGAAACAATGGAATAAGCCCCATTAAATTGTTGAATAAAATAAAGAAAAACAACATCAGAAGGAAAGGCATAAAGCGTGCATGACGTTCCTCTCCAATAGATGGTTTTGCAATATCGTCGCGGACAAATAAGATAACAGGTTCAACCCAAGCCTGCAAACCACGTGGTGGTTGATTTGGATGTTTCTTGTAGGTATTTGCTACTGATATAAATACTAAACACATCAGGATAAGGCTCAACAGCATTGCAAAGACAGTTTTAGTGATACTGAAATCGAATGGTATTTTTGCAGTCTTATCGGTGGTTTCGCCATCAGCTAACACCTTGACAATTTTTCCGTTGTTTGCTCCTTTTGCCTCTTCAATCTTATATCCAAGATAGCTCTTGTGTCCATGTTCGAATTTACTCGACATAAAGAACACAAATTTGCCTTGGTCATATAACATGACGGGTAGGGGAACAACCACATGGACGTTTCCAATTTGCGTGACATGCCACTCATGCGCATCGACAACATGCTCCATGATCATCTCACCCGGATTAAACTTCTCTTTTTTTGATCCTTCCGAAGAATTTTCTTCGGTTTTTACTGTAGGCGTACTAGCATTCTTACCATTCCCGTTTATAAATGCCGTACAAACTACGGTACTTATAATTGCTGTAAGAATTAGGAACCTTTTCAATTTCAGGCTCATGAATTAATTTTTTACTATCTTTACGAATAGAGTTAACAGACAACAATATTAGTAAAATTTAAAACTACTACACCATTTTTAAAAAAATATTCTTTTACTTTGTTAAACATTTCTAAATTATAACTGTTGTCAGACCTTCTTTTAAACGATCAATACTTTATGCGCGAGGCTCTAAAGGAGGCCGACGAAGCTTATCGAAGCGGAGAAATACCCATAGGAGCTGTTGTAGTTTGTATGAATCGCATCATTGCCCGAAGTCATAATTTAACTGAATTATTGAATGATGTAACTGCCCATGCCGAAATGCAGGCAATAACAGCTGCTGCTAATCATCTGGGAAGCAAATATCTGACAAATTGCACATTGTATGTCACCGTCGAACCCTGTGTAATGTGTGCAGGTGCTATCTACTGGTCGCAACTCGAAAAAGTGGTATATGGTACCTCCGACGAAAAGAAGGGTTGCTCTAAAACAGGCGTTTCTCTTTACCATCCCAAAACAAAAGTGATAGAGGGTATACTCGCCGAAGAGTGTGCTCAACGAATGAAATCTTTCTTTCTGAAGAAAAGAGGGTAATGAATACCCCCTTTTTTTAGACCTTTGCAAAAAAAATAGAATCGACGTGAATACAACTGATTTAAAGTTCGAGCTACTTGCTGCCGGATACCGCAGAATTTCAACACATGAGGTAAATATTGGTGGTGTTGCTTTAGGTGGACTAAATCCTATCCGCATTCAGAGTATGACTAATACCGATACCCTGAATACTAAGGCAACAATTGAACAGAGTATTCGAATGATTGAAGCCGGCTGCGAATATGTTCGCATTACGGCTCCAGGCATTAAAGAAGCTGAAAATCTTAAAGCTATTCGTGTTGGTTTACGAAAGGCAGGTTACCAAACTCCACTGATTGCCGATATTCATTATAATCCAAAGGCTGCTGAAATAGCTGCCCAATATGTAGAAAAAGTCAGAATTAACCCGGGCAATTATACCGATAGAAAAACCGGGAAACTCGATTTTTCAGACGTTGAATATCAAAACGAAATAGAGAAGATTCGTGAACGGCTAAAACCACTGATCGAAATCTGTAAACTGAATGGCACTGCCATGCGCATTGGCAGCAACCATGGCTCACTAAGCGAACGGATCATGAGTCGTTATGGTGATACACCGATGGGAATGGCCATTGCAGCCATGGAGTTTATCACGATCTGCGAAGATCTGGGCTTTCAGAATCTGATCGTCTCCATGAAAGCCAGCAACCCACGTGTGATGGTTGAAGCAACCCGATTAATTGTTGCACTGATGAATGCAAATGGAACTTGTTATCCTTTACATCTGGGCGTTACCGAGGCCGGCGATGCTGCTGAAGGCCGGGTTAAATCTGCTGCCGGAATCTGCTGTTTACTTGAAGATGGGGTAGGCGATACCATTCGTGTTTCGTTGACCGAAGACCCTGAAAAGGAGCTCCCGGTCGCAAAACATATCGTCGATCGATATAATAACCGTTTAAACAGTGATAGTTCAGAAAAAGTAATCCTTTCAATTAACCCCTTCTCTTTTTCAAAACGATTGACCCGTAGCTGCGGAATCATCGGTGGGCCCAATCTTCCTGTTGTTATTTCATCTCAGCCTGAACCGGATAATACTACTTTTAAACCCGATCTGGTTCTTAACCTTTCCAAAACGGAAAATAGTATTCCCCCTTATACATTCATTTCTATTACACAACCAGCACTTCTTTCTGAAGGTGTATTGACCCAGTTAATGACCAACCCCAATTCTGTTTTAATTGCAGAAGGCAAAGATGACCAGACCCCTTTATGGTATCGCAGCATCTTTAATGAGCTGATCAAACTAAATATTAATGTACCGGTTCTCCTGAAAAAAATCTATGAAACGAAGAATCCTGAAGCTTTTCTGGTACAAAGTGGTGCCGATATGGGTACACTCTTTGCAGATGGATTGGGTGATGGTATCTGGTTAGAAAGCACAGACCCGCTTATCAAAAAACGGCTGGTCGAAACCACTTTCTCCATTCTACAGGCTACCCGAAGCCGTATCTCTCAAACAGAATTTATCTCTTGTCCTTCATGTGGTCGTACCCTCTACAATATTCAAGATGCATTAGCGAAAGTAAAGGCAGCCACGCGACATTTAAAAGGTCTAAAGGTTGCGGTGATGGGTTGTGTAGTAAATGGTCCCGGCGAAATGGCCGATGCTGATTATGGTTATGTGGGATCAGGAAAGGGCAAAGTAAATCTCTACCGTGGAAAAGAACTGGTGCTAAAAAACATAGAAGAAGAGCAGGCAGTAGAACAACTGGTTGATCTTATCAAGGGTGATGGTAAATGGGTTGATGTCAAATCCTGATTAAGGCACTACTACCGAAATAGCATCAGGGAGAATCTGAATATCAAATCTGGATGGGGAGATAGATTCTCCATCGGCTTCCATTCCAAATAGCGGTTCTGATTCCACTATCACATGTTTGCAGGTAAAGCTCTCTACCTCTTTCATTGCCAGAAATGAGCCATCAAATAGTTTCTTGACATTGAGTAAAATCCTCGGTTTACTAACTTTGTTAATAACAGTTACATCGAGCAGTCCATCATTAAACAGGGCATTTGGAAGTTGTTTCATGCCTCCGCCATTATATTTACAAATACCGACAGCCATTGTAAAGACTTCTCTATCGATGGTCTTGTCGTCTATAGTCAGTTTCACATTAGAATCAGTATGTTGCAAGAGGGTGGTGAAGATGTGGTAGAAATAACCCATCTCAGATGTCCGGCTCGAAGGTTTCTGCTCGTTTACTTTAAATGCTACTTCAGCATCAAACCCCATTCCTGCTATATTAATAAAATACCGTGTTTTTTCGATGCCTTCGTTATTATAGAGAACCTGTCCAGCATCATGCTTAACAATCTTACCGGCTTTAATCACCTCAATCGCCTTCGCATAATCCGTGGGTATATTGTGCGTTTTTACCCAGTCGTTTCCGGTTCCTACCGGAATCATGGCTAACTCAATTTCGTGCGAATAATATTTTCGTTGGGTGAGTATCGCATTCACTGCTTCATTTAACGTGCCATCGCCTCCCACAACTATGATGCGACTAAACCCCATATCTATATATCGACGAACCAGATTGATGGCATGTCCCGGATGTTCAGTAACGATATTGGTATGTCGTAGTCCGGCATTGTCGAGCAGTGTTGAAATTTGTTTCCAGTCTTTCTTCCCCTTGCCGTTTCCTGCATTTGGATTTACAACAACAAACCATTCACCTTTCATTTCTGAGTGTATAGAGTTAATGATAAAGTTAAGTGAAATATTATCGGTTATTTCTGTTTAATTCGTGGAGCCTAATGTACTTTACAAATGCCGCCATCGCTGAAACACTACAGGCTACAAAGCCATAGTAGCCATCCATGAACCCTTTTTTAAAAATATATTCGCCAATAAATTTGCTGACAGGTGCAAAAAGCACATTGAAAAAAGTAACTTTTTCACCTTTTTCATGACCCTGTTGCGCCTTGAGAATACTGTATTTTCTGCTGGTTGCAAAATGTTTGTCTATAGTAGGAAAAGAATAGTGCAGTAAGTCGCCTTTCAAATGACCAATGGCGCTATTCTTTTTTAGTTTCAGCTCTTCATGTATCGTAGCGCCGTTCCATTCAGCCTTATCTTTCATGAAGAGTCTGATTTTCTTATCCGGATACCATAGATGTTTTAGCCAGTGTCCGCAATAGTTTGTCATACGATTGATATGGTATGCATCAAATGAAAGGTTTTCTTTGACGGCCAGAATCGATTGTTGCAATGGTTCACTTAATGCCTCATCAGCATCAATGGAAAGGATATATGGATATACCGCCAGCGAGTTGCCATAATTCTTGGTAGCCGAATAACCCATCCATTCCGTTTCAATAAAACGAATCCCTTTCTCTTTACAGATTGAAGCAGTATTATCTGTTGACCATGAATCAACTACAATAATTTCATCGGCAATGTCTTTGATTGAATCAATGCATCGTCCAATATTTTCTTCTTCGTTGAAGGTGATAATTACGGCAGAAATTTTAGTCATAGGTGTCGTATTCGATCACAAAGATATTATAATATGGTATTGTATCAAATCTTCTTTGCCCGCCAGTTGCCAAAACGCAGATAGAGAATAGACATCGTACCCAGACAAACAAAGTAAACAATCTCTGTAATCCAGACAATATGTATCGGCATCCGAAAATAGATGGCCAGCATATAAGCCGTGCAAAGGTAAAATACCAGTGTGATGGCTTCGAAGGCCAGTGCAATCTGGGTATTGGCTGTGCCCGATACGCCATTAAAGATCACATTGGTCACTGCAAAAAACAACATCACAACCATCAATACATAGAAGGAGGGGAGTGTGTGTATCACTAAATCTGCATTTGTTGTAAATACACTGATGATGGGTTTGGCCAGACATGCGGCAAGCATAACCATTCCCAATGTAGTGAAGAAAGAGATCCGCGTAATTTTACGAATCAGGGGAATTACCAGATCTTTCCTTCCGGCTCCAATGGTATTACTAACCAACGAATTGGTTGTGATACTGAAACCCATGGCCGGTATCATAAACATAAGATAAGCGCTTCGGATAATATTAGAGATAGCCAATGGCCGCTCACCCAATTTCTCTACAATCATGAAGAAGACAAACCAGGCTCCCAACGAGATAAAAAATTGTAGCATCACAAAAACAGAGATACTCAGCGTTTTTCTGATGATACTAAAACTGGGTTTTGGAAAAGCAAAAAGATGATAAGGCTTTAAATCTACCTGCGTTATGGTGATGATAATGAAAACCAGAGCCGCTACTCCTTCGGCAATCGTAGAAGCTAATCCGGCACCGGCAATTCCCATCTCCGGGAGTCCCATCTTTCCAAATATCATTATATAAGCCAAAACAACATTCACCAGCGCCGCAATAATAGCTGTTAAAGTAATCCAGCGTGTACGGGTGATGGCGACATAAAATGAACGAAAGATCACCATCAAAAAAGCCGGGATAAGTCCAATTATTCTAAAGTGAAGAAATTCGATGGTCTTGGCATATACTGCCGGCGACGAAATCATCGTGCCTAACAATGCAGGGGCAATAAATTCGATGATCAACAGAATGAATAGCGCCATTCCAATCAGAAAATAGATACTGTGATCCATGATCTTGCCGATTTCGCTATATGCCTTCTCGCCATTACGACGGGCCATTAGAATCTGTGCCCCAGAGCCAAATCCTACGCCCAGCATTAAGATTACAACATAGAAGAGTCCGCCTATTGCTGAAGCGCCCAATTCAACTTCGCCTACCCGACCTAAGAAAGCAGTATCGGTAACGTTGATGACATTTGAGGCTAGCATAGCCAGTATGATGGGATACGATACATCCCAAATGTGTTTGTTAGAAGGTAGTTTTTCCACAAGAAGTTATAAAGTGATTTCGAAATGATCCCAATCGGGGCCGACCTGAAACTTGTTTCTGAAGTTTTCCAGATCGGTTCGTTTGATTTGAATTGAAGATGAGCCGCTATATTCGGCAGACAATGTAGTAAGATGGTTTCCCTTATAATCAATGACGGTTGAATCGCCCTGATGAGCAATACCGTTTCCATCATTCCCAATCCGGTTTACTCCCACTACATAACAAAGATTTTCGATGGCTCTGGCGACCAACAGGTTTTTATAGACAGTTGCTCTGGCAGCGGGCCAGTTTGCAACATAGATCAGTAGATCATATTCGTAGCTCTTTTCTGAATAGTGGTTTCTCGACCATACCGGGAAACGCAGATCGTAGCAAACCAACGGACAGATTTTCCATCCTTTAAGCTCAATAATCAATCGATCTTCACCCTGCACAAAATGGTGCTGTTCATTGCCCATTCTAAAGAGATGCCGTTTATTATAGAAGCTATATGTACCATCCGGACGCATCCAGATCAGCCGATTATAATAATTTCCGTCTTCTAAAATAACCATCGATCCGGTAATAACCGCATTAATCTGGCTGGCCTTTCGATGCATCCAGTCGATGGTCTTTCCATCCATCGTTTCAGCAATATCTATAGGCGACATCGAGAAGCCAGTGTTGAACATCTCAGGCAGAACCACCAGATCAGTTGCTGCTGATAGCTGATCCAACATCACATCAAACTGCGAAAGATTCTTTTTTACATCCTCCCAGTAAAGATCGCATTGTATAAGGGTGATATTCAGTTCGTTTTTCATAGAGCATGCTAGCGAGTAATCGTTTTGCAAAGATAACGAACAAAATAATGGATTGTTCTTTAATTACAAAATGGATCCCACTTTTCGGTCAGAATCAGCATAAAATAGTTTGAGAAAATTTTGACACCACTTAGGAATAAAAGGTAGAATACCGGTAGATTATTAGTCAATGACTTGTCTATTTATCGCACAAGTGTCGCAGGAGTGTCGCACCAGTTTCGCACGAGTTTCGCTCTATATAGCGAGATAGGTGCGAGACATGTGCGAGACACGTGCGAAACACGTGCGAGACGGATACACTTTATATACCCTTCATTCAGGGCTATTCTACCCTTCATCCTTAAGTCTTATCTTTAGTATGTCATGAGGTTCTTTAGATGTTGTTAAAGTGTGGCTATTATCAAAACGATAGCCTCTCTTTTTCTTTTCAGAAATTTAAAAATTATCTCTTCATTTTATTGTTATTCGATTATCAATAGAATTATTTATCTTTGTTCAGCATTAAAAATGACCAAATCCAAGCTTTATGAATACCATAGAAACGTATGATTTTAAAGGAAAACGCGCTTTAATCCGAGTGGATTTTAATGTGCCGTTGAATGATGAGTTTACCATTACCGATACTACACGTATCGATGCTGCACTCCCAACTATCCGCAAAGTAATTGCTGGTGGTGGATCTGCTATTGTAATGTCGCATCTTGGTCGTCCAAAGGGTGGCCCCGAAAACAAGTTCTCACTAAGCCACTTGTTGCCTTACCTTAATGAAAAATTAGGACTTACTGTTAAGTTTGCCGATGATTGTATTGGCCAGTCTGCAATTGATCTTTCTGCCTCACTAAAACCAGGTGAAGTTCTATTGCTCGAAAACCTTCGCTTCTATAAAGAAGAAGAAAAAGGTGATATCGAATTCAGCAAGAAAATTGCTGCATTGGGCGACTGTTATGTTAACGATGCCTTCGGAACTGCACACCGTGCGCATGCTTCTACAGCTATCATTGCACAGTTCTTCCCAAAAGATAAATTGTTTGGCTATTTAATGGATGGCGAAGTTGCCAGTCTGAAGAAAGTACTCGAAAGTGGCGAACGTCCTTTCACTGCTATCTTAGGTGGTGCAAAAGTATCAGGCAAAATCCAGATCATCAATCACCTGATGGATAAATGTGACAACATCATCATCGGTGGTGGTATGATGTTTACCTTTATCAAGGCGATGGGTGGCGAAGTAGGTAGCTCATTGGTTGAAGACGATTTCATCGAAACAGCTAAGAAAGCAATGCTTGATGCCAAAGCGAAAGGTGTTAATTTATTGATCCCTACCGATACGGTTATTGCTGATGCATTTAGCAATGAAGCTAACAGAAAAACTGTTAAAACCGACCAGATTCCTACAGGCTGGATGGGATTAGATATCGGTCCTGAAACAATTGCTACTTTCAAGAAGGTTATCATGGACTCTAAGATCGTTCTTTGGAATGGTCCGATGGGTGTTTTCGAAATGGAAAACTTTGCAAAAGGAACCGAAGAAGTGGCTTATACTTTAGTTAAAGCAACTGCTAATGGAACATATACACTTGTTGGTGGTGGCGACTCTGTTGCTGCTATAAACAAATACAAACTGGCCGACAAGGTAAGCTATGTTTCTACCGGTGGTGGTGCTATGCTTGAGTATATCGAAGGTCGTGTTCTTCCTGGCGTTGCTGCTATCGAAGCATAATCTTATAAACCAGATATTAAAAGAGCGACAACCGATATCGGCTGTCGCTCTTTTGCATTATATAGTGTCAAGATCTTTTATTTTTTCTTAAACCGCTCAGCGATAATAGCTAGTTCGTGGTCTTTTAATGATGATGTTTTTTTGAGGATCTCTACAAAATAGCCTACCTCTTTTTCACTATTAGGACAACCCATATTTTCTCCGATTTTACCTTCGCTATCTGTTGTGGGTCTGTTGGCATCAGCTAATAATTTTCCTTTAGCATCAAAGATTAACCAAAAAGGAATTCCACCACCACCTTTATGTTTCTTCATCATCGCCATTGCTCCTGGATTCTCGAGGTTTTTCTTATTTGCTGATTCCAGTACTACAAGATGTGCAATAACATAGTTCTTAGTGAAATATGCTTTACATGTGGGGGCATTCATTGCTGTGTCCATTGCATGACACCATTTGCACCATGAGGCATGAAAAATGATGAACACATTTTTCTTCTCCTTTGCAGCTTGTTTACATGCATCACTTAAAATCTGATCTGCCGTTTTAGGCGTCTCCTGAGCCATCATCCCACTCGATAAAAAGAGGGCTAGTACTATGATTAATGTAGTTTTCATTAGATTCTTATTTTAAATGGGTTAACCTGATCAGCAAAATTAAATAAAATCTTTACCAACTAAACACAACTTTTATTCCTTCAGGATTATTTTCAAAACTGAGCAAACATGTTTTGCTGGTTTTATCCCAAACCGACTGTATGTCGGTCAATGCCACCCCATTTGCATTGGAAACTGTGACTTTGTTTGGCTCATCGGGCAACAACACCCGCATTACATTTGTAGTGCTTAATGGACTTTTAGCAATAAATGAATATTGGTTTTTGCCTGCTACTTCGTTATATATTCTTGCCGCTCCGGCAAGTACTTGCGCTCTTTTCGGATCGGGCACATGCTTAACGTTGTAGAGATAAGCCTGCTCACCGGGCATTACTGTCTTCTCGTTTAACACAGGTAGCTTCGGATCGAAGAGATCGATAAAGCATCCTTTTACCGTATAGGGTTTGTCGCTCACACTTTCATCCATTACAGCGACCAAATCAAATGGTCCTCTTTCCAGATAAAAGAAATTCTTGAAGAGCAATGTTCCGGCTTTGGCTTTTTGTTCGAAGAGTTGTTTTACAGTAGCTACAAACTTCTTGTCGTTATCGACCTGAAGTACAAACTCTTTTGGATCCTCACGCAAAACATAGACCGTCCCTTTTCCACAACGGTATTCTCCTTCTTTGGCTACACGATCCATCCCGAGCTGTTCAAACAGATGTTCTGATGGAGCCTTATAATGATTGTTGCCTGTATTCCACCACTCCTCTACAGTCTGAAAAGGATCATTATCTCGACCACAATAGACCAGAATACCACCATTCTTTACCCATTGCGCAAGATGTTTGTGTGCCTCGGGCGTAAGTGGTTTCATGTTTGAGTACGACATAACCAACAACTTTGTATCCTTCCATGTTTCAGGATAGGCTACATTCTCAATATGAATAGTCTTTACGGGCACACCCCGCTTAAGTAGTGGCAATACCTGTCCGTAAAAATTTGATAGCTGAGGGTCTTCGTATCCCTTATGCATTGGAAAACGTTGGAACATCATTGAGTTGGCCATCAACACACTAATACCCGAAGTGCCATTTACACGGTTATCTGATAAAGGCATCTGATTCAATGAATTCACCATCACCTGCATTTGTGTTGAATAGAAGCGAGGGATGGTTTCTTTCTCATTGCTGTTTGCTTTCTGGTAGAGTCCCTGATAAATCCGATCCGGCCAGGGCATCACTTCATAATCGGCTATCATTGGATAGAGCAATTGAGCAGTAAATGTAGCTTGATAATTCCTTTTGAAGTCTCCCCAATCGCGTGCAAAGTCTTCAATAGGATCCGTTAGAAAAAACAGTTTTCGTTTGGTAGGTGCCGTCATCGACTCCATCGATCCATACTCTAGAAATGCGTTTTCGAAGACGCGCTCTTTTCGGATGCCATTGAAATAGGTTGGCTCACGCGAAGTGCCTGTCCACACCTGTGCAATATATCCATCTACACATGGCAGCGAGGCCAGACTGGCTTCGGGACTAACGATTTGCCATGCTGAGTAGTTGACCAACGAATGGGTTGGAACATAACAACGAACATTCATTCCTTTACTACGACCATACTCCTTGGCATAGGTAAAGATTTCCTTCAAGGCATTATAATACAACTGGTACTTCAATTTGCTTGAAAGATAAGTGTTCTCAGGCGATGCATCCTGTGGGCGCCAGGGTGAGTTGTAATATTTTTGCCACTCCTTTTTAAACGCCACGCTATAACCCGCACGAGCCCAGAACTCAGGCTCTTCCAGATAAATGGCATCAATACCGGCATCGATCACTCGTTTGATGTGCTTCTCTTTCATGTATTTGATATACGATTCCGTTGGAACGATATACGGAATTAATCTGCCGTGTCCGATGGAATCGCCTTTAACATCCATCTGTCCTTCGCTCAAGTGATTGATCCCATCCCATTTCCCGGTGAAGTAATCCTGATATTCACCCCAGGCAACACCTGTCATGAAATGTGTTGTGTATCCATGATCGCGCCACGACTTTACCCGTTCTTCGAAGGTAATGTCTTTATAATCGTTTGCACCGTATACAATTGCAACATCAGCCCTGACATCTGTTACTGGTTTCCATGCACCTGATGTTTGAAAGGCTGTCTTTTCTCCCCCTTTCACTTTCGGTGGATCTGTTAAGACCTCAGGCTTAACTGTAGTAAGGGAAGCTAATAGTAATATATTGCAGATAAAAGGAACGTTCATTATTTCTTATAGTTTATAAATTCTAACATAGTCAAAGTAAAATTTTTGTGGGAAAATCGAGTCGTCCACATCGCCACCCCAGCTACCGCCAATAGCCGTATTGAGCAAAAGATAAAGCGGATTGATAAATGAACCCGTATATGCTGAAGCCGGTGGTGTGAATGTCAGATAATACGTATTGTCTACGAATAGCTTGATTTCACTACCCCTTCTTTCAAGACCATAAACATGATAAGCGCTACTCAGATCGTATAGTATCAGCGAACTTCCCTGACTCTTGTGCATGTTTTGTTCGGTACTGGTCGAATCCCACCAATGCATGGTTCCCCACACTTTATTTGGTGTATGACCTACAAACTCCATCACATCGAGCTCGCTGCACTTGGGCCAGCCTACATTGGTTCTATTGGTTCCCATCATCCAGATGGCTGGCCAGATGCCTTTACCAAAAGGGAGCTTGGCACATACCTCAACGCGGATATCGCCTACAAAAGATTGTTTCCCAAGTGTGTTCAGACTTGCTGATGTATAGTGGGCAACGTTTTGGTACTCTTCCTTTAAGGATGTTATAACCAGATTACCGTTTTCAACCTTTGCATTTTCTAAGCGGGCTTTTGTGTAGTACTGCTTTTCGTTGTTGCGGACAAATCCAACTTCGTAATCCCATTTTGTCGGGTCAGGTAGTCCGTTGTAGTTAAATTCGTCGGCCCATATCAATTGCTTTGAGGGCACTGGATTCTCCAGTTTCTTTGTTTGTTTACATGAGATCGTTAATCCCAGTAAAAGGATGAAAATAAGCGAGATACGCATTGTGTAAGGGGTTGATTTGTATTGACAAAGTTATCATTTATTCAGATTGTGCAGTAGAAAGTTATGGGTTTTGTTTGCAGCAAAGGTTAACATACGGTACAAATGATTTCTAATGATATGAAATCGCAAATCCGTATCTGCAGTGTGATCTGGTGAAAATGGGCACAATAGAAACTCCCACTAACGTGTTTTTTTAGCTTAACGTATTCGACGGGCGCTATGGACAAGCCAACTTGCGATCTTTACGAGCTTAT
>Ga0224522_1000393_pt1 | contig 14980 bp, 19 predicted proteins | sample CFST25metaG_FD_182733 | JGI IMG/M metagenome (GOLD analysis project Ga0224522, IMG submission 182733) | Peat soil microbial communities from Stordalen Mire, Sweden - C.F.S.T25 | ecosystem: Environmental > Terrestrial > Soil > Wetlands > Peat | place: Sweden: Norrbotten County, Stordalen Mire...
GGGGTGGGCGCCGGTTTGGGGGACTCCCGACGGGTCAGGAGGTGGCTGCGCTGAGCACGCCCTTCCTGAGGGGGTGCTGCGCCGCGAACGTGATGCCGACGGTCGACGCCGCGGCGTCCAGCGACAGGGTCGGCATCTGCGCCGAGACCTTCTCCCGCTGCCAGTAGCACTTCGCGCCCGGCTCCGGGTCCTGCGTGTGCAGGAAGAACACCAGCGTGCCCTCCTCGTCGGCGACCAGGTTGTCGATGACGAGCTGCCGCAGCTCCGCGATGGAGTCGGTGCCGTCGTCGTCGACCACGGTCAGGACGGGGGTGCCCATCGTCGACTCGCCGGCGATCTGGTACGACGTGCGGCTGCGGAGGATCGGGACGTTGATGTTGTTCGGCGTGGTGTCCAGGCCGGTCAGGCCCGTGGTGGAGTCCGTCAGGTCCAGGACTCCGTCAGCGGTCAGCTGGTCGTAGGTGGGGCCGGCGGCGTCGACCTCGATGGTTCCGGGCAGCCAGTACGCGCTCCCCGTGCCGCGCCACATGTAGAGAGCCATGTGCTTGTCTCCTTGATCGGTCAGGCAGCGGGGGTGCTGCGCTCGACCGTCAGGGTGCGTCTGGGGGTGTCACTCGGTGCTGCCAGCCGATGCGGTAGGTCTCGACCCAGGTGTGCACGCCGTCGAGGGTGTCGCCGTGGCCGTCGCGCTGGCTGGTCACCGGGTCGAACCGGTAGTCCTCAGCGGTCAAGGGGTTGGTGGGGCCACCGCGGGCGCGGGCGGACAGGATGTCGCGGACCGCGTCTCCGGCGAGGCGCGCATGCGTGCGGTCGTGGCCACGGATCGTCACCTGCATGAGGAAGTCCGCGCGCTCCGGCGCGCCCATCGTCACCGCGACCGGGATCGGGGTGGTGACGGGCGTCAGGGACACCGTGCCGACGGTGATGGTGTCGGCGTCAATGCTGACCGTCAGGCCCTGAGGAAGCATGGAGGCCAGGAGGGTCTTGGCGGCTTCGAGCGGTACCGCGGTGCGGGTCAAGGACACGTCAAGCCCCCCTGGTCAGGCGCAGAACAGCGACCCGGAGGTCGGCGATCAGCTCGGGTCGGGTCGCATCCACCGCGGGCCGCACATGCGGGTACGGCGGCTGCGTGAACGCCCGACCCAGGGAGTCGACGTCCGTGAACCCGTACTCGAGGCGACGTGCCTGCGGACTGTTCGTCGACACCACCGCGGAGGCGTTGCCGGCCGCGTCCCTGCCGGTGGCTAGAGCCCAGGTGCGCCGGTAGTCGCCTGTGGCGACGTTCGGGCCCGGACCGGTGCCGGGGATGTGCGGCAGGCCCCGCCGGTGGAACCCCGTTGACGCGTTCGCGCGGATCCGCGTCAGGAGCGTCGCTCCGGCGTCGTACACGACCCGGCTCACGGCGTCCTGCGCCCGGTCCGCGAGGGCCGTCAAGGTGGGTGGCGTCGAGACGTGGATCTGGATCATCGGGTCGGCCTCGCGTACACGGTGAGCACCGCGCCGGCGGACGAGACGACAGCGCCCAGGACCCGCGCGTCCGCGCCGGACAGGTGCGGGTCGAGGGAGGCCTCGCAGACGATCCACGACCCCACCGGCGGCATGGGGGTGTCGGGCAGGAGCACGACCCTCCAGTCCGTGGCGTGCACTTCCACCCCGGGCAGGAGCTCGTGCATGACGTTCATGCCGGCGGGTGCGACGATCGCCGCGTACGAGCCCAGTGGTGTCGCGGTCGTGGAGGGTGCGAGCGTGTCGGGGTCGGTGGCGGTGACGCGGGTCTCCACGCGCACCGTCGTCCCCGACGTCGTGATGGCCGACGCGGCCAGGCTCTGCCCCAGGGCGAACAGGGGTCCGAGGTCAGGCACGGGCCATCTCCGCGATCTGCTGCAGCACCACCGCGTACACGTCTCGGCGCGCGCTCGCGCGCAGCACACGGGCGCAGCGCGCCTCCAACGCGGCGGGGCTGATGGCGGCCACGGCGGCGATCGCGGCCTCGTCGACCTCAGCTGGTGTGGGCTCACGCACCACGTGGACGATGCCCTCACCGGTCACGTCCCCGGAGCCGCACGTCCACACGGTCAGCACCGCAGGCTCACCCGGGATGACGTCCAGGGCGATGCGCGACGCGTCGATGTGGACGCCGTTGACGCGCACACTCGACCGGCCAGAATGCACCTCGACCGCGAACAGGCTCATGCCGGTCAGGGTGCGGCGGGGTGTGTCACGCGGAGTGCCGCGCCAGGGTCGCGGCGTGGCGGCGGCCGGCCGCCGTGTTCGGCAGCGTGCCCGTACTGGTCGACACTGCCGCGGTGGTGCGTGCTGCTGTGGTGCTGGCGGTGACGGGGTAGCCGACGTACTGACGGGCCGCCGCATCCCACACGGCCTCCGTGGCCTTCGGGCCCACCGGGGAAGCCCCAGCTGCGTCCTCAGCGGACTGGATGTCCGGGCGGGGCGTGGTCACGCGTCGGCAATGGGGATGGCTGAGGGGATGCTCTCGCGCATCGGCGAGGTTCACGATCTTCCCGTTCGCCAGGTCGGGGTCGGTGTGGCTCAGCCAGCCACACCCAGGTCCATCCATGACCTCCCACCACTCGATGCCGAGACGGGCGCCCTGGTTGAGGCCGCCCTCCTGGTAGGTGGTGGCGCTCTTCGTGCGGACCACCATCTCCGCGTACGCGGGCAGGGGCATGCGGGCGCCGTTGACATAGGTGATGGCGGTGATGCCGCGAGCCTGGAGCTCACGGGTCAGGTCGGCGGCGGCCTGCATGGCGGTCTGCCCGGTGATGATCTTGTCGCGCACATGCTGACGGGTCAGGTCCCGGATCAGGGCTTTCACGTCGAGGCGGACGCCCTTCGTGGCGGTGAGGAGGTCGCTCATCATGTCCGCGGCGAGGGCGGTCACCGCGGACGTGTCGACGGCGGTGAAGCCCACACCAGCCCCCACGGTCAGGGCGGTGACGGTGGCGCCCATCTGGTAGACCGCCGCGGTGGCGGTCATGACGTGGCGGGCAGCGAGGGCGTCAGCGTTGGCCATGAGGGTCCGCACCTGCGCGTCCAGGGCCGTGAGGCGTGCGCGTCGGGCGGTCACGGACAGGCCGGGCCATGCCTGGGCGAGGTCGTCGAGGAGGGTCAGGATGCGCTGGTGTGCCGCGGTCAGGTCCGTCAGGAGTTGCGCGGTCAGGGCTTCGATCTGGGGGGGCTGGGTCACCGGGGCCGGTCCGGGCGTCGCATGACCCGCACGGTCGCCCCCGTGGGGGTGCCGGTGAGGGCGGCGATCTGTGCTTGCAGGTCCGTGATGAGGGCGTCGAGGCCTGCGAGGTCGGCCTTGCTCATGCCGACGGACAGGACGCCTTCGAGGCTGAAGCTGGTGGTCTGCTGGCCACCAGCGGTGGCGTCGGCGCGGCGCCGCATGAGCACCCGGAGTGCGATCTGCTGCCACCAGGTGGCTTCGTCGGCGAGGGTGTAGAGGGCCGAGTCGTCGGGGGTGGTGCCGACGTAGTCCCGCACGTGGGCGAGGTCGCGGTCGGTCAGGTCCATGCGGTCATGGTGTGGTGCGGGGTGCCATGCGACCTGGGTCAGATGCGGGGGTCTAGCCCGGATCCGTCACATGTCGATGACGGTCAGACGGATCGGCATACCCCAACCCGTCACGTACCCTGCGGCACTCGTCAGGTAGCCGTCCTGGTTCGGGGACCAACGCCACACCACGATCCCCACGGTGTGCGTCCCGGCAGGGATCAGCCGGGGCGAGGAGTCCAGGTAGTCCCGCAGGTTGATCGGCCAGAAGTCGTTGTTCGTGCTGTGCGTTCCGGCCATACTCATCCGCTCCATGCGGACGCCGTCGATCACGAGGTCGAACCCGATCCCGTTCAACTGCGTCCCGGCAGCGGGCAGGTGGTTGAGGTAGGAGGCGTCGAACTCGACGACCGTCGGGCCACCGTCGAAGCACGCCGGAACGGTGGTCATGAGGGTCTGCGGCGCAGACGTGGTGCCCGTGATCTGCACGTCGGTGGTCAGGTTGACGTGGGCGATGACCTGCCCCGGGGTGGTGGCGCAGGTGGTGACGCTCGCAGCGTCCGCGACGCCCTGCCCGATGGCGAGCACTGCGGCGATTCCGACGGCCGCGAGAACGCTCTGGCGTTTGTTCATTCTGGGGTCCTTACCCGAGGCGGGTGACTTTCTGACGCCACCTATGGCGTCAGGTTTTGATGATCTTGGTGACGGTGAGGAACGGGGGGAGGTTGTTGTGCGCCGTGCCGGAGCCCATCGGCTCGGTGAGAAGCGCGGGGCCGGTGGTGGCGGAGTTGATGCCGAACTTTCCGACCCCGGAGGCCACGTTGTCGAGGTAGAGGGCGTCTGGGGTGGGGTTCACCATCACGTTCAGGCGGCTGGCCGGGAGTTCCGCCTTCGTCAGAACGTGGGTCTCTTCGCCGCCCGAAGATGCGAGCGTGTGGCTGGTGTGTCCTGCCGCGGTGGAGTCACCGACGCCGAGAGCGACACGCCCCTTGAAGTTCGGCAGGTTGAACGTGGACGAGCCGTCCCCTGCCCCGTACGTCGTCGAGATGACGGCGTACAGGGCCGCGTACGTCGCGCGGGAGACAGCCGTTCCGTCGCACAGCAGCCACCCTGTCGGCGCCGCACTCCCAGCGAAGTCGAGGATGGCGCCAGAGGGGACGGCACGTCCGTCCACGTACCCCTTAGTCGCGGCGTCGGTGGACCCAGAGGGCGCTGCGCCGAGTTGCTTGCGCGCCATCAGCCGACCACGGCAACACGGTATGCACTGGCCGCAGGAGCAGTGGCGAACCTGACTGTCACGGTGTTGACCGACGTCCTCTCGATGTCCACCTCGACCTCTTCGTACGTGCCTGAGTTCAGGTAGACCTGGACCATCACGTCTCTGGTGTTGAGGCTGTGGGTCACGACGAACGAGGTAGCCGCACCATCGCCGATCAGCGCCCCGAACTTGCGAGCCACCACAGCCGTGTCCACGCCAACAGAGTCCGCGGCGACGGTGATGCCAGTCCCTGCGCCGACATCGAACGTCGTCCCGCTCTGGGTCAGACCGGCGCCGGCCACGTACGCGCCAGCTCCGGAGAACTGCGTCCAGACGTGAGCGGTGGTGCCGGGGGTGATCGCACCGTTGGTCGTGATGACCCACCCCGTGTCGGACTGGGTAGACCCCTCCTCCACGAAGACGAACGTGCCACCGGTCAGTTCCCCTGCGGCGTCAGCGTCGGCCGACCGCGCCCAGGCAGCGGCAGCTGCGACGTAGATGCCGTTCTGCGAGGCCGTGGTCTGGTTCTTGAGCAGGACACGGTCGCCCGCCACCGTGGTCACGCCATCAACCACCAGTAGGCCCGTGATCGAGGCGACGTTGGCGGTCGAGGCGACTCGAACGGACGCCTTGACCTCCAGCCCCTGCGCGGTCGCATCGACGTACGCCTTGGTCGCCGCGTCCGTTGCCGACGTGGGAGTGCCGAGACCCGTGATCTTCTGGTTGTTCAGGGGGACGGACGCCGTAGGAGCGGCGAACTCGTCCAGGCGGTATGCCTTGACGACGGCGGCGAGGTCGGTGATGGTCGAAGAGGTCTGCGTGTGGTTGACCGCAGCCTTCTTGTCCAACTCGACCTTCAGCCCAGCCGGGTGGACCGCACGCGTGTTGTCCGTACCCGTGGTCGTCTCTGCCGCCGTAGCCAGTTCGACGCTTCCCACCACGGTCTCGGACGCCGCCGGGACGGCGAAGGTCAGTGTGCCTGCCACGTCGTCGTAGGCGACCGTGATGCCGGTCTGCGTGCCGACCATCGCCCCCACGATGTCCTGAAGGGCCTCTGTGCTCAGCGACGAGCCACCAGCGTCCACCCAGGAGGTTCCGTCGTAGAAGCGGACCTTCTTCAGCACCGTGTCGTAGTAGATGCGACCCTCTGTCGCAGCAGGGGCGGTCGCCAGGTTCTGAAGACGGACGTTGAGGAGTTCGTTGCCAGCCAGGTCTACTGCGGTCAGGAACGTCTTCGCCATGACTGCGGGCCTCTCAACTCAGGTAGGCGGTGCCCGAGAAGGCACCGGAGAACGTGACCATGACGGTGGACATGCTGGGGTAGGTGACGTCGCCTTCGACCACGCTTCCTGCCGAATCCACGACCGTGATGGACGGGAAGAACTCCAAGGGGTGCGTGATCGTCCACGTCTGCTGTGGTGTGGGCTCGTGGTGGACATAGGCCACGGTGCCGACGTCCCCGCCGTTCAACCCCCTCGGACCGATCAACCCCTGAGGACCGACGGGGCCGACCGCGCGGACGACCTCGACCACTCTGGATGCGGGCGCGATGACCTGGACCACAGGGACTGGGGCCGCGACGACCTCCACGACCCTGAGTTCGGGCGCGACGATCTGGACGACCGGGACTGGGGTCGCGACGATCTGGACCACCGGAACGCTGGTGGCGACGACTTCGACGACCTCAGTCATCGCGCGTCACGTCCGCGGACACGAGCACGGCGCCCATGACGAGACGGATGACCTCACCGCCCGGGTTGACGAGCTCGAGGTCCCACACACCCTGCGCGCGCGCCGGACTGTTCCATTCGGGCGCCTCGGTCGTGGTGTGGTCGAGGTGGATGGTCACGTACCCCTGGGCGTCGAGGATGATCCGCGAGGCCTCGGCCGGGTCGACGCCCAGGGACAGCCAGATTTCGGCGCCGGGGCGGGAGCGGATCTGCGCACGCGCGTCCCACCCGGTCAGGTCGACCCAGGTCACAGTCTCGCCGTCGTCGATCCCGTACCGGTACGCGTACGTGTTGTCCGCGCCCTGAGAGATCACGAGGTCCCCCAGGGGGGACTGCACGAGGGCAGCCAGCCCAGACGCCACACCAACCACCTCCGCTCTACGTGCGTGCATCTTCACCAGACAGGTGCCAGACGTGATGGTGGCCCGGCCCCGCGCTCACCCAGGGCCGGGCCACCATCACCTCACGCTCAGGACTCGACCGAGCCCACCAGCACCTCGGCCACTAGCAGGCCGTTGATGTCGCCGGCGACGACGAGACCGGTCGCGTTGGCCTTGGACCAGATGTTCACCGGGTCCGTGGTCTTCCACGCCGACGCGACGATCTTCGGGTTCGTCTCGAACGCCTCCTCGACAGCCTTGGAGCCGATGAGCTCCAGACCCTCGACGGTGTCGCCCCACTGGAACTCCCCGACGGTGCTGGTGACCAGAGCCACCTTGTCGACCGGGGTGACGCGCACCCCGCCGACCTTCGCGTCGCAGATCACCAGCGGCGGCAGGTCGTACGCCTCACGGACCGACCGGACCTCCGCCGGCGTGATCCGGGACGCGACCGTCCCCGACGCCTGCACGTACGCCGCGTTCGTCTGCAGCGACCGAGCGACCTTGGACGACGTCACCAGGGCCACGACGGTCTCCCCGGACGCCTCCTGCACACGCTCGATCCACGCCAGCTCGTCGCTGAGCGCGTCGCCGCCGTTGTCCCACGGCGCCTCGAGGTCACCGACCGACAGGTCGTGGCCGGCCGGCAGGCCGTAGTCGGCCTCCTGGATGAACCCGTTCTCCTCGATGCTGATCGCACCGGAGAACAGGAACTCGCCACGAAGCTGCAGGGCCCGGTTCTTGATCGACGACACGTTGTTCTCCGTGTCGTCGTAGATGGCCTGCACGACCGGCGCCAGCTCGTTCGTCTGGTCGGCCAGGTACTTCGTCAGGATCTCCATCTCCCGCAGGGGGAGCTTCTGACCCAGCGGAGCCAGCTCGACGGACTGCACGGTCGCAGCGACGGGCCGCTTGCCGATCGGGGTCTCCGCGTCGAACGACCGGAACTTCGCGGCCGTGGTCGTGCGGGACACCTTCGTCGACCGGCTGCGGAAGCCCGTGATGTTGCGGTTGGGCAGGATCGCGGTCAGCGGGTCGGTCTCCAGTGCGGCCAGCTTCGACGCGAACACCGTCACATCGGCGGGCTTGACACCCTCGAAGAGGATCTCACTCATCGGTCAGCTCCTCTCAGACGTACCGGATGCGGCCGGCGGCGTCGGCCTTGCCGGCGGCGTCGATGGACACGGGCAGGTTGGCCTCGACGACGCGGCCGTGGGTGAGGATCCCGACCGCGATCTTCTGCGTGGAGGACGCCACGTGACGGGGGCCGACGAGGTGGCCGACGAAGACCTGACGGCCGTCGTCCTCAGCGTTGTCGTAGGGCCCGTACAGGCCGGTCGCCGTGACCTTGCCCAGGGGCAGGCCCGACGGCAGGTAGCCGTCCGGGTAGTGCGTGCCGGCCGTGAACAGGGCGACGTCGACAGTGCCGGTCTCCGGGGAGTCCGTGCCGTGCGCCGAGCCCAGCCACGACGGGTCGTCCGTGACCCATCCCGGGTCACTGGACTGGGGGGCGATGCTGACCATCGCTGAACCTCCGGTTCGTGTGTGGGTGATGCATGGGATCAGGCGCAGGGGCCTGCCCGCCGATTACCCCCGCGGTCAGGGCCACACCCCCAGAGGGGGCCGTGCCATGATCGTGAGAGGAGGGGTGTCACACGGTTCCGCGTGTCGGCCTGTCGTCCAGCTCCGGGTGCGTCTGCGCGAACTCCACCAGGGCCATGGCGTGCCACGCGACCGCGATCATCGACGGTGAGCCGGTCTCCGGGTCGGTGGTCTCACCCGACCAGAACGCCCACGCGTGCCGCTGCAGGGCCGCGAAGTTCAGGGACCAGGCAGTGCCGCGTTCCCAGTTGCGGTCCGCGTACTTCGCGGCACCCTTCCCGTAGTGCTCAGCCAGGAGCCACAGGGGCCGCGGGGGGATCAGGTCGAACCTGGCCGGCTTGGAGCCCTTCTGCCCACCCGTGTCGGGGTTCGTCACCCGCACCTCACCGGTGCGGGGGGTCGCCGCGATCATCGTCGCGGCCTGGATCGGCTCCCCACCGAACGCGTCCTCGATGACCCACATGCCCAGGGCGGCCGCCAGGGCCAGCTCGGCACGCACACCACTGGACGTCTCCCACCCGGTCAGGAGCACCAGCCCATCGCAGGCGGCGACCTGCTGCAGGTCCCACAGCAGCGCGGCCCGCAGGTCGAAACCGAGCTCCTCGAGCGACTCACGCCCCGTCGTGCCCGTCACGTCCAGGCCGGTCTCCCGGTCATGCTCAGCGGGGGACACGACGTCGAAGCCCTGGCGGCGCCACCGCTCAGCGGCGTCGTCGAACGCCGGGAAGTTGAACTCCGGCCGGCCTGTCATCGGGCCCGCGATGTAGACGCGCATCCCCTCGCACCCTTCATGAGGTCTAGTCGTTCATCAGGTCGGGGGGTTGTGCGGGCCCGCAGGTCGTCCGCTGCAGGGGGCAGAAAGGGCGCGCACGGCCCCAGGGCGCGGCGTTACCCGCCACGGACCCCCCAGTCCGCCTTCACCACTAGGAGCGCCACCAGGGGGCCGTGCTTCGCGGTGTTGACGGGCCCTGCACAACCAGCTCAGGACTTCTTGCCGCCGAACCTGCGTTCGAACTCCTTCGCGCCGCCCTCACCGAACGACCCGACCGGGGGCTTCGGCGCGGGACCCTTCCCCGGGTCCCCGCCAGCCGTGGCCGCCGCGGTGGCGAACAGGCCCGGCAGGGCCGTCTTCAGCGTCTCGACCGCGGCGGTGATCTCCTCCGGTGTGGAGTCCACCGTGACACCCGGGACCGCGACCGCAGCCACCCCAGCCTCGGGAACCCCGGCGGCGAGGAGCGCTGCCCGCACACGCGTCGAGTGCAGCTCGACCTTCGCGGCCAGGCGGTCCTTCGCAGCCTCAGCCTTGTCGGCCTGAGCGGCGTCGAGAGCCTTCTGCGCCTCGGTCTTCGCGGCGTCCTCCGCGGCCTTCGCAGACTCGGCCAGGGCCAGCAGCTCCTCGATGGTGCGGCCCCCGAGCTTCGCCGTGAGGGCCTCCTGCTCGGCCTTCTTCGCCTGCTTCGCGGCCTCCGCACGGGTCCTCGCGGCGACCTCGTCGACCTGCTTCTGCGTGAACGTCCCACCACCCTCCTCACCGGGCTCGACGACGAAGCGGAGACGGAGCGGGATGCGGAGTCGGTTCTTCATGGGCGTCACCCTCCGGGTGGGGGTGTCACGCGGAACGCGGCCACACACCAGCCCGGTACAAGCCGCCGACGACCGCGCCGACGAGATCCCCGACGACGTACGCGAACGCCTCCTCAGGCTCGGCCACGCCGTCACCGAGGTCCACGACGAGGCCGCGCTGCCGGCGCCACAGTGCTGCGGCGGCGTGCACGCACTCGTGGGCCAGGATCGTCGCGTCCACGTCACGGGTGACGCGCATCAGGCCCGCGTACTGCTGGGGGAGCGTCTCATCGGCGGGGCCCACGGAGATCCGGATCGGCGCAGGCTGGAACACCGCCAGAGCAGTCGAGTGGTCCTGCCCGTTGCGTGCGGCGATGCGCAGTTCCTCCACGGTGTCGTGGACAGTGACCCAGATCCAGCCGCGCAGCGCCCACGGATGCGTCGTACGGGCCGCGAAACGGATCACGGCCCGGGGAACTCGGGCATCAGCGGCGCGAGCACACCAGCGAGGTGGTCGACCATCCGTTCGGTCTCCTCACTGAACAGCGCCCACACCACCAGCCGGGAACGGGCCGGCAGCACCCCAGGGTTGATCACGCCCGTGCGCACCACGTCGGTCTGCGCGCGATGCGTCAGGTGCAGCAGCTCATGCACGATGTCGTTGCGCTTGTCGTCCGCGCTGCGCTTCCACCAGTGCCGCGACACGAACAGTGGCGCGACGTACCGGCCGTCGACCGGGTGGATTGACGCGTTCGCGTCCTTCGGTGCGGCGTCGGCGGCGAGGTACACCTCCCAGTGGTGCAGGCCCATCAGGTCCCGCAGCTGCGTGATGTACGCCTGCGTGGCGCGCGCCTGCGACGCCGTCAGGTCGGATCGTCGGCTCACGCCTGCACCTGGTCGGTGATGAGCTGCACGGCCGCCGGGGTCACGCCCAGCATCTCCGCGGCCGCCGCAGCGTTCCCTGTGGCCTCGAACAGCCGCACCGCATCCTCGAACCGCTCCTTGCGGATCGCCTCCACCTCAGCCACAGCGTCGTCGATGGGCAGGCCGGCGGTGGTGAGGATCTTCACCGCGGTCGCCGTGGACAGGCCATGCACGGGCAGGAGAGCCGTCACGGTCTCCACCGCGGACGGCAGGTCCGCGGGCAGGGACGCACCCAGAGCCACCGTGAACGCCGGCGTCGCCCCGGAGGCCAGCCAGCCGTTGACCTGCGCCAACCGGACCGCGAACCGCAGGATCAGCGGGAACTTCTCGTCGCGGACCGTGCGGGCCTCCCGCATCAGCTGCCGCGCCGGATGGAACCCCAGCTGCAGCGCATACCCGGACGGCACGTCGTTCGGCTGCACACGGCCCAGCAGCGACTGCGCCAGCCGCGAGTTGATGGCGACGCGGTCCAGCAGCCCCGTCGTGTACGCCGTCAGGGCCGTGAGGTTCTTGGAGGTGTCTGTCCAGGATGCGGATCCGCCGTCCGGCAGGCCGAGCTGCTCACCAGGCAGACCCGTCAGCGCCGCGGCGGTCCCGGTGGTGACGAGGGTCGGGGATGCGTGCTGCGCGCCCGTCGCCAGGTCCGTGTCAGCGCCCATCAGGTCGTCAAGGATCTGCCCGACCGACACCAGGATCGACTGCCCCCACGTCGCCGTGGGCGTGTTCGGGACGTGCACGACCGGCACGAAGTCCACACCCAGGTCCGTCCAGTCCTGCATGACCACACCCTCACCGGGCTCCTGGTCGTACACGCTGGCGCGGCGCCGCATCCGGTCGACCCGGTACCGGACCTTCCGGAACCAGCACGCCCACTCCTGCACGCCACCCCACGGCGCCGGCCTGGTCTGCTCGAGCCGACTCATCTGCCACGTGGACCGCACCATCCACGTCAGACCCTGCGGGTCGGTCTCCTCCCAGGCGATGTGCACGATCGGCGGGAAGTCGTCATCCGCCCAGCCCTGCACTGGGGTGAGGGTGTCGGGGAAGTAGAAGCCCGGGTCGTAGGTCCGCAGCCGGGGGCGGGCCTTCCCGGGGTCGGGCGCCAGGACGTACACGGAGTCGCCGAGGGTCACCGCGTCGGTCTCTGCGGTGAGGAGCTTCTGCGTGAGCCGTTCCCGGGCCGCCCACTCCTGCACCCAGTCCGCGGGGCCCTGCGGGGTCTTGTCGGGGATGACGATGGACTGGTCCTCACCGAGGACGAGGGCGCGTGCCGTGTCGACGACGAGCGCTGCATCGCCGTACTCGCGGATGTTCGACCCGGGCGCCTTGTGGACGCGGATCACGCCGTCCGTGTTCTCGACCGACTGGTCCCACTGTGTCTGCGGCAGCCAGAAGCGTCGGGTGCCGTCCCGGTAGGCCGCGAGGATCCGGTACGCCGTCAGGCGGCGGGCGTCCACGTCGTCGACCCAGGTGGGATGCCCAGGCGGACGCGTCTCGGTCAGGTCGGGCACGTAGCTCAGCGCCGCCCACTCATCATGCGTGTACGGCTGCATCGTGTCCCTTCCCGGTTGCGCGTCCCTGGTGATGGTCCGGCCGGGGGTGTCAGCGGAACCCCGCCGCGGCGCGGCGTGGCGGGGGGCGGACAGCGTCAGCGGAGTGCTGCGGCAGGAACAAGACGGTGAGGGCATGGACGAGGGCGTCGATGCGGTCCGGGCTGTCACCGTCACCGGTCCAGGTGAGCATCTGCTGCTCGAGGAGGCTGAGTCGGTCGGTGCCGTCGGCGGCGTGGTGCACGCGGGCGGTCTCGTAGTAGGCGGCGACGCTCTCGGCGCGGACGCGCTTCGACTGGCGGGCTGTGACCGTCGTGACCTTCGGCGCGAGTTGGGCGATGCGGCGCCGGCCCTGCACCGCGAGCCAGGCGGTGCGCATGACCTCCTGCACCATCTCCCCGCCCTGGTTGTCTTCGACGATCAGCTCGCCGGCGTGCCAGTCGAGGAGCGCATCCCAGGCGGCCATGCCCCACTCGGCGGGGGTGCCGCGCAGGGTCCGGTCGTCCAGGACCCATGCGTGCCCGGCCTTGTCGAGGCCGGCGACGATGATGCCGGTGAGGTCGCTGGTGGTCTTGGACTTCGCGGCGGGGTCTACGGACACGACGATGCGGACGAGCTGGTGCCAGACGTCGCCGGTGCGGGCCCGGTTGAGGTCGATCCACGGGGCCTTCCACACGGCGCCCTCGACGGGTGCCGGGTGCTGCTGGTAGAGCGCAGCCCAGGTGCGGGACGTGGCGCCGGCCTTGATCCGCCCCCACTGCGCCTGCGTGCGGCCACGCGCAGACTGCATGAACTCGCCGCGTGCCCGGCCCAGCACGTCGTCGTCGGCCTCAGCCTGGGCGGGGATCGACAGGACCGTCCACTGCGCGCCGTCATCCGCGGCCAACAGGCGGCCCGCGAGGTCATCCTCATGCCAGCGGGTCAGGATCAGGATCACGGGCGCCCCGGGGGCCAGACGGGTGCGGGCGGTCTCCATCCACCAGTCCCACACCCGCTCCCGATAGGTCGGGGAGTCGGCCTGCTCACGGTCCTTCACGGGGTCGTCGATGATCAGCAGATCCACGGGCCGGCCGGTCAGGGCGCCGCCGACACCAGCGGAGTACACGCCACCCTCACGGCCGGCGAGCTGCCACTCATGCTGCGCGGACACGTCATCACGAACCCGCAGGCCCAGGTCGTCGGCGTGCTGGGTGATGTCGTCACGGATCGCGCGGCCCCACCTGCGTGCCACACCCAGCTCGTAGGACGTGATCGCGACCCGCAGGTCCGGGTTCTGCGTCAACGCCCACAGGGGGAACCGCCGGCTGGCACGCTGACTGTTGTGGGTCGGCGTCATGTGCTCACCGACGAGGTACATGCCGTCAGCGGAGTCCACGGTGATGCAGCGTCCGGGTCGCGGGTCGATGCGCTCGGTGTGGGTGATCGCGATCCGCTCACGGCGACCGAGGCGGACGGCCGCCTTCCGGGGCAGTCGCGCCGGCCCCTGGTCATGAGGCGTGTAGGTGACGCGCCACATCTCCTGGACGCCCTGGATGCCCGACGTTGACAGCTTGGGTGGGGTGGGCTTGTGAACATGGGCGCGGTACCCGAGGGTCCGTAGCAGTTCAGCGACGGACTGGACGAGGCCGGCGTTGGCGTTGTCGAACGTCACCTGCCCGGACGAGGACACATGCCCGTCGGTGTCGATCAGTCCGGCGAGGAGGTCGCGCCGCTGGGTCTCACTGCCGCGCAGGTAGGTCGACGGGATGTGCTTGGCGTGGAGGACTCCGAGCTCACGCAGTGCGGTGCGCAACCCGCCGCGGTAGTACGTCGTCACGACGCCCGTCGTGGGATGTACGCAGTGGGCGGATTCGGGGTAGGGCAGCACGTAGGTGTCGTCGGGGTGGTGGGTGATGGCGGCCTTCGATGTTGACCCGTCGCCGAGCCACACGCCGAGCGTGTAGGGATCGACGGGCAGCGGGGCCGTAGGCAGGTTGAACGCTTCACGGAGGGGCAGGTGGAACCGGTACTTGTGGCCGCGGCGTCCCGGGATCCCGTGGCTGAGCCTGACGTCGTGCAGGTACCGGGTCTCAACGGTCTTCGACGCCCTGGCCAGTGAGTCGTAGACGGTCCACTCGTGTGCCGGGTGTACGTCGATGTGGCTGTGGTCGGAGAAGTGGACACGCAGCGTCGCGTCCGCGGGCTCATGGACCTCGACCACTCGCACGGGCTGACCGGAGGGGTGGATCACCCAGTCGCCGGCGCGGAGGTCGCCGTGCCTCGTCCACCCGGTCGGGGTCGGGACGATGGTGTCGTCCGCGACCAACTTGCCCTCCTGCGGGGGCATGGAGATGATCAGGCGTGCGTCCGGCGTGGTGTACGCGGCGACGAGGGCCTGGTCGATCAGGTCCAGGGCGGGGGTCTGCACGGTCCGCGGATCGAGGGCCTGGGCGAGGCCACCCGGGGTGGACCAGCGTGGCG
>Ga0224522_1000395_pt1 | contig 14899 bp, 10 predicted proteins | sample CFST25metaG_FD_182733 | JGI IMG/M metagenome (GOLD analysis project Ga0224522, IMG submission 182733) | Peat soil microbial communities from Stordalen Mire, Sweden - C.F.S.T25 | ecosystem: Environmental > Terrestrial > Soil > Wetlands > Peat | place: Sweden: Norrbotten County, Stordalen Mire...
ACTGCTGATACAGTAAAACCGATAATTACTCATACACCAATTTTGCCTACACCAAAATTGTCATGGCCGACTACCGTTACATGTACTGTTACTGATAACATTGGCGTTGATTCATCATGGGTAAATTGGAAAAAGAATTTTAATGGAACAGCAAAAAGATTTAAATTGACAAATACATCCGGTAACAATTATTCTGCGTTATTTAATTCGTTGAATTCTGATGTCGTTGCCGGCGATACAATATTCTACCGAATTATTGCACAGGATATTAGTGCTAATCATAACAGGGACTCTACAGCACTGTATAACTTCAAGATAATTTCTCAGGCAACAGCTTGTATCGGAACCGGTACAATCCAGATGGGAAGCGCAAGCGGACCGTTCAATACATACTGGTACGGAAACAGAACACAGTTCCTTTATACTGCTTCGGAAATTATTGCAAACCAGGGTGGCGCGGGCTACATCGCAAAAATCGGATTTGATATTGCCGCAGTAGGCGGACAGGCAATGACCGGATTTAACATTAACATGCAGCATACAGCCCTTTCAACTTTAACCGGATTCACTTCTACCGGTTGGACGAATGTTTATACCGGAACATACACTGTACCGGGAACCGGCTTGCAGTATATTGATCTGCAGGTACCATTTAATTACAACGGCACAAGCAACTTACTGGTTGAAGTTTGCTTCGGAAATTCTTCATATACCACCGCAACAACAGTTAACGGAACAACGATTGCAGGAATGGAATATTCCGAATACCACGATATATCGACAGCATGTACTACTTTCAACGCTCCTACTGCTCAGACAGCAAGAGCAAATACTTGCTTTGTTATAAATACTTTAACAGGAACACAGAATACAAATTCTTCAATTCCTACAACTTATTCATTATCACAGAACTATCCGAATCCTTTCAATCCAGTAACAAGGATTAATTTCAGCGTTCCGAAACAGGGATTCGTTAATCTGAAGATATATGATGTACTTGGCAGAGAAGTGAAAACACTTGTAAATGAGGTAAAATCACCCGGTGTATATTCAGTTGACTTTAACGGTTCTGAATTATCGAGCGGAGTCTATTTCTACAGAATGGAATCCAACGGATTTACAGATATAAAGAAAATGATGATGATAAAATAAAGATTCGATTTTTATCAGAAATCCGCCATTGGCGTGATTGTTAAATAAAAAGATTTATTTCTAGTGAATATCTAATGGTTGTTCCCTTTGCGGGGGGCAACCATTATTATTTTATATTTAATTTTATTAATAAATAATCTATATTGATTTAATCTTTAGTAATCAAAACACAAATTATGAAAAAAGCAGTCTTCTTTTTAACGGCAGCTGTTTTTGGATTTATGATTTTTACGGGTCAGAAATCCGATGACATCAGTCCGCGCTGGGTTAATAATCCGGCATTTACTGAAATGAGATCAGGTGTATATAATCAGCTGCCAGTTGGCGGTAATGATAATTATATACCTACCACACAACCGAGATATTTTTATTCACCTCAGGGTGTTACGGCTGTGAATCCGAGTTTTCGTATTTTTCCTTCAACGATAACTCAGAATGAAGTAATAATTGTTTGCCAGAGAACGAATCAGAGCAGGATGTTTGCATCTGCCAATACTATTCCCGGTTCGACTATTAACGCTGGCGATTATTATACAACTAACAACGGTCTAAACTGGGCAGGATATGATTATATCAACAACGGAAACACTGCAAACCAGCGCTCAGACCCGGGTCCGGCTTATGATAAAAACGGTGTAATACTTTTTACACACATTACCAGCACTACCAATTTTGGTGCAGTAACCGGTATTGGCGGTGAGTATTCGACAAATTTTGGTGCTAATTTTTCCGCTACATTTCAGATTGATAATAGCGGAGACGATGATAAAAACTTAACCGGAACAGATGATAATCCCGCTAGTCCGTACTACGGAAATACATATGTGGCATGGTGCCGTTTTACTGCTGGTAATTTCCCTGCGGTAATCTGGACTTCCAGAACCTCCAACGGCGGAGTAAACTGGACAACACCAATTCAGGTTAATACAACAAATGCAAATCACTTTTCTCAGGGTTCTGATGTTTGTGTCGGCCCCAATGGATATGTTTATATTACCTGGGCGATGGAAGCAAATGCAAGTCCCTATATGGGTGATTCCATCGGATTTGCAAGATCAACAAACGGTGGAGTTAACTGGACATCAAATAACAACGCATTTGATTGTAGCGGTACCAGAAGTACTTCATATAACGGCTGGGGATTCAGGACAAATGACTTCCCGAGAATAGATGTTGATAAAAGCGGCGGTCCGAGAAACGGATGGATTTATGTTGTTCGCCCGCAAATCACCCTTGGTCCCGCCGGAACAGATGGTGATATAGTTTTGAATCGTTCCACCGATAATGGTGTTACCTGGTCAGCAGGAATCAGAGTGAACCAGGACGCATTAAATAACGGAAAAGTCCAGTGGTTTCCCGCTGTCAGAGTTGACGAATACGGCGGCGTTAATGTAATTTATTATGATAACAGATACTGGGCTAATTCAGGTGACTCTGCAACAATTTTTGTTTCACGTTCAATTGACGGCGGAAATACCTGGACTGATATTAAATTATCAGATCATAATTTCAAACCGAACTGGAGTTCTCAGATCGGTGATTACATTGGAATAACTTCGGGTAATAATAAAATCTGGGGTATATGGATGGATGACAAAGCAGGCACATGTAATGCCTGGGTTGCTTCGATAGACCTTGGTCCTGTTATCGACCATACTCCGCTTGGCAATACTGAACAATCAACAGGCTCCAGAGTTGTTAACTGCGTAGTCACTCCCGCTGGCTCGGGTATTAATCCATCGACTGCAAAATTGTATTACGCAAAGAACAGTACAACATTTTCAAATGTCGCTCTGACAAATTCAGGCGGAAATAACTGGACAGCTAATCTCCCGCTTTCAGGTGCAGGCACATATAACTATTATTTATCTGCGACAGATTCACTCGTCAGAACTGCAACTGCTCCTGCCGGTGCTCCTGCAAATTATTATTCTTTTACGGCGACACCGGATACAGTAAAACCTGTAATTACTCATACACAAATTCCAAATACGCCTAAATTAGCATGGCCGACTACTGTAACTGCTACTGTAACGGATAATATAGGTGTTGATTCAGCATGGGTAAACTGGAAAAAGAATTTTAATGGAACAGCAAAAAGATTTAAATTAATAAATACATCAGGAAGTGTATATTCGGCATTATTTAATTCACTGAATTCCGACGTCATAGCAGGAGATTCAATTTATTATAGAATCATTGCTCAGGATAACAGTACAGCACATAACAGAGATTCTACAGCACAATACAAATTTGCCATAATTTCTCAGGCTACAGCTTGTATCGGAACCGGTACAATCCAGATGGGAAGCGCAAGCGGACCGTTCAATACATACTGGTACGGAAACAGAACACAGTTCCTTTATACTGCTTCGGAAATTATTGCAAACCAGGGTGGCGCGGGCTATATTGTGAAAATCGGATTTAATATTGCCGCAGTAGGCGGACAGGCAATGACCGGATTTAACATTAATATGCAGCATACAGCCCTGTCAACCTTGACCGGATTCACTTCTACCGGTTGGACTAATGTTTATACCGGAACATATACTGTCCCCGGAACCGGCTGGCAGTATATTGATTTGCAGGTACCATTTAATTATAACGGCACAAGCAACTTATTGGTTGAAGTTTGCTTCGGAAATTCTTCATATACCACCGCAACTACAGTTAACGGAACAACGATTGCAGGAATGGAATATTCCGAATACCACGATATCTCGACAGCCTGTACTACTTTCAATGCTCCTACTGTTCAGACAGCAAGAGCTAATACTTGTTTCGTAATTAATACCGTAACAGGTACAGGTTCGCAGGTTGGTTCAGCAATTCCTACAGCTTATTCATTATCACAAAATTATCCGAATCCTTTCAATCCCGTAACAAGGATTAATTTCAGCGTTCCGAAACAGGGATTCGTTAATCTGAAGATATATGATGTGCTTGGCAGAGAAGTGAAAACACTTGTAAATGAAGTAAAAACACCGGGCGTGTATTCAGTTGACTTCAACGGAACTGAATTATCAAGCGGAGTATATTTCTATAGAATGGAATCAAACGGATTTACTGATATAAAAAGAATGATGCTTATAAAATAAGATGATATTTTTTGATTCAAAAGCCCTTATGCGTTTGCATAAGGGCTTTTTTTTTGATTTTTTCAACAAAATGGAACATTTTATTGACTAAATATTAGATTTTCTTTTTACTAAATTACAAGGATATTATTATATTATGTTAAAAGATTTAAAAGAAGTTAAATTTGGAATCTATGAGCATAAATTAATTGAAAATGGCTGGGGATACGATGTAGCAAATAATACAAATACTTTTATGTTCTTTTATAATTCCGGAAGAAATAAAGTAAAAGGTTATTTGTCATATCCTAAAAATATTTCTGGTAAATTGCCCGTAATCATCTGGAATCGGGGAGGCAATGATAAATCAGGCCTGCTCGATGATTTTTTAGCTGTGGGAATGCTGGGAGAAATTGCTTCTTGGGGATATGTTGTCTTTTCATCACAATACAGGGAAAATGATGAATTTGGCGGGGATGATTTATATGACGTTCTAAATTTAATTAATGAAGCGAAATTATTCGAATTTTCGGATGGAAATAATATCGGGATGGAAGGCTGGAGCAGGGGAGGAATGATGTCGTACCTTGCACTTTCAAAAACGAATGATGTAAATACTTGTATAATTATTGCAGGTTTAGCCGATTTAATTTCTAATGAAAAATATAATAAGAAGCTTGGAATAGTATACAAAAAACATTTTGGAACGGATGATGTAAATGAATTTGAAAAGAAAAAAAAAGAAAGATCTGCTGTATACTGGCCTGATAAAATATCTGTAAATACAAGCATTCTATTCATACACGGTACAGATGACGACAAGATTTCAGCTGAAGATTCGAAAATAATGTACGAAAAACTTACGGAGTTAAATAAAAATACAAAGTACGATTTAAAGTTAATCACTGGGGGAGACCATTACCTTAAAAAAAAAAGGAAGTTGCTTTATTACGAAGGAGTTGGTTTAAAAGTAATTTGCAATTTAATAGTTAGGTTTATTGTTTTTTTTGATAAGATGAAGAAAATTTAAAATTAAAAAAATGGACAGTAATTTTTCACAAAGAGTTCAGGAAGTTATCAGATTGAGCAGGGAGGAAGCCCTGAGGCTCGGACATGATTATATTGGTACAGAGCACCTTCTTCTGGGAATAATAAGAGAAGGCGAAGGGGTTGCTATAAGTATCTTTAATAATCTTGGTATAGAACCTTCAAAAATTAAAAAAGCTGTAGAAGAAACTGTTAAGCAAACCAGCAGTACTTTGACGGTCGGTAATATTCCCCTGACAAAACAGGCAGAAAAAGTTTTAAAAATAACATACCTCGAAGCAAAGCTCTTCAAATCCGATGTAATCGGTACAGAACACCTTCTGCTCTCTATATTGCGTGAAGATGATAATCTGGCTGCTCAGATATTACATCAGTTCAATATCAATTATGACGTTGTGAAAACCGAACTCGTTAATATTTTAACGGGAAAGCAAAGCCCTTCTCAGCCCGGACAGGCAAAAGGTCAGGCAGAGAAAAAAGGTGATAAGTCGAAAACACCTGTTCTCGATAATTTCGGAAGGGACCTTACAAGGCTCGCAGCGGAAGATAAGCTTGATCCTATCGTTGGAAGGGAAAAGGAAATTGAAAGGGTTGCCCAGGTTTTAAGCAGAAGGAAAAAAAATAATCCTGTATTAATCGGAGAACCCGGCGTAGGCAAAACAGCGATTGCAGAAGGTCTTGCTATAAGAATTATTAATAAGAATGTATCAAGAGTGCTCCATAATAAAAGAGTCGTTACCCTCGATCTGGCTGCTCTTGTAGCGGGAACGAAATACAGAGGACAGTTTGAAGAAAGAATGAAGGCCGTTATGAATGAACTTGAAAAATCGAAAGATGTAATCCTGTTTATCGATGAATTGCATACTATTGTTGGTGCGGGCGGAGCAAGCGGCTCGCTGGATGCATCCAATATTTTTAAACCCGCCCTTTCAAGGGGAGATTTGCAATGCATAGGCGCGACAACATTAAATGAATACAGACAGTTTATTGAAAAAGACGGAGCACTCGACAGGAGATTCCAGAAAATAATGGTTGACCCGACTACCGTTGACGAGACTATACAGATTTTACAGAATATTAAAAGTAAATACGAGGAACATCATCAGGTAAAATACGGTGATAAAGCTATAGAAGAAGCAGTAAGATTAAGCGACAGGTATATTACCGACAGGTTCCTGCCGGATAAAGCAATAGATGTTCTCGATGAATCAGGCTCAAGAGTTCACCTTGCGCATATTATTGTTCCTGAAGATATCGTAAAACTTGAAAGCGATATTGAAAATGTCAGATTGGAAAAAATTAATGTCGTTAAAACCCAGAACTATGAGGAAGCCGCTAGATTAAGAGATAATGAAAAGAAGTTACTTGCAGATTTGGAACAGGCAAAATTCAACTGGGACCTCCAGGCGCAAAGCACATTTTTTGATGTAACCGAGCAGGATGTGGCAGATGTGGTTGCAATGATGACCGGTATTCCGGTCAACAAGATAGCGGAAGCGGAATCATCTAAACTCGTAAAAATGGAAGAATATCTTAAGAAAAATATAATTGGACAGGATGAAGCAATTATAAAAATATCGAAATCAATTAGGCGCGCAAGGGCCGGACTGAAAGACCCTAACAGGCCTATTGGCTCTTTCGTATTCCTGGGACCAACCGGCGTCGGAAAAACTGAACTTGCAAAACAACTTGCAAAATTCCTTTTCGACTCTGAAGATGCATTGGTTAGAATCGATATGAGTGAATATATGGAAAAATTTAACGTATCGAGATTAGTCGGAGCTCCTCCGGGATATGTCGGGTACGAAGAAGGCGGACAGCTTACTGAAAAGGTAAGACGTAAACCATACAGTGTCGTATTGCTCGATGAAGTCGAGAAAGCTCATCCTGATACGTTTAATGTATTGTTGCAGGTTCTTGACGAAGGCGCATTAACCGATAGTCTCGGAAGAAAAGTGGATTTTAAAAATACGATTTTGATTATGACTTCAAATATCGGAACAAGGGATATTAAACTGGATAAGATGCTTGGATTTGGTGATATGAAAGATTCAAATAAATATGATAAAATGAAGAGCACTATCGATGATGCCGTAAAGAAAGTATTTTCTCCCGAGTTTTTAAACAGAATAGATGATTTCATAATATTCCATCAGCTTGAACGCGATAGTATACTGAAAATTGTTGATATTGCAATTGAAAAACTTGAAAAAAGACTAAAACTTCAGAATATTAAAATTGATGTCACAAAACAGGCAAAGGAATTCATTGCGGATAAAGGATATGACCAGAATTTTGGAGCAAGACCTTTAAGAAGAGCAATTCAAAGAAGTATTGAAGATCCTTTAAGCGAAGAAATACTAAAAGGTAATTTTAAAAATAACAGTAACATTACTATAAAATTTAAAAAGGGTTCGGAAGAATTAATCTTTACGGATTCAAATGCTAAAGAAGATGTTCCTGATAAAAATCCTTCTGATGAGACGATCGAAGAGCATAAAGAAAAAAAAGAATAATTAAATATGAGCAAATTCAGTAAGGTTAATGCTTATGTAAGCGCTGTGGGCCACTGGATGCCCAGAAGAGTAGTAACCAATCATCATTTTGCAAGTTACCTTGATACAACGGATGAGTGGATAAAAACAAGGACTGGAATTTCCGAAAGAAGATTTCTTGAAGATGACCAGCCGACTTCTTATGCTGCGGTGAAAGCAATAGAAGCAACATTGGAAAACAGGGGAATATCGGCTGAGGAACTGGATTTGATAATAGTCGCAACAGTTACTCCGGATATGATATATCCTTCAACTGCCTGCATTATACAGGAAAAAATAGGAGCTAAGAATTGCTGGGGATATGATATCCTTGCAGCCTGTTCAGGTTTTATTTTTTCACTGGCAACTGCTGCTCAGTTTATTGAATCGGGTATGCATAAAAAAGTTCTCGTGGTTGGTGCGGAAAAAATGTCCGCAATAGTGAATATGCAGGACAGGAATACATGTGTATTGTTCGGTGACGGTGCAGCGGCATTTTTGCTTGAACCGACAGAAGATAAATCAATGGGTGTCATGGATTCCATTTTGCATATTGACGGAAAAGGCGGAAAATTTCTGTTTCAACCTGCGGGAGGAAGCTTAAATCCTACTACACACGCAACAGTTGACAAAGGTATGCAGTTCGTTCATCAGGAAGGACAGGCAGTTTTTAAAGAAGCGGTTAAGGGAATGGCAGATATTTCTGTTGAATTAATGGAAAAAAATAATTTGAAATCCGGTGACGTCGCATTTCTTGTACCTCATCAGGCTAATTTAAGAATTATTCAGGCTTGCGCAGACAGAATGAAAGTCGGCATGGATAAAGTAATGGTAAATATTCAAAAGTACGGGAATACAACTTCGGCTACAATACCATCATGTGTATCGGAATACTGGCAGGAAGGTAAAATAAAAAAAGGGGATAATTTAATTCTCACGAGTTTTGGAGCGGGATTTACATGGGGCTCGATATTGCTTAAATGGGGTATATAATTAATTGTTTTATAGATACAAATTATTTAGTTTATGAAATAGTGTAAAATTAGAAATAGATAGTAGCTCTGGATTTTTTAAATATAAGGTATTGTGATGAACTGCAATACCTTTTTTATGATTAAAAAAAATGATAATCACAGCACCTGCGAAAATAAATATCGGATTAAAGGTCATTAACAGGAGAGATGACGGATTTCATAATCTCGAGACAATCTTTTACCCGGTAAATCTTAAAGACGAAATTTCCGTAAATATTTCTCAGGCAAAAAGGAATACAAATTCAGTAATCATAAAAACCAACAATAAAATTATTCCTACCGATAAAACCAATTTGTGTTTTAAAGTCATAGAATCGTTTTTCAGAACATTTTCCATTAAAGAATTTTTTGTGATTAATGTTTCTGTAAACAAAAATATTCCTGTCGGAGGAGGCCTTGGGGGCGGAAGCTCGGATGCTGCCGTAATTCTTAAGTATCTGACAAAATTTTTTAATATCAGCGTCGCTGAAAAGAAAAAGGAAATTTTAAATATCGCATTGTCTGTCGGCAGTGATGTCCCTTTTTTCCTGATTAATAAACCGTGTTTTGCGCAAAGCAGGGGTGAAATAATCACAAAACTTGATAATTTCACACTCGATAAATACGATATTTTACTCGTAAATCCAAATCTGCATGTTTCTACAAAATGGGCTTTCGAGAATATTGATTTGAAGGAAGGAATCGGGACTGCATCAGGAATAGCAAATATCAGGGAATTCAATTCTTCTGTTTTTGACCTGCTGGAAAATGATTTTGAAAAAGTGGTATTCGAAAAATACTCCGAACTTGAATTAATAAAAACCGAATTAAAAAATTTCGGAGCTGAATTTTCTTCAATGAGCGGAAGCGGTGCAACAATGTACGGATTGTTTAAAAAAGAAAATCGCGATTCTGTGAAAAAAGCATTCGAATATTATAAGACAAAAAATTATTTTGTCTTCATATCATAAAAAATGGTTATAAAGCCTGAGCTTCATAACCATTATAAAATTAGAACTATATAATTTATCTTAGAAAATCACGCTTAAATTTAAGTGCGGGATTAAGACTGTTTTTTGCATCACGTATGAGTATTCGCCCTGAACATTGATATTCGTTTTTACGTCTAATCTGTTGTTGTATCTCGTAACACTCCAGGCACCGTCTGCAATACTTAATAAGTGGTTTATGATAACTCCGGTCAGCATTAATGAACCGTCATTATAAAAAGTATTTGCTCTTTGCCTGTCCCACATATATTGGTCCACTTGCGGCATTTTATAATCCAGATAATTATTTTTATTTATTAAACTCTGATTTGCCGTTGACCATCCGCTTATAAAGTTTTGATATTTACCTATTACTTCATAATATTGCTGTTCCCCCCAGGGTGGTAAGGTATGCGAAAAATTTACTTCTTCACAAGCATTAATCTCCGCTCTTAAAACATCGTCAGGATTATTTATGTTAATATCGCTCGATTTGGGAAATCCCTGGTCTTTAAGCCATTGTGCGTACTTCCTCATATCCCAGTTTTGATTTGCATAATTCTGATAAAAATCCGTTTGATGGTCACCTTTCTTTTGATAAATCGTATAAGCTATCCATAAGCCCACTTCGGCTGCAAGGAATATTGCACCTTTTAAATATGTCTTTGCATAAAACTCACCTGCACCCGGAATAAGACCTGAAAGAACACCGCCTAAAAATACCGATTTTTTATTCGGGTTTTCTTTTTCTTCCTCCGGAATATTCAGTACGGAATCTTTTGGCGAAATTCGGCTGTCATTATATACAATTTTATTTTGCAGTTCCTGTCTTTTCTGATATTTATCGCTTGTCAATGTGCTTTTAATCGTTTCAATACTGCTCTTTGAATCCTGAGAATAAGAAAAACTGAAAGTTAAAAAGAACAAGATAATTACAACAAATGTTTTTTTCATTTTTTTTAATAATAAATTTTTTTTAAAAAAAGGGCATTACCCGGTAAATAAGTTGTTTTTATCTTTTCTCCTTTCTGAAACGCATTTTTAGTTTCTTCAAAATTAAGCCTTCCCCTTCCTATATCTATTAAACATCCCATAATTCCTCTTACCATAGAATGCAGAAATCTATCTGAAACAATTTTAAAAATCAACTCATCTTTTCCTTTACTATGAACATAACTGATTTCGGAAACATTGCAGCGGAAATTGTGCTTATCCGTGCTGTTCTTGCAGAGAGATTTAAAACTTCTGTATCCCAAAAAATTATTTATAAATTTATCAATAAGTTTTAAATCTATATCATATATCAGCTTGAAAAAATATCTGCCGTCAATTGAGCGTTTCCTGAAAGAGATTTTATAAACGTATTCTCTTCTTTTTGCAGAATACCTCGAATGAAATTTTAATGGTACTTTGGATATTTTCTTGATTGTAATTGCATCCGGGAGAATTGAATTCAGGGAATATAATATTTTATTTAAATCAAATTCCTTCTCCGTTTTAAAATTGGCAACCTGGTTGTATGCACTGACTTCTGCATCAGTCCTGCCTGCACCTGTAATGCCGATATCCTGTTTCAGCAGACTTTTTAAAGAACTTTCTATGTATTCCTGTATAGTATTCTTGGTATTCTTTTGTCTCTGCCAGCCGTGAAATTTTGTGCCGTCATATTCAATAATCATTTTATAGTTATTCATTGATAACTAAAATGATTTGATGAAATTCAGTTTTAACCCGTCATATTTATTTTCAGCATTGCGGATTAATTCGGAATTAATCCTGTAACCCGATGAACTATTGCTGTTTACTTTATTTGTTAAAATTATTGCACTTATGGCGCTGATAATTCTGTTTACAATAAGGCCTGTTGCAAAAATTATGCGCGTGTCATATGTCCTTATGCTTTTTTTTCTTTGAAGATCAAAATCATTCCTGTTTGTTGAATTATCCCAGTTCCAGTAATTGGTATTTACGTCATATAACTGGTCCCACTGTCCTTTTGCAAGCTTGTCGTTGTTATATAAATATATATTATCAAATCCGCCGACATTTGAAAAATAGTTGTCGTCTTTTCCGTTTTTAGTTAGACCCGAATGCTCCGCCGCATATGTCCTCGAATCATTCTGAAGAGCACTTCCATATAGGTCAAGCCCTATTACACCAAGCCAACAGGCGGCTTCTGAAACCAAAAAATATTTCCCTACATCCATTCTTCCGGTATAAAAATGTCCTGCACCCGGCAGGAGTAATGAAAGGAAAATGGATATTGCCGGATTTTTTTTGTTCTGCACGTATTCTTTTTTTTCAATCGAATCTTTATAATTAGTTTTTAGGATTTTATCTGTCAAATCCTGCTTTTTGTTAAAGCTGTTATCCGTATTTTCCTGTGAATAAACACTCTGAATCGAAAATACAAATACAAAAACAAAAATTATTTTTTTGAACATTTTTTAATTATTTATTTTTTATCTAATGTAGTTTTCATTTTTTTTATAAATTCTTCGGGTTTAAGAAATCCGGTTACTCTTAATTCCTTAATTTCCTCTCCCTTTTCATTCATAAATAAAACAACAGGAAGTCCTTTAATGTTATATTTATCGGAGATTGCCTTATTTTCTTTTGTTAAATCTATTTTAATCGTATTGAATGATTTGGATAAATTGGCAACATCTTTATCCGTATAAGTATATTTATCGAGTTCTTTGCATTGGGCACACCAGTCGGCATAAAAATCAATCATAATTGGTGTGTTTTTACTTTTTATAGTACTTTCGATAGATTCAACCGAATTCAGCATAGCCCAGTCGACTTTTGCTTCGTGACTTTCAGGCTTTAATATCCATGTACCGTATATAATTGCTACAATAGCGAGCAATAATTTTATTTTCGTAAAAGCCGGTGCCGTTTTACCTTTATTATCGAATGCAATCAGATAAATTCCAGCAAAAATTATAAATAGCGGATACAAATACATAAAAATTTCTTTAGGAATAATCGGTTCGAGAGTGCTGATTGCCATTTCTATTAAAATAAATCCGAATATTATTTTTACTCCTATCATCCATTCGCCTGAACGCGGTAATTTATTTATCGCACTCGAGAATGCCGCTAAAAATACATAAGGTAATCCGAGTCCCATTGATAGCACAAAGAAAAATAAAAATCCCATAAATGGATTTCCCAGTTTACCGACATAAACCAAAAGACTCAATACAAATGGACCTATGCACGGAGCAGCAATAAATCCTACTAAAAATCCCATAAGCAGTGAACCAATAAATCCCGAACGGTTCTTGTTTCCTGCCAGTGCAAGTTTCTGTGGTACCCTTATTTCCCACAAACCGAACATGCTTGTCGCCAGTGCTGCTAGTACAAGAGCAACTCCTATAACAACCAACGGATTTTGCAATGCTGTACCGAGTAAACTGCCTGTTAATGCTGCAAAAAGCCCGAGACCGGTATATGTTATAGCCATACCAAGTGCATAAAACACTCCCATCATTATACTCTGCATCCTGTTTCCGCTCGATTGAGCTCCGAAGAAACTTATTGTTATCGGTATTAGAGGATAAATGCAGGGTGTTAAATTAAGTGCCAAACCCCCAAGGAATATAAATAATAATCCGAGAAACATACCTCTTTCTTCTATAAAATTCGATACTTTATTTTCATCGGGATTCTGACCTTCTATACGTCTATTTTCTTTAAGGTCTGTCGCTTTTTCTTCCTGCTTTAATTCAGTTGGTTTGGAAAAATCTATTTTTGAAAAAATTTCCTTATTTGCTAAAGTATTTGACGGTTTCTCGTTGCTTATTTTGATTTTAACATTTACTTCTATTGTTTTCGGAGGATAGCAAACTGCATTATCACATGCCTGGTAATTAAATTTTAATTTAACCTGATATTCTCCATCAGGAAGAGATTTTGCAGCCACTAATCTAAAACCAATAATATTTTCTCCTTCGTAAACCCTGATTTTACTCTCAGAAAATTCAAATTTAAGTAGCTTATCTCCGGGAAAATAACTATTAAGTAGATTAAAATCGCCTTTTTCAAAATCAATGGTGGTTTTTATTAATGTCGGATCATCTACTTTATAAGAATTGATATGAAATTTTTCTTTTATATTTAGTTTTAATGCAAGTTCTATTGTATCCTTATCCTTATAAATTTCTTTATTTGTGAAGGTTTTTATTGATAAGTGGTCAGTTTCCTGTGAAAATGCGTTAAATCCTCTAATGAGGGATAAACATAATATTATAAAGAAGATTTTTTTCATAGAATTTTATTATTTTAATATTGGTTTATCAAACTTATAAGGGATAAAAACCAAATGCAATATAAAAAGTTTTGATTTTTGTTAAAATTATGCATTTTATGGTAAAAATCTGATGCTTGATTTTCTCTTGATTTTAAGTTATTTTTGTATATTAAACATTAATAAATTAATTTAAAGAGGATATTGTATTAATAATAATTTACTTATTCTTTTTACAAATAAAATTATTATTAACTTATATAAGGAGATAAAACTTGAAACCAACATTAAAAGCAAAGACAAAAAGTGATAACCCGCTGAGTGAGTTGATTGATGACGAAGTATTTAATACTTTAAAAAAGTATAAGTTACTTGACGAAAAAGCTATAAGAGATTACAAAATAAGACAGATGTATAAGGATATGAGACGTGAAATGAGTGCAGGAGAAGCTATCGATAAAATACAGGAGTTGTTCCCGTACCTGCAATTTGATACAATCAGAAAAATAGTTTATCAAGTTTCTAAGTAATTTTGTTTTCATTATAAAAAGCCCCGATTTTATCGGGGCTTTTTTTTATTTAAAAAATATGGAATACGATTATAAAATTGTAGAAAAAATACTTGTCGAATTTGTTAAAAATGAAACTCAAAGGATAGGTCTGAAAAAAGCTGTCATCGGATTATCCGGCGGTATAGATTCTGCAATATCTGCTTACCTGGCTGTAAAAGCATTGGGAAAAGATAATGTTTTATGCGTAATGATGCCATATAAAACAAGCAGTAAAGACAGCCTGACTGATGCCGGACTGGTTATTAAAGATTTAGGTGTAA
>Ga0224522_1000398_pt1 | contig 14884 bp, 13 predicted proteins | sample CFST25metaG_FD_182733 | JGI IMG/M metagenome (GOLD analysis project Ga0224522, IMG submission 182733) | Peat soil microbial communities from Stordalen Mire, Sweden - C.F.S.T25 | ecosystem: Environmental > Terrestrial > Soil > Wetlands > Peat | place: Sweden: Norrbotten County, Stordalen Mire...
ATTTGCACCTGTCAAACGGTAAGGACCCTGCACCCCGTCACTCCCTGTAAATGAATTTGTATTATACTTTCCCTTTGATACGGCACCTGTCAGCAATATGCTTCCGAAATCAAATTCACCATAACCCTTGGCTCCCTGTATCTTCCTGCTGAAATTCAGAAATTCAGATTGGGGAAATGTCAGGTCAATATCGCCTATTGTTGCAGATAGATTACTTGTTTTTACTTCAACAAAAACTTTATCGAGTTCCTGAAGTTTCAGCGTATTCCCTTCTGGCTGAATTGGCGTGTTTTCATCCGTGAGCGCCGCAGTTAATTCAATGTCTTTTGTCAGTTTGCCGTTTAATTGCAGGCGGAAGCCTGAATTCAGCGTCAGGTCACGGTTTGAGCCTATTGTAACTCCTCGGAATATGCTGCCTGATTTTTCCAAGCTCGAACCTTCGAATAAATTCTCAAGCACGTCTTTTTTCTGAACAGCAATCTGGACAGTGTCACCCGTTAATGTATCGCGCTCGATTATGAAACTGAAATTCGAATATTCATCCTTGAAACTGAACGGAAACAAATCGTATTGTATGTTTATGTCATAAATTCTTGTGGTATCCAGTGAATATCTTTTAAATAAGTCCCTGTTAAAAGTAATTACACCGTTCCTGTAATTTAATTTGTAATCAGTCACAGGGCTCAACACCAGTTTGTCAATTCTCAGCGTATCCGTGTACTGAATAATAAATTTGTCGTTGGTTTTTAATACTGAATCCTGAAATGTGAATTTTAACACAAAGGATTTATAATTGGGATTTCCCTGAGAATATAAATCACCCTGTGAAAGGAGAAAAAATGATATTGGCAGCAATAAACGAAAGAATAAAGAATATGTCTTCAGTTTCGATTTCAAAAATCAATAGAAATTTGATTTATCGGCTTCCCTGAATTCCTTTTTCTCTACAGTGCTTTTAATCATAAGAGTAACATTGTTCTTTTTCATATTTTCATCTTCATAATCAATAGTTACCGGAACACCTTCCGATAACCTTACAGCAATCCCGGGAGTCAATGTAAATTTTGAATAGGTAAATTTTATCTCACCAAATAATGATTTTTTAATTTTTCCGAGTTCAATTGAATAATCTTTTGAAACCGAATAAGACGAAAGAAAGCTTAAACTAATACTTGTTTCTTCTCTGTTATCCAGAATAACTGCAACAGATTTTTTCTTTAGTAAAAGATAAACAAAAATAGAAATAATAGCACCGATAATCACTATAATACCTATCAGTACAAATAATCTCCACGGACCGTATTTCATCCTGATTTCCAGAGGAATCTGCGTCACAATTTTTTTATCTTTCAATACCGGCTTGAATATTTCGGGAACAGATTCCAGAGCAAAGAGTTCACGAAGGTTATTTATATAGCCTTCATCCAGTAAAATATCAACCTGAGAAACTTCGAGAACAAGATTCCCGCCTACAGAAAAATCCTCTTTGAATATCGTGTTAAACGAAAATGTCGGTGTGATTTCAGGCATATTAAATAAAACCGAAAATCCTGTCACTTCACCTTCGGGAGAGACATTGCTTACTGTCGACGGTGAAATAGACTGCGTACCGAGCGATTTAACCGAGTAATCCGATGATTTGAAGTTTTCGAGCCTTACATCAAGCTTTGCGCTTCTGATAATATATGGATACAGATTTGATTTAAGAGTCAAATCATTGAATGTCTCCTTTACTTTTTCACCTTCTTCGAAATCAAAGCCTCTTAAAACTTTTCCATCGTAGTATAATTTTCCGGGTGCAATCTTGCTTTGCGTGATTTTCGGATTAAGCACTACAGTTCCTACATCCAGCGGTTTCAGTGTAATTGCTTTTTGCTTGATTCCGACGCCCCTTAGAAGTGCATCAAATTTTTCGAGTTCTGCCTGGCTTATATTTATTTTTGAATAAACAATGCCGTAAACTACATAACCGTTATTTGTAAATCCTGCTTCAGTGATTTTTTCCGGAATAGGAAAGAGCAAAATCTTTTTTATATTATCATCATTTCTTAATCTCTTGTAAAATTCGAGCGTGTTAAAATAAGAAGAATCCCCGCTTCCGCTGTTATCATTTATGTTATCGGTAACGAGCCATATTATACCCGTTTTTTCTTTTATTGTTTCGATTCCTTTATCCAGAGCTTCAATTATATCCGTCGTTCCGAATCCTCCGTCATTTGCTCTCATCATTTTAAAATCATTCATCACCTGCTCGGGAATAAGGTTCTTGCCGTTACCCGAAAATATTTCTTTCGGTGATGTCAAACCCCTTTTGAGATCGGATTTCGTAAACAGCATTACATTAACATCATCATTTTGTGTAACCGAATTTTTAATCAGCGCTTTGCAAAAAACCCTGAAACTGCTGTTCTGTTCGCGGTAAAAACCCGACATGCTGCCGGAATTATCGAACAAAAAGACATAATGATTACCCTGTGCGAAGGATAATCCGGATATCAGTAAAATTATATAAATAAATAATTTTTTCATAATTTTATTTTTGCACAACATTTTTGTCATTCCGTAATGTGCGCTCTTTGCATCCCGACTAGTCGGGAATTTTATACGGAATCCACTTATATTGATTGGATTTTATTAAATTAATCTCAATATAATATAATAATAGTAATTTTAATATTATTAGACAAAAGTGTCGTGACATAATTTTTAATCTAACAATAAATTTAATTTGTCATTATTAAAAGCTTCCATTATTCCGTTTTTAGTAAGCACAAAAACCGCATCATCGCCGATTCTTGCCGAAACTATTTTGTCCGAATCCATTGTACCTGATGTAACAGTGAACCCCTCCGCTTCGTGGAATTTATTAAGATTATGGAAAACAATTTTATTTTCGTTTGAGACAGCAAGAATATTTTTATTAACTGTCTCTATTTTATTTTCTTTTATGTCTTCATAAGAAAATACTTGAACGCCGCTTGTTTTAAATAAATACCACCCGTTTAAAACACCAATAAAGATATTATCGTTAAAGCCTGCAAGCGAATTTATATACATGCATTTAATACCCGTAAATTTAACATCTTCGTTTGCAATATCAAAATAAAATATTTCATTATTTCTATTGTTAAAGTATATTTTTCCGTCAAGCAATAAAAAATTTGTATCGGCATTAATGGAGAAATTCAGGCTGTATTCTTTAAAAGAAGAATTACCGATGCTGTATTTCATTATTTTATCGTCATAAAATATAAAAATAAAATCTTTATAAATAATTACCGAATCAAATAAATGTTTTGACACTGAAATATCAACACCTGATTTAACATCGGGTATATCAGAGATTTCAGGAATTATGCCGAAGTTTTTAACCAGTGCTTTTTTCTCCAGTGGCGAATATTCCAGAAAAACGGCATTTTCATTAATCTTATTTAAGTTTGACCAAATATAAAAACCCTCCGCTGATTCATATAACTTTTTTTCTTTTATATTTTCAGCGCTGACATCAAAACCGTAAATGGACTTAATCGAATTTAAAAAAATTTTATTATCGGTTACTATTCCTGTTTTTTCAAAAGATTCATTTGCAAACGAGTGTTTCGATCTGAGATTCCCGCTAAACCTGTCAATAAAATATGTATTACCCGAAGATGATGAGGAAATAGCGTATTTATTATTTAATAAAATTGAATTCAAAAAAATATCATTTAATCTTAAAGAAAAAATCTTTCTGAACCCGTTTTCCAGTCCTTCAGGATACTTGAGATTACTGCTTTCACAGCCGTTCAACTGCGGATTACCCCTGTAATACGAACTGATAACCGAATTCTTGATTTCATCCGAAGGATTCAGTTTTTTTTCGGGTTTTATTTCGACTATGATTTTTTCATCAGCCTTTTTGGGCTTTTCATCATCGAACGATATGATGATTTTTTCAGGCATTAAATTAAATAGAAATTTGATTTATCTTTTGTTAATTCAATCTTACCCGAGCTTGCTTTTTCAATCCTGTCGTTGATGGCAATTCCAAGTCCCGTGTTCTCGACTTTCTGAATCGTGATGAAATCATATTTTTTTTCATCTGCTTTCCTGAATTCCTTGAACAAATTGGAAGCAATCGATTTTAAATTCTTGTAATTTGATAAATCTATGTGGTGAAAATTCTGCTTGCTGATTTTTGTCAGTGATGCTAGGTCCTTTACAACATAAAGAGGTGTAAGCGGTGCATAATGACTCTTTAATAATCCGGGTGATAAATATCTTCTATTTTCCTTTTTTACGTTCTTTGCATCCGCCGTGGCGGACTTCTTCCCGCTTTTATTTTTACCGCCGGATTTTAATTTATGCCCTATAACTTTTTCGATATCTTTTTGTATAATAAACCCCGGACGGAGAATTTTCATTTTACCGTTTAAAAAACTGATTACGGTAGATTCAATGCCCACCTCACACTTGCCGCCGTCGAGAATGTAACTTATTTTCCCTTTTAACTCTTTATAAACATCACGTGCAGTTACCGGAGAGATTCTTCCGAACATGTTTGCAGATGGCGCCGCAATCGGAACTCCGGATTCTTTCAAAACTTTTCTGAACATTTTGTGCGCAGGAAATCTTATTGCTACGCTATCCAGACCTGCTGTCAGAATATCCGGGACTTTAGATTTCTTTTCCAACACAAATGTCAGAGGACCGGGAGAAAACTTTTCAGCTAATATATAAACTTCGTCGGGAATATTTTTTGCAAATTTATTCAAATCATCCGGGCTATATATATGAAGAATCAGGGGATTAAAATGAGGACGCTTTTTTACTTCGTAAATTTTTAGTACTGCATTTTTAACCAGTCCGTTTGCACCAAGTCCGTAAACGGTTTCAGTTGGCAGGGCAACAACATTTCCCTTCAAAATCTCCGAAACGGCAATATCTGTATTTTTAGTAATTTCTGTCATATCTCAAAAATACTCTATGTATATGTAAAATAATATGGAATTTGTAAGATTCTTAAGATTCATAAAATTTTAAGATTGGAAGATTAAAACATTGGTATCCTGTAATCACTTTTTTTACATCCCGATTCATCAGGATAAAATTTCACATTGACAATTTGAAAGAAATACCATATATTAATATGGGTAACTTTATTGTTCTTTGAAATAGAAGTTCAGGGAAAATTATGCTGTATATTGAAAAGTGGTACAAAACTCGTACACTTTTTTATCACTTCTATAAAAAACCTTCGTTTTTTTTGCAAAATCGCAATAGTGATACAAAACTGATACAAAAGTGATACACTTTTTTTTCGCTTTTGTAAAAAACCTTCGTTTTCTTTGTAAAACCGCAACAGTGTAACAAAAGTAGTACAAAAGTGATACACTTTTTTTTCACTTTTATAAAAACCGCCGTTTTCTTTGCAAAATCGCAATAGTGATACAAAAGTGATACAAAAGTGATACACTTTTTTTTTATTATTCTTAGTGTTCATAATGACTTAGTGTTTCTGCACTGTTAATCAATAACTCTTATTTTATTTCAATAAACAATTAGTTTTTTTATATTAAGTTTAATACAAATCAACAGTAAAAATATGATAGGAAAAGTTAAGACTAAATATGTTTGCCAGAATTGCGGTTATTCGACACCTCGCTGGACCGGTAAATGCCCGGAATGCGGGAACTGGAATACATTCGTCGAGGAAATAATCGAAACCGATAAAAGGAAACTGAGTAAGACATCTTCAATCAAGTCAAAATCTGCTGAACTGAAAAATATCTCGGAAGTAATAAATTCAAATGAGACAAGATTCAAAACAGGCATAGATGAACTCGACAGGGTGCTCGGAGGCGGAATTGTAAACGGCTCCGTGATTTTAATCGGCGGCGACCCTGGAATAGGGAAATCGACTCTGATGCTGCAAATAGCCGATAAGCTTGACGGAAAAAAGATTTTATATGTAAGCGGAGAGGAATCTGCAACGCAGATAAAACTTCGCTGTGAAAGACTACAATATGATTTACATAACTTTTTAATCCTTTCCGAAACAGACCTTGAAATTATTACAGCCGTTATAGAAAATGAAAGACCCGATATAGTAGTTGTTGATTCAATTCAAACTGTTTACCGTCCTGAAATAGAAAGCTCTCCGGGTACGATAACACAATTACGTGAATCTACTTCCCTACTTATAAAAATTGCTAAGAATTATAATATTCCCACTTTTATTGTCGGACACATTACAAAAGACGGTACAATTGCAGGACCTAAAGTTCTGGAACACATGGTGGACGTGGTATTGCAGTTCGAAGGCGAGCGGACGCATTTTTACAGAATCCTGAGAAGCATGAAAAACCGATTCGGCTCTACGAATGAAATCGGAATTTTTGAAATGACCGATATGGGCTTGAAGGAAGTACCGAACCCGAGCGAAGTTTTCCTTTCCCAGAGAAATTACGGAGCTTCGGGATGCATTATTTCAGCGGCAATAGAAGGTACACGCCCAATTCTTATCGAAGTACAGGCACTTGTTACAGCAACCAGCTACGGCATCCCGCAAAGGACTTCGATGGGCTTCGATTACAAGCGTACAAATATTCTTATTGCCGTGCTTGAAAAAAAACTCGGACTGTTTTTAAATAAATTTGATATATTTTTAAACATTGCAGGCGGAGTAAAAATCGACGAACCGGCAATTGACCTTGCTGCTGCTGCAGCTGTATATTCTTCATACAAAGATATCCCTGTTGATTCGGAAACAGTTATACTTGGTGAGGTCGGGCTTGCAGGAGAAATAAGAACAATCCCGGGCATAGAAAAAAGAATTAACGAAGCGTCGAAACTCGGATTCAAAAAAATTATCGTTCCAAAGAACAATTTAAAGAATATAAATGTTAGCAAGTATAAGATTCAAATCTTGGGAGTCGAAAAAATTAAAGACGCAATATCGCTGTTAGTTTGAAAGTTATAGAGTTTAAAATTCAAAATTTATAAGATTTTTTTATTAAAATTTAGAACTTATAACATATATATTTATTAAACGCATAACTTTAAAACATTATTGCTCTTTTACTTTATAACTTTATAACCTTATAAACTTTATAACTTAAGTATGGTAAAAAAATTTACAACTCTTTACAGGCACATTATAGATGAGGAAAGAAAAATTCCCGAAGCAACAGGACAGCTTTCGGATTTATTATACGATATAGCCCTTGCATGCAAGGTAATTTCACTGGAAGTTAACAGGGCAGGACTTATTGATATACTCGGGTTCACAGGGCAGGAGAATGTTCAGGGAGAAGCAGTGAAGAAACTTGACGTATATGCTAACGAAATTTTGACACACGTAATGAGAATAGGCGGTCATGCCTGCGCAATATGCTCTGAAGAAGATGAAAATTTTATACCATTTGCAGACCAGTATTTTAAGCAGGATATTTTGAATAAATACATAGTTCATTTCGACCCTCTAGACGGTTCTTCCAATATAGATGCGAACATATCAATCGGAACCATATTTTCAATTTACAGAAGAGTGTCAAAAAACGGACCCGCAACGCTTGAAGACTGCCTGCAGTCGGGACTGCGCCAGGTTGCCGCAGGATATGTTGTCTACGGTTCAAGTACAATTATGGTTTACACTGCGGGCAAAGGTGTTCACGGGTTTACACTTGACCCATCCGTCGGGGAATTTCTGCTCTCATATGAAAACATGAAAATCCCGAAGAAGTCAAAAACATATTCCATTAATGAAGGAAATTTTTCAAAATGGAATGACGGAGTTAAAAACTATATCAACTTTTTAAAAGAAAACGATAAAGCAACTTCAAGACCCTATACTTCAAGGTATGTCGGCTCTCTTGTGGCGGATTTTCACAGGAACTTACTCTACGGCGGAATATTTTTATATCCTGCAGATGAAAAAAATAAAAACGGAAAACTGCGCTTGATGTATGAGGCAAATCCGCTTAGTATGATAGTAGAGCAGGCAGGAGGCAGGGCAACAAACGGTATAAAAAGAATTGTCGAAATTCAGCCGACGGAATTGCACCAGAGAACACCGCTTTTAATAGGAAGTGAAGAAGACGTACTAATTGCTGAAAAATTTCTTGAACAGAAATAAAATCAATTTGGTTTTTTAAGCAAAGTATTATTCCTGAAATCGGAAATGTTTTTCTGATTTATCTCAACGCTTATCTGTAAAGAATTATCATACGATTTGATTACTATGTTATCCAGTATATTTTCCGCAGCAGAAGATTTCTTTTCCTTCTTTGTGTTTGAACTTAACTTTACAAGTGCTATCATTCCGTTCATAAGCTTTCCGAATGTGTCTGCACTTCTGCTGTCAACGCATTCAAACTGAACAATAAATTTCATATCATCTTTCATCTTGCCTGAAAGAATAAAAGAATTTATGTTCTTATACATATCGCTCAATATTTTATCTTCCGCAGTATTGACCGAATCACCTTTTACTTTTGCCGAATCAGGAATCTCAAATTTGCCCGAGGTTTCTGAAGATTTCGATTGCATAAAATTAGCTAATATTCCCCGTATAAATGCTTTTTCTGTTGTAATCATCCATATGTTTTCTTTGTAAACAATCGCATCTATTGCGCTCAGCAAATCCTTGTTTTTCATCAGGCCCGAGTTTACTGAAGTATCCGTCACAGCTATCATTTCATCGATTCTGCTTAAATAGTTACTTGCGCATAAAGTGTAATTATCTTTGAAGAAGAAATATAAATCATTTCCTTTATACATATAAATGCTTGTGCCGTCAGGTTTAACTGTTTTTTTAAAGAGTGTATCTTTAACAATAAAATTATCGAGTTTAGCTTTATCGAAAACTCCTTTCAGCACAAGAGCATTTTCTCCAAGCCACGCATTTGAAAAATATAATTCATCTATTCCTTCTGATATTGATGCACCTGTAGCAAGTTTAAATGTTGAAAGAAGACTGCCGAAATTTCTTTCTGCATTCAATATGGAATCTGAAACATTCTCTTTCCAGAATCCTGTCGTTCTCATTGCTTTGAAATTCATGTACATAACGAACTGGGGAGATTCCTGAAGCAGAGGAAGTGTGGCTTTTACCGACAATGGAAGCTTCTCCGGATTCGGTTTATTTGTACAAGAAAACAAAAGGAGAAAAAAGAAAATGGTAAATAAATAATAATATTTTTTCATACAAGTAGCGTTACGAAACTGGGGATTCATAACGAGAAAAAATTATGACTCACCGGTTACGAAGCCCCAGCTTCGTAACCATATTAAATTAATAATCTTTTTTATTAAAATACCATATCGAAAGGGAAACCATAATCCCTATAAATAATAAAGAAGTGATTATAGGCTGAACAGAGCCAAGTGACTCCCCTTTGATTGAATTCTCGCATAAATCTGCTAGGTCCCAGGGTTTAGGTAAAATGTAATAAAAGAATTTTATTATAAATTCGGTAACTGCGTTAAATGAAAAAAACTGCTCGCCCTTTTTTGTCACTTCATTCAGTAAATAAAATATCCATGAAAAAGGAAAGAAAAGTATCAGGTTTATAAGGATATTTAAAATAGTGTTTTTAGTCAGCAGACCTATTAATATCACAAATGAATATAATGTCAGAAATATAAACGTAAACCATACAATGGAATATAAAAATGGTACGTGCCAGATACCTGTTTTAACAGAAACAATTATCCAGATTGTCCCAAGCAGAAATAACGAAGATAAAAAAGCAAATGCAGTGCCTGCAAGCAAATGCCCTAAAACGATTTTAGTCCTGCTGATTGGTTTTGATAACAATAAATCTATGTGACCCTTTTGCAGCATTGACGGAATAAAGGATGAAACTATTATCAGGTAAAATGCAATCATCATGAACATCGGTATTTTTGATGTAATATTCGACTCGAAAAAAATCACTGCGCTCCTGTAATCGGCATTACCGCCCGAAGCCTCAAGAAATGTAAGCATTCCCGCCACACTATCATTTGTTGCCGCAAAAACTATGAAAAGTATAATAAGTGAGAAGAATAAAAATATCGAAAGAATTATTTTCTTTGCCAGTGCCTCTCTTATTATTCCGGATATAAATGTAATTAATTCCATATTATAATTTATGTTCAATCAGGTTAATAAATTTACTTTCGAGCGTGATTTTTTCTTTCGAAACGCTTTGTATCATTATATTTTTTGACCTCAGAAAATCAATAATCGTATTTACTTCTTCAAGATTGTTGGCAGGAATAAGGAAATTATTTCTGCTTTGTATAACAGCTTTATAATTGTTCATCAGGGAATTATACACTTCATCAGTTAGTCCGCTTGTTATGAATGCATAGCTGTCGGTTGATGTGATATCCTCGACTCTTCCCTCTTTTATCAGCTTTCCTTTATTTAATATAGCGACCCTGTCGCAAATCAATTCCGTTTCACTGAGCAAATGTGAATTCAGAAATATTGTTTTACCCTGTGATTTCAGGTTCAGCAGCACATCCCTGATTTCTTTTCGTCCTATCGGGTCAACCCCGTCAGTCGGTTCATCAAGGAAAATCAAATCAGGATTATTTATCATTGCCTGAGCAAGTCCGATTCTCTGCATCATTCCCTTTGAATATTTTCTGATTTTTACTTTTGCCCATTCTTTCATCCCTACAATATTCAGATACTCTGCTGATTTAAGTTTTACATCCTCGCTGCTCATTCCGCTTAATTTGCCGAAATGGTGCAACACCTGCTCTCCCGTAAAATAATTCGGAAAACTGTGATTTTCAGGAAGATACCCTATTCTTGTTTTTGTCTTGACATCATTTAAATCCTTGTCGAAAAGCTTACCGCTTCCCGATGTAGGAAATGTAATTCCAAGCAAAACCTTTATCAGCGTTGTTTTTCCGGCACCATTAGGACCGAGAAGTCCGAATATTTCACCCTCCCCGATTTCAAAAGATACCCCGTCAAGTGCAAGAATTTTCTTTGCAGAAAAGTTTCTCGACGAATACTCTTTTTTTAAATTATCTATCGTTATTACGGACATATATTAATATATTTTTATTTACAATCTTATATCATTATTTAATGCGTCAATTACATTCTGAATGTGGTCAGTCAGTTCCATGCCGATTTCAGAAGCGCCTTTTTTAATATCATCGCGGTTTACTGTTTTAGCAAATGCCTTATCTTTCATTTTTTTAACAACACTTTTCGGCTCAACATCATTCATTCCACCCGGTTTCATCAAACTGTATGCGACTACAAACCCCGTAATTTCATCGCAGGCAAAAAGATATTTCTTTACTATGGAATCTCGCGATTCATTTGTTCTGTCAGGGTAGGCATGGCTCAATATAATTTTAATAAAAAAATCATCGAAACCTGCTTCTTTTAATATTGGTACAGCAGTATTCGGGTGAGTTTCAGGATACATTTCCCAGTCGAGGTCGTGGAGCAATCCCGCTGCTGCCCATAGTTCCTCGTTTTCTCCGAGTTTCTTTGCGTAATGCCGCATGCATGATTCGACAGCATAGCAATGCTTGCGGAGATTTATATTTTGGATGTACTTGTTTAAAAGTTCTTGGGATTTTTCAATTATATTATCCATATTATTTTTTTAAATTAAACTCAAGTACCTGAAAATACAAAAATGAATTTAATTTGAAATTAAGTAAAATACTTTTTAAATTCCTCTAATTCTTTTTTGCTTATCCTATCGGGCTTTTCACCTTCTTTATAAAGCAACTGGTTTATGTTTTTACCTTTTGTCGTAAACGGATTCAGTTCTTTCCAGAAATCTTCCGATTTTTTCACTTCACATCCGCAAATCTTTGCCAGTCGTTGAATCTCCGCATCCGAAGACACGATTGTCAGAGAGTTTTTTTTGTAATTATCCTCAATATATTTTTTGATAACCTCATCGGCTGTTTTCTTACCCGAATATTCTACATTATTTCTTTTAATATTTCCAAACCCGTCAAACACAAAAATCAGTTTAAAATTTTTGTTTACCTTTGATTTTACGGATTCTATCAGAGTTAGTTGTGCAGATTCGGCACTCTCTGAAAATAATCTTTTTATTTCGGATATTTTATGAATTAAGTTATTTGAATCTATTATAATAGTTTTCAAAATTTACTGTTAAATTTAAACTTTCAACTTTAGAACTTTTACGGTCTTATTCGGTTCGGACGTCTAACATACGGAATTGCTTCTCTTATATGTTCGAGATTGCAAATCCAGCTCACGAGTCTTTCTATTCCGAGCCCGAATCCTGAATGCGGAACACTTCCGAACTTTCTTAAATCAAGATACCACTGAAATTCTTCAAGAGGTAAGTCGTGCTCTTTAATTCTTTCAAGAAGAAAATCGTAATTGTCTTCTCTTTGCGAACCGCCGATAATTTCACCGAATCCTTCCGGAGCAAGCACATCTACACCAAGTGCTATATCCCGGTTTTCAGGGTCACGCTTCATATAAAATGCTTTCGCCTGCGCAGGCCAGCGATGAACCATTACAGGTTTATCAAAATCTTCTACAATTGCTTCTTCGTGCGGAGCGCCGAAATCCTCACCCCACGGAAACGGGCGGATTTGCTCTTCCCCTTCAGATGTTTTCTTAATCAAAGCAATGTCTTTTTTTCTTAATATTTCTATAGCTTCATCATAAGTTATTCTCGGAAAAGGTTTCTTTACCTTTTCGAGTTTTGATATATCCCTCTGCAATATCCCCAAATCACCTGCTTTATTTTTAATAACCCTTTGAACAACATATTCGAGAAAGTCTTCAATCAAATCCATATTATCATTCAAATCATAATAAGCCATCTCAGGTTCCATCATCCAGAATTCCGTGATATGCCTGCGTGTCATTGAATTTTCAGCCCTGAAAGTCGGTCCGAGTGTATATACTTTACCCAGTGCCATAGCACCGGACTCGGCATAAAGCTGTCCTGATTGAGACAAATATGCTTTTCCCAAATCAAAATAATCTGTCGAAAATAATGTCGATGTACCTTCGCATGCATTTGGCGTGAAAATAGGTGTATCAAATAATATAAAACCGTTATTATACATATATTCGCGGACTGATTGAATAATCTCGTTTCGTATTCTGAGTATTGCGGCCTGACGTGTTGAGCGAATCCACAAGTGCCTGTTGTCACCCAAAAATTCTATTCCGTGTTCTTTGGGAGTAATGGGAAACGGTTCCGAAATCTGAACTATTTCCAATTCTTTTATCTGAAGTTCAAATACATTTTCTTTTTTCGGATGTTGGGACACAGTTCCTGTTACTATAACGGAAGATTCCTGAGTAAGCTTTGAAAAATCTTCCCATACTTTTTCCGATACTTCTTTTTTGGAAACCACTCCCTGAATTATACCCGTTCCGTCCCGTAACTCCGGAAACATAAGCTTTCCCGATGAACGAATATTATAAAGCCAGCCTTTTATCGTTATTTCCTGACCAACGTACTGTGAAATTTTATCTATATAGACCCACATAATAAATAGTAATTAATAATTAGTAATTAGTAAAATCTTTTTAATTTAAAAGTTTATATTAAAACTTGCTAATTTGCCTCTTTGGAACAAACCTATTTTAACTTTATTATCTACATTGAAATCGTATAAGTGTGCATCTACATAGGCATCTGCCAGATTTACGAGATAAAACATAGCAAAATATAATAGGTTCTGGTCACGCAAATCTCTGTAAGATTCCCTTAATCTCTTATATCTGTCATCTCCATTTAGATTACCATTAGTCTGTGAATTTGCATACAGGTCCCTGTAATCCAGAAATTTGCTGTTATTATAAAAGAATAAAAAACCAAGCGACCCCCCGATAGCTGCTATTATAGGCAGTTTCCAGTAAGACTCGTTATATAATTGTCCGAGTCCCGGTAATATAGCTGAAAGTACAACTGCCTTCCAGGGAGACTTAGTCATCACAAATTTCACATTCTTTTTCTTCAAAGAATCGCTTGCGGTTTTCTTTATAACAGTATCCTTAAAGAACGGTGAGTCACTTTTAACCGTCGAATCCAGTTTCAGAAAATTTGTATCAAATTTTTGCAAAAGGGATTGCGATTTCGCTTCACCCGTAAATAATGTATTAAAAATTAAACAAGTTAAAAGCAAAATAAAAAAAGCATCCCGTTTTAACAAGATGCTCGATTTTAGTTCGATAAACTTTTTCGGGAATTTCAATTTAGTTAAGGAGTCTTATTTTGTTGTTGATTGTTATCTCCTGTATTTCCCTGATTATTCTGCTGTTCACCACCCGGCGATTGCTGAGTCGGAGGTGTAACAGGTGTTCTTTGAGGCATTTGCTGTGTACCGCTGTTCTTTTGAATAATACTTTCAACATCCTTACCGCTTTTACTTATATAAATATTCAGCAATAAAGAAGCCAAAAGGAATATAACAGCAAGCACAATTGTGGATTTTGATAAAAAGTCCGATGTTCTTCTTGCCCCAAACATTGTGGATACGCCTGACCCACCTACCAAACCTGATAGTCCGCCGCCTTTTGATGACTGCATCAATACAACAGTCATTAAAAGCACGCAAACTACTATCAATATGAAAATAAAAAATGTCACCATAGTGTATAAAAATACTTTTCATTTATAATAAATTCAAGTCAGAAGAAAGTAAAAAGGCCATTAATGGTTATATGCTATAAAATTTCAATAAACAGGAATTTAAAGATACAAATTTAATCTTAATCGTTTAATATCCTTCTATTTTGCACAGATTTCGAACTAATAATTACTTAATTTTAGTTTAACAAATAATAAAAAAATTATGGAAAAAGAAAAATTTTTAATCAAAAACGAACTGGTTTCATCGGATGAGACCGTAAATATTATCAATCCATTTTCTTCTGAAA